>Ga0123354_10006551_pt1 | contig 17314 bp, 16 predicted proteins | sample TergutLab28metaG_2_FD_97872 | JGI IMG/M metagenome (GOLD analysis project Ga0123354, IMG submission 97872) | Labiotermes labralis P4 segment gut microbial communities from Petit-Saut dam, French Guiana - Lab288 P4 | ecosystem: Host-associated > Arthropoda: Insects > Digestive system > Gut ...
GGATGCTCATCGCGGCGCAGCCACAATACACCAGCCGTACCTGTCCGCGCTGCGGCCATGTATCGCCTGACAACCGGCAGACGCAAGCGAAGTTCGTCTGCGTCGAATGTGGTTTCGAGGAACACGCCGAAGTGATTCATTCAGGCAATGCGCCTGCAACGAGCGCCGTAGGAATCCCCTTACCTTTAGGCAGGGGAGGATGTCAAAAAACCACGGGTTAAAAATAATGTCGAGGCGATGGCCCACTTCGGTCTTTCGCCTCGGCAGTGCTCACAACACGGTCACCTCACCGGTGGCCAGATTGTAATAGGCTGCGACAACAAGCACTTTCCCTTCATTCACCAGATCGGCAATGATGGGCTCCGATTCGGCAATTTTCCTGGCCGTCGCCCGGGCCAACTCCAAGGCGGCATTGTCCGGCCAGTGGCCCTCTTGTCCCTTGGTTCGCTTCAAGGCCGCATCGATTGATGGGGTAAGGCTGGCGATGTGCCCATCCAACTTGACGCCCTGCGCCACCGCATTGACGGCGCCGCAGGAGGAGTGGCCCAACACCATGACCAGAGGGGTATGCAGATGGGCAAGCGCGTATTCAATGCTGCCCAGGATATGATCGTTGATGATATTGCCTGCAACGCGCAGGACGAACAAATCCCCCAATCCCTGATCAAATACATCCACCGGCGGCACCCGTGAATCGGCGCAGGCGAGCACCACCGCTACCGGGTTCTGGCCTTCAACAAGCCTCTTGCGAGATGCTTCGCAATGGTTGGGATGTTTGAGCTTGCCTTGGACAAACCGTTCATTTCCAGCCAACAGGACTTGGAGCGCCTCTTGTCCCGTCATCTTTCTTTTCGCTGTTTGCATTCCGCATTCCTTTCTTTGGTCTGTACTGTTGTTGCATTGTTGAACAAAATGTAAGGTCAAGCGAGTCAGCCACCTGTTCCGCGCGGAAAAGGCCCAACAATGTAGCCGTTGAATAATGCTTCAGCTACAAAAAAGATGAAAGATACGGCAACATTCTCCCAAGCTGCGCCACGGTGAAAACCCGGGTGCGCTATTTTTCACTGTAATAATAATCTTTCTGGTACTCGTAGTAGCCGAATACCCGATAATCAAGCATAGTGGCACGGTAGGCATTGAAAACGACACCCAAAATCTTGTCGCGACCAATGGCGTCGGCCAGGGCTTTCACGTATTCGCGGCGGGCGGAGCCGGAACGAACCACAAGGACCACGCCGTCGACGTGTTGCGCCAGCACCGCAGTTTCGCTGGCGGCGTGCAGCGGCGGGCTGTCGAAGAGAACAATGCGATCATCATACCGCTGGGCCAGTTCGTCGACCAGTCTGCTCATTGCCGCCGAACCAAGCAGTTCGGCCGGATTTATGGAGCGGGGACCGGCGAGGAGCAGAGACAGCTTCTCAACGCCGGACGGCAGCAGCAGATCAGGTATGGATTTGCGGTGGCAGAGATAGTCGGACAGTCCCGCCATGTTGCTCTGGCCGAAAAGGGTATGCTGTACAGGTTTACGCAGGTCGCAGTCTACCAGCAGGCAGTAATTATCCACTCCTTGGGCAAGAGATATCCCCAAATTGGCGCAAATGAAGCTTTTGCCTTCGCCGGGGGAAGCGCTGGTCACCAGGATGGTTCGAGGAATTTTCCCCGAGGAGGGGAACAGGATGCGGGTGCGCAGGGCGCGTATGCTCTCCGCCACCGGACCAGTGGTCGCCGTGGCCAGGATCAGTCGATCGTCCCACTGCCCGAGATACGTCTGCTCGACGACATTGACAGGGGCGGCAGGCGGAGCGGGCGCTGGCGGCTCAGGCCCCCGAGGTGCGGGCCCGGGTACGGTGCTGAACTCATCTGGCGCCTGTGCCGTCTCGGTTTCCATGATCACTGCCTCATTCGCCCGCTTCAATGCCTTGAATACTTTTCCCACAATACCCTCCGACTACCATGAAAAACGAAGATACTGCAACAACGACTCAGGCAGTATCCTGCCCAGAGGGGAAATGCCCCTGGTGGCGGGCAGCATTTCCAACACCACAAGAAGCATCAGGACCACAACGACGGCCCCGCCGCACACCCCGAGCAGGAGGCGCATCATCCTGTCGGGTTTGACTTGACTGGCGACGGGCAAGGGATTCTCCTCGCCGGGAAAATGCAGATCCTCCACGCTTTCCCTGATCAGTTCCGCATTGATCACCGGCTTGCTTTCGGCGAAACCGGACAGAAGGGCATGATCGCAAATAATATTGATCAACCGGGGGGTCCCATAGCTGACCTGGTGCACCTCGACAATGGCCTCGTCGGAAAAAATATTGAGGTGCCGGGCCCCGGCGTGACGCAACCGGAACAGGATATACTGCCGGGTTTCTTCGAGGGTAAACCGGTTGAGATGAAAGCGGATGCCGATGCGCTGGCGCAGGGGCAACAGTCGGTCGTCGCTCATACGTTCGTTGAGTTCCGGCTGCCCCACCAGAAAGATAGAAAGCACGTCCTGGCCCTTTTCCTCCAGATTGGAAAGCAAGCGTATTTCTTCCAGGAGATCAACCGGGAAGACATGGGCTTCGTCAAAAATCAGCAGCACCCGCTCATTTTTCTTGTAACACTCCCTGAGCAGATTGCCGAATTCGATCAGGAACATGGCCTTGTTGCCATCCCAATTCAATCCAAGCTGTTTGGCGATGTAGGAAAAAAACTCGTCACGGCGAAGAATCGGGTTGTTGAGATGACAGAGATGGACATCGTTGTCCAGTGCATTCACCAGGGCCTGCAGCAAGGTCGTCTTGCCCGCGCCGACATCGGCCGTCAGCACCAGAAAGCATTTTTTACTGAGAATTCCGTAGTTGAGAATGGCCAACCCTTCCTGATGGGTCTCACTCATAAAGACCACGGACGGGTCGGGCGTCAGAGCGAAGGGTTTTTTAGTCAGGCCGTAATACTTGGTATACATGCTTAATTGTTCGCAATAACCTGGGTGAGTTTCAAACGATGATCATACCCTTAGTCCACATGAATGCTATGACCGCCAGTAACATGACCGCATAACCGGATATCAAACCAAGGCTTATGCGAAAAACAATCTGATCTCTTCTGGTTTCAGCTTCTTTTTCAATGAAAGGTATGGAGCAGATGACCGGCACGCCGATATAATCCTCCAGTTCACCGATGTTCTTAAACGAAGTGTCGGCAAAATCGACAAGCAGGATCCACCCAAGACTCAGGCCCAAGCTGGCCGCAACAGAGGCAAGCAGGATTCTCAGGAAATTGGGTTTGAACGGTTTTTCGGGGACACGGGCAGAGTCGACAATTTTAAACTTGCTCCCCTTTTGGTCGCGCTCAAGGCTTTCCGCGGATTGCGCCTGAAGATTCTGGGCGACCAATTGGTCGTAGTTGCTGCGTTGCACGCTATAATCGCGGGTAAAGCCCGCCCATTCCGCTTCGCGGACCGGGACAGCTTCAATCCATTTTTTATATTGGGTGATTTGGGCGGGGATTTTTTCCTGTTCCTCCCGCAATTGCTCAATATTGAGTTCGAGTTGTTTCAATTGCAGCTGAATTCTGCTGCCTTCCAGGGTCAAGGACTGCCCTGACCTGCTTGCGCCTGATGCTGCGTTCTGTCTGGAGGGTCCTCCTTTTCTTATTTTTTCTTCCAACTGCTGGATCATCTGTTTGGTGCGCCGAACCTCAGGATGGTTCTCCGTGTATTTTCCCAGCAATTCGTCCAGATAGGCCTTCCGCCGCTGCAACCGATCCTCATCGGTTTCCATAATTCGCACGGAAGAAGCAGGCGCCGTAGGATCTTTAAGGGCCGCGAGGCTCCGCTGCACATTTGCCTGCTCCTGCAACATGACCTTGGTCCGTTCAAGCTCTTGAATCGAATTCTGGATCTCCTGATTTTGCCTCATGAGGGCCTGGAGCTGGGTGAGATTACCTTGCCGCTGTTCCGGCATTTCATTGAAATATTTCAGCTTGTAATCCCGCATCTGCTGCTCTTTTTCGTCCAGCACCTTCTTCGACGCGGCCAACTGTTTTTGAGTATATTCAGAAACCTCCGAAGCCCGTCTCTCACGGTATATTATATTTTCCTCGATAAACAGGGACGCCAGTCCGCTGGCGACCTTTTGCACCTTCGACGGATCCCCTCCCTGAAACGACACGCTGAATATATCCCCTTTACCAGAAGGTTGGATGGTGATATCTTTACGCATCATTTCAATAACATCTTCCAGGGGCAGCTTTTTTCTCGCCTCCTCGTACAGGGAAAACTGGAGAATGACCTTTTCAAGGTTGTTCCGACTGGTTACAAGTTCACGTAGTGTCGCCAAGGATTCCTGCAACCTGCTCCTTCCCTGCTCTGGGTCCATTTTCCCAGGGTTGATCTGTTGCTGTTCAAAGCTGAGCAAGGCGGTGCTTTGATAGACTTTGGGAAGCGTCTTGTAGTATCCCAAGCCAATGGTTATCCCCAGAAGCAGGCAACTGGTGATGAGCCGCCATCTGGTTAAGAGGAGATCGACATATTTCTTGATCAACTGGCGCTGCTGATTGCTGCTCATAATTCTTCTACGCGTTTTTATTCAGCCATCAACCCTTATGTCGACAGCAAACACAACCACCTGCGTGATCGGCGATATTCACGGCTGCCACACTTCGCTCCTTAGCCTGCTGGACCAAGTGCGCCATCGGGCGGATACCCTTGTATTTCTCGGCGATTATGTCGACCGAGGCCCGGATTCCAAGGAGGTGGTCTCCACCATCCTGTCGCTGCGTTCCCGACACCCTCGCGTTGTGCCGCTGATGGGGAACCACGATTTTCTGTTCTATCAATATCTCATGGGCGGCGACAGCACCCTCTTCCTGCAAGTCGGGGGACTGCAGACCCTGGCCAGCTATGGCATTCCGCCTTTGGCAACGCGCGAGGAAAGAACCCAGCCCATCCCAGCCGACCATCTCGCTTTCCTGCGGAGCCTCCCCCTCTTCTGGGAGGATCAACACGCCATCTATGTGCATGCCGGCTTGCAGCCCGGCCACCATCTCAGTCAACAAACCGCCCAATGGTGCCTGTGGGCGCGTGACTCTTTTCTCGCCAGTTCCCACGATTTCGGCAAACCTGTTGTTTTCGGTCACACGGTATTTACCGAGCCCTATTTTGCAGCGAACAAAATCGGCATCGACACCGGGGCAGTGTATGGCGGACGATTGACAGCGCTGTTGCTGCCCGAGCGCGAGGTGGTCAGCGTGCCGCAAGAAGAAGCCTCAATTTTCCAAGAATAATTCATGGTAGTTGAAAGAAAAAAAAAGACAAGGGCAGCTGTCTAAAATTCCGCAAAAATTAATGGCGCGGTCCCGGCAAGATCGTCGCACCCCATCAACAGCATGCACAAACGGTCCAGCCCCAGGGCGATGCCGGCCGCCTCGCCCATCCGCTCCAGTTCGGCCAGCAGTTTTTCCGGCATCTCGGCCGTTTTTCCTTCCCTTTGCATCTGCTCTATTGCCCGTTGAAAGCGCTGCCGCTGCTCAAGCGGATCGGCTAATTCGGAAAAACCGTTTGCCAGCTCAACTCCGGCAACATAGAGTTCAAACCGTTCCGCCACCTCCGGATTGTTCCGGTTCCTACGGGCGAGCGACCCCAATTCAACGGGGTAATCGTGGAGAAAGACCGGACGAGTTTGCCCCAGATTGGGTTCGATCTCGGTGACCAATATCTCGTCAAAACGGTCGGCGCGCAGGGCGTCCATCACCGAAACATCGGCATAGCGCTGGAAAGCCTCGGCAACCGTCAACCGCTCCCACGGCGGGGTCAGCCTTACCCGGGCGTCTTGCCAGCGCAGCAGATCCCCTTCCACGAGGCCGGCAAAGCCAGACGCCCTTCGCGCCACCCACCCGATCAATTCCTCGCATTGCCGCATCAGGTCGAAATAATCCCACCCTTTGTGATACCATTCGAGCATGGTGAATTCGGTTTGATGCAGCCTTCCGCATTCTTCCTGGCGAAAACAGTGGCAAATCTGAAAAATGCGCTCGCAGCCGCCCGCAAGCAGCCGCTTCATGCAGATCTCCGGCGAAGTATGCAAGAAGCAACCCTCGCTGGTAAAAGGAATGAGATGGGATTCTGGAATCAGAATCGGCAGTCGCAATGGGGTATCGACTTCGATATAATCACGTTCGAGAAAAAAAGAACGGAGAGCCTGCATCAGGTCGGAACGCTGCCGCAGGCCCTTGGGGGAAAGCATGTTGAATTATTCTTTTACCCGGGTGATGTAGGCACCCGTCCTGGTATCAATTTGGATTTTATCGCCTTGCTCGACAAAAGGCGGCACCTGGAGCTGAAAGCCGGTTTGAACGGTCACGGGTTTGGTGTCTGAACCGGAAGTGTCGCCCTTGGCCCAAGGGTCGGCCACCGTGACCTCAAGGTTGACGAAGGTGGGCAAGGTGATGTCGATGGCGCGTTCACCAAAAAACAACACTGCCACCTCCATATTGTCGATCAGAAAATTCAGATTGTCGCCCAACTGCTCCTTGGTCAGGAAAATCTGCTCGTAGGAGGATGTATCCATGAAGTGATATTCGTTCTCTTGGGTGTACAAAAACTGCATCTTCCGCTCTTCGAGGTTTGGGCGGTCGAACTTGTCGTTGGAGCGGTAAGTTTGGGTGAATTGAACCCCGGTGATCATGTTGCGCATCTTGGTCCGGTACAGCGCCTGCCCCTTACCGGGTTTGGAAAAATCGAACTCGGTGACAATGTAGGGTTCGCCATCAATTTGAATTTTCAAGCCCTTACGCAGATCAGATGCTGTATACATACCTTTATCCTTCACTCTTAATAAATCGGCTATTTTCCCAAAAAATTATCTAAGCTACAAAACTATCGTTTTTTTCGCAACTGCTTCCTGTGCCGAAGCAAAACTTATTCCCTGAAAAGGTCTTCTCTTGTGTTCGTCCGGCAATGCTTATAAATTATCAGCCCATGATGACCACAGGACCGCACCATACCCGATGATCCGCGCAGGCGTTCTCTCCGACACCCATCTCAGCCGGCCGGACGGCCTGTTCACCCGGCAGGTTGCCGCCTGCTTTGCCGATTGCGAGGTCATCATCCATGCCGGCGATCTGACGGGGCTGGCCGTTTTGGAGCCCTTTGGCGCCAAAACCGTCTATGCGGTCTGCGGCAATATGTGCGACACTGGGGTTTGCGGCCACCTTCCGGAACAAATGCAATTTCCCCTGGGCGCCTTCACCATCGGCCTGACCCATGGCGCCCGACTGGGCGCGGACACCGAAAACGCGCTCTGGAATCTCTTCCCCGAGGCCGACTGCATAATCTACGGTCACACCCATCGGCCCGCCTGCCAGCGCTACGGGCAGACCTTATTCCTCAATCCGGGCAGTTTCCGTTCCACGGGGCTCTATGGCGCATTGGGAACCTTTGCCGTTCTTGAAGCAGGCAAGGAACTCTCCGCCCGAATCGCTTCCGTCCCTCCGATCCGATGAAGGCGCTGTGGACTCCCTGGAGGATGGAGCATGTCCTGGGTACGGCTCCGAAGACAAGCGGCTGCCTGTTCGAACCGCCCGGAGCCGCGATCCAGGACAAGTCGCGCCTGTTGCTCTTCCGCGACGGGCTGACCGTTGTCCTCCTGAACCGGTTTCCTTACGCCAACGGCCACCTGTTGCTGGCGCCCCGGCGACACCTGGCCGACCTCACCGACCTTGCTCCGGAGGAGAACTGTCGGCTGATGGCCCTGCTCACTGCCTGCTGCACTATCCTCCGGCGGCGCCTGCGCCCAGACGGCATCAACATCGGCCTCAATTTGGGCGCCGTGGCCGGCGCCGGCATTGCCGACCATCTACACTTCCATCTCGTGCCCCGTTGGCAAGACGACCACAATTTCATGACCGTCTGCGCGGAAATCCGCACCATTCCCCAGCACATCGAACGGACCTTTGATGCGCTCGCACCGGATTTTCTCGCCTTACCCCCCTCTTCTGCTCCATGAATACCGCGCCGCCCAAAATCACCCCCATGCTCCAGCAGTATCTGGAAATCAAGGAACAGTATCCCAACACCATCCTGTTCTACCGCATGGGCGATTTCTACGAGATGTTTTTTGACGACGCCTTGATTGCAGCCAAGATTCTGGGCATTACCCTGACCTCGCGCAGCGGCAAGGACGAAGTCAACAAGATCCCGATGTGCGGTGTGCCCTTCCACGCGGTGACCGGCTATCTGGGCCGGATGATCAAGGCAGGCTACCGGGTCGCCCTGTGCGAACAGGTCGAAGATCCCAGGCAAGCCAAGGGCATTGTCCGCCGGGAAGTCATCCGGGTGGTCAGTCCGGGCGTCACCACCGACGACCAACTGCTTGACGCCAAATCGGACTGTTACGTCTGCGCCGTCTCGTTTTCCCGCAGATCACCCAAGGATATGCTGGCCGGTCTTTCGGTGGTCGATGTCTCGACAGGCCGTTTCCAGATCAGCGAGGTGAGCTTTTTGGCAAGCGATCCCACCCCTTTGATCGACGAGTTTGCTCGCCTGCGGCCCGCCGAGCTTATCCTGCCGCAGTCCGAACTCGATGAATGGTCCGGGCTCACCGGGTTGCTCACCACCCATTTGGGGCAACTCTGCCTGACCGGCCGGCCGGACATGCACTTTGATTCCCGCACGGCGCTGTCGGCGCTCACCGACCATTTCCGCACCGCCAACCTGGCCGGTTTTGGCTGCGCCGCCTATACCGCCGCCATCAATGCGGCCGGGGCCTTGCTGCTGTACCTCAAGGAGACGCAAAAATCCGAACTCTCCCATATCAAGCAGCTCAGCCCCCTCAACCGGGGGGGCTACCTGATCATCGACGACGCCTCTCGCCGCAATCTCGAGTTGACCGAAACGCTGGTCGGCGGTCGGCAGGAAGGCTCGCTGCTGTTTGCGCTCGACAAAACCGCAACCCCCATGGGAGCTCGGCTGTTGCGGCGCTGGCTGTTGTTTCCGCTCCAGGAGAAAGAGCAGATAGAAGCTCGGCTGACCAGCGTGCAGGAACTAATCCAGCACCTGGACGCCAGGGCTGCCATCCATAACCTTCTCGATTCGGTTTACGATCTCGAGCGGTTGTGCAGCCGCCTAGTGCTCGGCCATGGCAATGCCCGCGACATGAGCGCCATCAAAACCTCCCTGGCGCAGCTGCCCCCTCTCCATGCCTTGCTGGCCAATTGCGCTTCCCCTCTTTTGCAGACCATGGCCGCCAAATTCGATACCCTGACCGACCTGCATCAGTTGATTGAACACGCCATCCGCGACGACGCCCCGATCAGCCTGCGGGAAGGGTTGCTGATCAAGGAAGGATACAACGACGAACTCGACCGGCTGCTTGTGTTGCTCCGCGACGGCAAGCAACTGATTCTCGCCCTGGAGAACAGCGAACGGGAACGTTCCGGCTTGGCCAAGCTCAAGGTCGGCTACAACAAGGTCTTTGGCTATTATTTCGAGGTGAGCCGCAGCCAGGCCGAAGCCCTGCCCGACTATTTCATCCGCAAGCAAACCCTGGTCAATGCCGAGCGATTCATCACCCCTGAATTGAAGGAGCTGGAGAACTCCATTGCCACCGCCCAGGAGCGAAGGCTGGAACTTGAATACGAACTTTTCCTGCAGGTGCGCGGACAACTCGTCAAGCACAACCAACGCCTGCTGACCGTCGCCGATCTGTTGGCCAAGATCGATGTGCTGGCCTGCTTTGCAGAACTGGCGCACCGGCATCGCTACTGCCGGCCATCAATCAACAGCGACCGCTCCCTGACCATCACCGAGGGGCGCCATCCGGTCATCGAGCGCTCCCTCGAACCCGGCCGTTTTGTTCCCAACGATGTGCATCTCGATCAGAAAAGCGACCAGATCCTGATCATCACCGGACCCAATATGGCCGGGAAATCGACAGTTTTACGCCAAACTGCCCTGATCGCCCTCATGGCCCATCTCGGCAGTTTCGTCCCGGCGGAAGCGGCAGACATCTGCCTGGTCGACCGTATTTTCACCCGGGTGGGGGCCATGGACGACCTGCGTCGCGGTCAATCGACTTTCATGGTCGAGATGAATGAGACCGCCAACATTTTGCACAACGCCACCGAAAACAGCCTGGTCATTCTGGATGAAATCGGGCGCGGCACCTCGACCTACGACGGGCTGGCCATCGCCTGGGCCGTGGTGGAGGAGCTGGCCCAAAAAAACGACATCGGCATCAAGACCCTTTTTGCCACCCATTACCACGAGCTGACCGACCTGGCGGCGACCAACACCAAGATCCAGAACTATTCGATCGCGGTCAAGGAATGGAACAACACCATCATTTTTCTCCACAAGCTGGTCAAGGGCGCCACCAACCGCAGCTACGGCATCCAGGTGGCCTCCCTGGCCGGCGTGCCCGAGCACGTCATCACCCGCGCCTATGAAATTTTGAAGAATATCGAGATGGGCGAATTCAACCTGCACGGGCAGCCAACCATCGCCGCCGGCAAGAAAAACAAAATAAATGCCCCCCGCCAACTGCCGCTGTTCGCGCCGCCAACCCACCCCGCACTTTCTCTGCTGGCCTCCATCAACCCCGATGAATTGAGCCCCAAGGAGGCACTTGACCTTATTTATCAGGCACTTGCCAAACTTGATGCCGCTGGCCGTTGAGCCGCGTCCCTGTTTAATTCTCGACAGCCCATTTTGTTGCCTGCGCCCTGTCGCCACTCGCGTTTAAATTTTTTAAACTTCACCCCCTGCAAAGTACAATTTCTTTTACCTTTATGCCTAAATACTGTATAGTACGTCTAATTTGGATGTTTTCCCAGCTCCCCTTGGCGCTTGCTTTTTCAAAATAATAAATTTTTCAGCAAGTTAACAATATGGTTCGCCACCTGCAATGCCGTTGACGTTATTTGCCCTAATACCCTTTGCCCGTTTGAGGGGACTCGCGCGTCTGCTTGCCGCGTTCCTGGTATTCGTTGTTGCCGCTGGACCGGCCTTTTCGGCGCCCAAAACCGGCGCCAAGGCTGGCATCAAAGTCGAAGCCGCCGAAAAAATGACCGCCGAGCAGCAGTACAGAGCGGCCAAAGACCTTGAGGACCGTCTGGAACACGATAAATCCTTGGGTAAGACCCGCGACAACTGGCTCAACTGCGCGAAGACTTTCCGCAAGATTCACGTTTCCGAACGCAGGAACGAGCTTGGTCCAACCAGCCTGTTCATGGTCGGCAAAACGTATCGACGCGCCTATGATCTCTTCAAGGCGCCGCAAGATCTCGACGCCGCCATGAAGAGCTTCCTCGAACTGGCGGACATCTATCCCGGCCATGCTCTAGCCGACGACGCCCTGTACGAGGCGGCGGAGTGTGCCCGGATGACCCCGGGCCATGAGTCGATTGTCAACGATTTATATCGAAAAATCGCTACACTTTACCCGCAAGGGGATCAAATCGAGAAGATCAAGGGCAAGGAACTGCCGCAAAAATCCAAAGCAAACACCCAGCAATCAGCGCAAGGGACCGCGCCGCCGACCCAACCGCGCCTTGCCGCTCTTTCTCCAGTCAAATACTGGTCTTCAGACGATTATTGCCGAATCGTCCTTGAACCTGATGCGCCAGTGCCTTTTTCAGCCAAAATATTGCCCCAGACCGATGGTCAAGAGCGACGACTCGCCATTGATCTCGGCCAAAGTTTTGTCGATCAAAAAAACCGCCAGCCCGTTCAGATGCGAACCGGCCTCTTGAAGGCCATCCGTCCGGACCAGTTGAGCGGAGATACGACCCGCATTGTCTTGGAGCTTGCCTCCTTTTCCGGATACAAGATTTTCAGCCTGTCCGACCCGTTCCGGGTTATTGTCGATATCCGCGGCGGAGGGGCCGGGGCAAAGGATGGCCGACCCTCCGGGCCTGCCGCTTCCCCTGTCGTCACACCGCAAATGGCCCAAGCGCCCGACGATGCGGCAACGGTCAAGAAACCTGTTAACGGTCCGGCTCGCGCCGTTGTCAGCCTGACGGAGCAGAAAAAACACAGCCCCCTGGCGGTTGTCACGTCTCCAGCACCCAGTCCCAACAAGGGGAAACCTCGGGAAAAACTCTCGCTGGCGCAGCAATTGGGACTTGGTATCCGTAAAATTGTAATTGACCCGGGGCATGGCGGTAAAGATCCGGGCGCGATGGCATTCGGCCTCAAAGAGAAGGATATCGTCCTGACTATTTCAAAAAAGGTCGCGAAGATTCTGCATGAGACATACCGCTACGAAGTGGTGCTGACCCGGACCAAGGATGTTTTTATTCCCCTTGAGGAACGAACAGCCATTGCCAACACCCAAAAAAGCGATCTCTTTGTTTCGATTCACACCAACGCCCATTCGGACCAGAGCAAGAACGGCATTGAGACCTACTTCCTCAACCTTGCCACCGATGCCAACGCCATGCGGGTCGCGGCGCTGGAGAATGCCACTTCGACTCACAGCATCAGCGAGATGCAGGATATTCTCTCGGCCATGATGCAGAATTCCAAACTCGACGAATCAACTCGGTTGGCGCGGTTCGTGCAAACCAATTTGGTTTCCGGCTTGGGCCGCAGCTACAAGCTTCGCAATCTCGGCGTCAAACAGGCCCCGTTTTATGTCTTGATCGGAGCTGAAATGCCGGCAATACTGACTGAAATTTCCTTCATTACCAATCCGGAAGAAGCCAAACTCCTGCAAAACGAACAATACCTCGATCTAATCGCCGCACACATAGCCGCCGGTATCGCCGCCTACGTCGACCATCACCACACCGCTGCCGTTACCCTTTAATATCGTTTGCAAAGACGCCAACTGTCGCCCTTCGGAAATCAGGCCAAAACGCGCTTTGTCCTGAAGCATCGTCAGGAGCCGACAATCACGGAGAGGCATTCCAGGAATTCGTCTTTGCCCCGACATCAGTCTCCGGGCGCCTCTGGTCAGAGAGGGGGGTGCAGGCTTTCGCCAGTTGGGGCAATACAGCAGGTTGTTGCCAGACGATAACGGAATTTTGCTCAGGCATGCCGTCAAAAAAAAAAGCCGCCCCATGGGGCGGCTTTATAAAGCTTACAATGAATCGATCAGCGCCGTGATAACTCCACGGTATGAATGCGAGCCAAGGCCCGCTGCAAAGAGGCTTCCGCACGGGCGCGGCTGATTTTTTCGGTTGCCTGCTGGGCTTGGGCAAGGCGCTTTTCAGCACGTTCCTTGGCCCGCAACGCCCGCTCCACATCGATATCTTGACCATACTCGGCACTTTCCACCAGGAAAGTGACCTTGTTGTTGGATACCTCGGTGAATCCTCCGGTCACCATTAAAAACTTCGCGACCCGGTCTTTCCTGAAACTCAATGTACCTGTCTTGATGGTGCTCAAGAAAGGGGCATGATTGGCCAGCACACCGAATTCACCACCCACACCGGGCGCGGTGACGATGTCAACCTCCTCGCTGACCACGGCACCATTAGGGGTGACAACTTCCAGATGAATTTGCGCCATGAACGTTACCTCGCTTCAGCGTAGATGTGATCAAGCCTTGGCCCGTTGAGCAGCTTTTTCCACAGCTTCTTCGATGTTACCAACCATGTAGAAGGCGGTCTCAGGAAGATCGTCATGTTTGCCGTCCAGAATTTCCTTAAAACCACGAACCGTATCCTCGACCTTGCAGTATTTGCCGGAGAAACCGGTAAAGACTTCCGCCACGTGGAAGGGCTGGGACAGGAAGCGCTGCACCTTGCGGGCGCGGGCTACGGTCAACTGATCTTCCTCGGACAACTCGTCCATGCCGAGAATGGCGATAATATCCTGCAACTCTTTGTACTTCTGCAATGCGACCTGAACACCACGCGCGGTGGTGTAGTGCTCCTGGCCGACAACATTGGGGTCAAGAATGCGGGAGGTGGAGTCAAGCGGATCAACCGCGGGATAAATGCCAAGCTCTGCAATCTGACGGGACAAAACAACCGTGCCGTCAAGATGGGCAAAGGTGGTGGCCGGTGCAGGGTCGGTCAAGTCGTCGGCGGGAACATACACGCACTGGACAGCGGTGATCGATCCCTTAGTGGTTGAGGTGATGCGCTCCTGGAGAGCGCCCAGGTCGGTGGCCAGAGTGGGCTGATAACCCACCGCTGAAGGGATGCGGCCGAGCAGAGCGGAAACCTCGGAGCCAGCCTGGGTAAAACGGAAGATATTGTCGACGAAGAACAGCACGTCCTGTCCCTCTTCGTCGCGGAAATATTCAGCCGCGGTCAAGCCCGTCAGGGCAACGCGCGAACGCGCTCCGGGCGGCTCGGTCATTTGACCGTACACCAGGGCTGCCTTAGGCAAGACGCCGGATTCCTTCATTTCATGGTACAGGTCGTTGCCTTCGCGGGTCCGCTCGCCGACACCGCAGAACACCGAGATGCCGCCGTGCTGCATGGCGATGTTGTTGACCATTTCCATCATGATAACTGTCTTGCCGCAACCGGCGCCGCCAAAGAGTCCCATCTTGCCGCCACGGGGGAACGGGACCAACAGGTCGATAACCTTGATGCCTGTCTCAAGAACGTTGACCTCGGTATCCTGCTCGGTAAAGGCGGGAGCAGGACGATGGATCGCCATATTCTTCTCAGAAACGATCGGACCGAGTCCGTCAACGGGGCGGCCGACCACGTTCATGATCCGGCCAAGGGCGGGTGAACCAACAGGAATGGTAATCGGACCACCGCTGTCCCTGACCGGCATGCCGCGCACCAGACCGTCGGTCTGGTCCATGGCGACGGTGCGCACGACATTGTCGCCAAGGTGCTGCGCCACTTCGCATACCAGGTTATCAGCTACCTCGCTGATGGCCGGGTTGGAGATAAAAAGCGCATTCATGATGTCCGGCAGGTGGCCCGGATCAAATTCAACGTCGACAACAGGTCCAATAACCTGGATAACTCTTCCTATGTTTAATTCACCCATGGTGGTAAGGCCTCCTTTGACCGTATGCAATAGCCTGTAAAATCGTAATTATCCTCTGAGCGCCTCGGCGCCGCCAACAATATCCATCAGCTCGCTGGTGACCGCAGCCTGGCGCGCTTTGTTGTACAGACGAGTCAATTGCGTAATCATGTCCTTGCAGGCGTTAGTAGCGTTGTCCATGGCCGTCATTCGGGCCGCATGCTCGCTTGCGCCAACCTCCAGCATGGCATGATAGATCTGCACGTTTAAAAAAAGCGGCAGCAAAACCTCCATGATCTCCCCTGGATCCGGCTCATAGGTATAGGAGCCGGACATCGCCGAATGGACGGGCGCGTTCTCACCCTCGGCGGTCATGGGCTTAATCGGCAGCAGTTCCTCTCGCTCGGGTCTTTGAACCGCCACTGAGTAAAAACGGCCGTACACGATATCGACCTGGTCGCTTTCACCGTCGAGAAAGGCCGCTGTGATGTTCTGCGAAATCTCGCGGGCGTTGAACATCTGGAAGGTGCCCATAATATCGTTGAACTGGGTGCGCAATTTGCCGCTTTTCTTGAATGCCTGCGTCCCTTTTTTGCCAACGGTGACAAAACTGACGGTCTTTCCCTCGGCCTCGTATTGCTTACGCAGCCGCTCGGCCGTCTTGATGATATTGGCGTTAAAGCTGCCGCACAGTCCGCGATCAGAGGTGACCACTACGATCTCCACCTTCTTGACCTCGCGGACCTCCATCAGGGGCAAGTCGTTGCTCTCCATACCTCCGGAGAGATCCCGCATCGCTTCGGCAAATTTAACGGCATAGGGACGAAACCGCTCCATCTTCTCCTGGGCGCCCCGCAGCTTGGCCGAAGCCACCATGTTCATGGCTTTGGTGATCTGCGCGGTTTTTTTGACACCCTTGATCTTTTCTTTAACGTCCTTTAGTCCAGGCATGAGCGTCTACCCCAGCACTCAGTTCAGGCCCTTTGTCGCCTTGAAAGTATCGCCAAAGGTCACCAGTGTCTTTTTCACCTTCTCTTCAAGTTCGGGGGAAAAAACCTGCTTCTCCCGCAGCTCGTTGAAAATAGACGGCTCGTTGGTTTCGATGTAGCTATAGAGTTCCTTTTCGTAATCCGCGAGCACGTTGACCGGAAACTTGTCCAGAAAACCCTTGGTGCCGGCAAAGATGATGGTGACCTGCTTCTCCATCGGCAGCGGCTGAAACTGCGGCTGCTTGAGAATCTCGACCAGCCGCTCGCCACGGGTCAACTGTGCCTGGGTTGCGGCATCAAGATCCGAACCGAAGCTGGCGAAGGCCGCCAGTTCACGATACTGGGCCAAGTCGAGCCGCAGGGTGCCCGCGACCTGTTTCATGGCTTTGACCTGGGCAGCGCCGCCAACCCTGGAGACGGAAAGGCCGACGTTGATCGCCGGACGAATACCGGCAAAGAACAGGCTCGGCTCCAGATAGACCTGGCCGTCGGTGATCGAGATAACGTTGGTCGGAATGAAGGCGGAAACATCGCCCGCCTGGGTCTCAATGATCGGCAAGGCGGTCAGAGAGCCGGCTCCCAACTCGTCATTCAGCTTGGATGCACGCTCCAGTAAGCGGGAATGGTTGAAGAAAATGTCGCCGGGATAGGCCTCGCGTCCCGGAGGACGGCGCAGCAACAGGGACAGCTCGCGATAAGAGACGGCCTGCTTGGAGAGGTCGTCATAGATGATCAGGGCGTGCTGGCCGTTGTCGCGGAAGTACTCGCCCATGGCGCAACCGGCAAAGGCGGAAACATATTGCATCGGCGCGGGGTCGGAAGCGCAGGCGGCGACCACCGTGGTGTAGTCCATGGCGCCATGCTTGCGCAGGGACTCGACCACCAGGGCCACCGTGGATTTCTTCTGGCCGATGGCAACGTAGATGCAGTGCACATCCGTGTTTTTCTGTGCGATGATGGCATCGACGCACAGCGCGGTTTTGCCGATCTGACGGTCGCCGATGACCAATTCGCGCTGGCCGCGCCCGACCGGGGTCATGGCGTCCACAGCCTTGGCGCCGGTGTAACACGGCTCATGCACGCTTTTCCGGGCGATAACGCCGGGGGCAAGCACTTCGATCTTGCGGGACTCCTTGGCATTGATCGGTCCTTTGCCGTCGATGGGCTGGCCGATGCCGTCGACAACGCGGCCCTCCATTTCCGGGCCAACCGGCACCATAGCGATCTTGCCAGTCCGCTTGACGACATCGCCTTCCTTGATATCGCGAACATCGCCCAAGATGGCGCAACCAACGTTATCTTCCTCAAGGTTCAGAGCCAATCCAAAAATGTTGCCGGGGAACTCAAGCAGCTCCATGGCCTGGCAATTCTCGACGCCATAGACGCGGGCAATACC
>Ga0123354_10006552_pt1 | contig 17314 bp, 6 predicted proteins | sample TergutLab28metaG_2_FD_97872 | JGI IMG/M metagenome (GOLD analysis project Ga0123354, IMG submission 97872) | Labiotermes labralis P4 segment gut microbial communities from Petit-Saut dam, French Guiana - Lab288 P4 | ecosystem: Host-associated > Arthropoda: Insects > Digestive system > Gut ...
GCTTAAAGAAAAATTTGGAAACTATACCAGGAAAACACTCGATAGATTCACTACAAAAGACAGCTATACTTGGAACATCACACATAATATGGAAAGTACTGCAATGTGAAGCTTGAAGCCTGAATGGTGGGGATCACCGCTGGTTCAAGAGAAGTACCAGGAAGAAATGCCCGTGACAGGAGACATACATATCGTATAATAATAATAATAGTTTGTACTGAATGTATGAGAACAAGTTGCAGACATACCATCATCTATAAGAGCACCAGCATTGGTTTCTGTGTTGTTACCATTCCCAGACATCAGAGGTGTGATCATATTATAGTCTTCGTCCAAGCTGATAAATGGAGCATTCCACCGAGGAATGGGCGTAGAGCGAGGAGTGGTACGAGGTGTTGTCACCGGAGAGGTGAAGAGGCTCAAGTTGGTTGGACTGATCACACCTGACACAGACATGGCACTGACAGGGCTAATGCTTGGGTAGCTGAACAACTGCAAAGGAAATTTATGTACAGTGTCACTAGCCAATGAGTTGCAAAGTATGAGACAGAAACAACCTCCATAAAATCTTGAGCAGTAAACAGAGCAATACGCATACATCATCAAAAATATCTCTTTAACTCGTCATAAATTTCTTGCAATCACTGCCACTTTAAATGTTTTTATGCTTATGTGCAGCACACATGCCAACAGGTCAGTTTATCCTATTTTTTAACTTCAGTGTCTGATGCAAGAGTATGGCATGTGACATGACAGATTGTTACAACCACATTAAAAAATATGTAAGTGATAAATACCCTATGATACATGGGTACATTTTGTACAATTAACTGTTGCTGAGAAACATCACAGAAATTTATTTATTCACACAGAGTGATGAATGGGTGTTCTAAGTATGTGTTATCCATTCCTGTTATTTGTGAACGAAAGACATGCTTGACAACAACATGTTATGGTATTGGCTTGTAAAGTAATGATAATTAATGTTTAGAAGGTTAAATACATTTCCCTATGTTAACTGCGGTGTCACTGTTTACATGTAGTTACATTAAGAGAATGGACAAATGAACATATGACCTGCAGGAATTGAAATATTGAAATCAGTAATCTTTCCACAGTGTCACCTCTCACACTAAAGGCCATTTTTGCAGATTTTCATTTCACAAAAGTGACACCATGATAATGGCTGGATATAAAGTATGAAGAGAAGATGAATATTAAAATTCAAAATTAATCTTTTCCACAGGACACAGGAGGCACAAAAAGTGTACTTACTGGACCTTGCTGAGTGTGGATGTGAGTGAATGCATACTCGCGAGTGACAGAGAAAGGACTGGTCACAACTGTGCGACTAGTGGGGATGATATCTACTGAGGACGATGTGGCAGAGCTGGCTACTGCCACAGGTGGTGACGGACTCAAGGCATTACTTGGGCCCCGACTATCTCTTGGAGATCCTTCCCCTCCTGCCATGGGTGGCGTGCTGGAAGTTGGTGGGGAGTTTGCAGCTGTCACAGTCAACTCCCCTGTATAAAATACAAACACAAAGTACAGTCTACTGTATTGTACAGGACTACAGATCCCAACCACACTTAACTTGGTATATGTTTATGGAGAAACATATAGACTTACAGTGTCTAATTAACTTCATATTTTGAAGTTATAAACATGGCACTGGATGCCAATCACAAATTAGAGAATAAATACAGGCCACACAGAAGTTTTAGTACTGGTTTTAATTTTTATAGATGCAATATATCCCTCGTAGATTAGCTGATATAACTCACGAGAACTGAAGCAAAATGTGGACTGCAGGGTAAAGGTTCCCTAGAAGAATGAGTGGATTAACAAACCAAGAACTTATAGCTGAAGTAATCTGGTTGTATTATAGATATGCAACATGACGGACAACTATAATGTACAGCCAAAGGGGGGCTAGCATGATTAAGTGAAGAGACTATGAACATGTAAAAAATAGGAGAAAAATCTCTGACAACCATACATGTTGAAACAGCCACCACTGATGATAATAATGATGATAATTATGATAACAATGATAATGTTATTTTCATGTAACATATCTGAAAAGCAAAAGATGATATCTATGTGTTTTTGTTTCTTGGGAATACAGTTTTGCATAGTTATATTTCATTAATACTTATATCCAATGCCCAATGAAGCCATTACTGAAAAATTGAGTGAAATAGGAAAAAGCTTTCATCATGAGGTGGTATTTTACAGCATTTGTCCAACAATGGTTTTGGCCACAAAACTCAGAGAATAGAGAAATCTGCACAAAAAAAAAGACTGTTAATGGTGTTGTCTGCCAATCACATATTTACTTCTGATGTCAACATGGAAAACCCTTTTAGACAAAAACGATGTTTGTTCCCCTCAGCTGAATGACTTGACAATACTGTCAAAAACTCAGATTATATAGCATTTAATGATAGGAAGTCCAATTACAGAGTTCAAAAGGACATGGAATGAAGTGGCTGCAGTCTACTTTGTGGTATAATCCTTGCATTTGCTGGGAGGGATTAAGAAGTACAAAAAGTAAAGTCTGTCAGAATAGCTAATCTCTGTACCAATATTCAAAACCATAACCTTCAGAATATGAAGCAGGAGTGCTTCCCACCTAACCACACTATTCAGTGCTCAGTTCATAATACTGTGTGTGTGAATGTGTGCATGAATTTAATTTTTGCAGAAACCACAGGCATCAGGTTGACAGGAAAACTATGTAAATTGTTTATGGTGGTGTCTAATATTTGTGGGTATGGAACGTGCTTAATGGCACCCTTCTGGTGCCTAGAATTTGGAGGTGGCTCCCACATTTTTTGAATATTTCTGAAACCCTTTAGTTAATACATTATTAATAATTATAATAATTATAAAATAAAGGGAGAAAAAACATTACAACATGTAATGGGCATAAAATTAACTTACTGTATGGTTTATATAACTATTTTATGAACTTTCCTGAAATTTGTACACTAAAGTAAAAAATTATAAATTCTTAAACAATACGAAGTTAAACTGATATGATGCATCCATGGAAGAAACTCTTTAACTGTGACAGCTGCGCCATCAGTGACTGTGTAATTAGGTGTACCACTCCAGGGTGCCAGGACAGCCAGATGACTTTTTGTATGGTGGTGCCTAATATTTGTGGGTCCTCAGTACAAAACCTGCTGCATGTTACCCTTTTGATACTTTGAGTGAGAGGAAGTAAAATTCCAATCAGTTTAGTGTTGTTTCAGATATTGTGGGAAAATGGGATGAATTTCAAATTTATCTCATTAGACACCACAGAATATGACCAATATACAGGTATGAATACAGTGTGCTGACAGAACTACATTCCATGGTAGAAACATTAAAAGCTGTGATATCTGGCAATGAATGATCCAGAAAGCTCTATCAACTGGAAATTGACTAACAGGCCCATTACATTCCACTATGCCATTTACTAGCAACACCCAGCACTGATTATAAGAGTTTGGTTATTAATTATTGGTGTATTGCTCATTTCTTTGGATTAGATAAACACCGCATTATACCAATAGTACTGAGAATTCACGAGAAAGTGCAACAATGAAAACAGGATAGGATATCAAGTTACAAATTAAATGGTTAGGTCTGTCAATGAGGCTGCAAGCTACACCAAAATGCACATTCAGTATAACATTGTAATACCTGAAAAATTACAACATCTGGCCACCTTCTGGCCCTGGAGGTGCACGATATTGCAACTTTTACTGTATACTGTACAAGTGACAATTATAATTCCTATATAAATTGAAACAACCACTCTAACTGCTCTTCATTCTTCATCAATTTTTTATATAAAAAGCATAACAATTCTCTATTTACAAAGTTTTATTCTTCCAAATAACAATATCTGTGATATAGATTGCTGCGTCAGGTATTACTGTACACACAAGTGTTTCTACAAAAGCATGATACATTTAAAGGATATGCATACAAGCAAATCTTCCTCAACTTAGACTAAGTAAAACATTAAGTTTACTCCAACTGAAATGTGTGTTGAAACTTAGCAAAGTTTTAAGGCTACAAAGTCAAACTGCTGGTGACAGGAAGGTCTAATAAACATCACAATGCTAACTGACAAATTTCCAGAACAAAGCAACTAGTATAATCTTGTACTATACAGTACTGGAGACACAGCAGGAACATATAATTTTAACATCTGCTTAGAAGAGTAAACACAAGAATATTATTAACCTTACAATTCTTTATGACATTTCTTCGTAGTCTTTCCACTGCACATTTTTTAAATACAGCTATTAGAAAAGATTAATATTTGGCAGTCAATGAATAGCCATCTTGAACTGTAATTTATATGTCTTACCTTCTTCCACTGATACAATCATTCCACTTCCTTGACAAGGTGCTCTAAGATGTTTAAATGCCAACCATATGCAGCAACACTTAACATGACTACATGATATAAAGTTTTCCTTAACTGATATCAAGAATAAAACTTTTCTCTTTACCATGCACACAGCTACAGCACACAGGGATTTTAATAATTTAATCTCATGATTATAAAGAATATGTTGAAAGTAATTTACCAGAATTTTGTTTTCCAGCTTCCGAAAACGTTGCCTTTACAGCAATTTTGATTCTAAATAGGAAAAGCCATAACAAAATCTTCAGAATACAGTCTTCTTTCAGAAAAATGAGGGCAATGCATCATACATCTGTTGCAAGAATTTCAATGTTATTGAACTTTGGAGGTAGTTGTCAATGATATGTCATTTTGGTTAGAACACATATTGTACATAACCATTCATATTTTGTCTGTTCCTGAAATATTACTTAATTATCCATAACCCCATTGACAAGCATGTCAACATAGTAATGTAGATAAAGCCCCTGCAGACCCCATAGCATGAACTGCCCCCATGGGTCAGGGTGAGCACATACAGAATGCTAAAACTTGTGGATTGTTTTGAATTGGATTCTGTTTTTCTAACACAATGCAATATTCTGGATCTCTGTTATGAGATCTGGGGATAATTGAACTATTATATGGGGTAGCCCAGATTATTGAGTTGTGGGTGGGGGTGTCTGATTGGTTAGCTACAACACCGTGTTAAACCTGATAAAGTATTTTGCTGTATGTTGAGAATTTCCCAATAATATTTCTCCTAGTCCTTCATTAAAATTATATAAGATTTATTCTATTCGGATATTAATCTTAAATGTTATTACTATAAAACACTATTCATGCACTGACTTCCTCCAAATCAGAAAAAAAAGGGAAACATTTCTTTCAAATACATAAACTAGTGACATACATGAGTTTTAAAACATTTGCATTGCACCACCCATTATGAATCTGACTTGTGTTAGTTAATTCACTCAGACATCTAGTGAGGACACGGTCATGTTCCAGAATACTGTGTGACCTGACATGTGGAACAGAAGAATTGAAGATACATTTCATATGTGTGATTTCTCAACATGCCATACAAAACACAGTTCAAGATAGGCAATCATTTTATTATTGGTACATCAGAATTCCTCCAGAATTCTCTTCTCAGAATATTTGACAATAATCACTGTATCAGTAATGTGACCACTTTGTATTCTATACCACCACCAAATGCTGAATATTTTGACAACCACTTCTTGCTCCAACATCAGACAGCAATTCTGGTTTCCAGCTGAAATAATATGTATTGGTTCAATGTAACATATTTTACTCTTTATGCAGTTGGTTATACAGTATGTTAATAAAACAAAACAGTTGAATAAAATGCTTGCAGTTTTAACAATTATGTTTTGACCAATTCTTCTTTCTAGTTCATGTACATATATTCTTCCTTCAGTAAAATAAACGTTTTACAATTTCTCCATGTGGTTTATTTTCTCTAAATGATGATGCTTTCATCCTTGGTTATCAGTTGACATTCATAGTGATTTTTTTTTCACTTTATGTTGAGTTCACAGTACATTAAAATGCTCTTCAAATTACAGCAACTTAATGTGTTTCTCAACTCATCTCCAACTCACAATAAGCTGCTGTAAACCAACTGGTTTGATGGAAATGATAACACACGAATAATCTGGTGCTTTTGTCATTTCTTAATTTTCTGCAAAGCTACTGGCTTCAGTTTCCTGACAGTTATTTAAAGATGCTCCACCTGTAGCTATGTGCATCAGATATATAAGTATTTGTGCTGTGAGTTGATCACTGTAGTGTTGGAAGCCTTTCCACAAGATGTGCAGTGCTGCCTGTAGTCCGGTCTCTCCAGCCCGCAACCTGCTGGAGAGGCAAGAGAGTCTTTTATCAGGCTGCCAGTTAGTGGTCAATTGTTTTGCTCCTACTTCATAACATCACTGACTCAACAACATTTATCAAGTTATATGAGTCTGCTAATAAATTTGTAAGAGTTTACTTTTTACTATTTTTTTCTCATGAACTGGACTCAAATAATACATGTCTACACAGTTACAAAATGTATTGATATCTTGATAATGTTAAAGAAGTTATGAAATTCCTAACTAAAATGCATGGACATGTTTTCTCTACTTGTGAAGCTTGATTAATGTTCATGAAATAATGAGCATGCGACATTTTGTTGCTGCTTAAGGAGAAGAATCATACATTCTAAGTTCATTCAATATTATGTGCTTTAACTTAAGGATTTTCAGTGTTATATCTCTCTTACTGATATGGTAAACACAATTTTTACAGGACATAAGACAATTCACTCTTTGAATTATGAATAGTTTCACTTGTTTGATTACTATCATCACTGTATCATGAAATTAATTGCCATTTTTTCTCTGCGGTATGAACAAATCACATACTTCTTGTTTTCAATGAGATCCAGCTTGCTTCGTAATGCACTCTCAACACGCAACTTCCAAGAGTCAGAAACACATGACTAGGTTTCCACCTGCACTGGTACTAATCTATCATTGTGCAGATTTATCTTCAAGTTGTAAGCACTGTTCACTGCTGACAATCAGATACCTACTACCATCAAGTGCGTGGCTCATACCACCTAACATGCAATAATATGAGTAGTAGTACATGATGAAATGCACCAGAAACACAACCAAGCACCAGACAAGTACTTCTTCGTTTCTGAACTAATACTAGCTTCCAGTCTTCATTTATTTTAGAAGTCATGCTCACAGCATACGAAGTATAGGAGGAACAAAATTGTATACCGTATAGAACATCTCAAATATTTGCAGGGTGAATTAAGAGATATTTGTGGAACCAAAAACAGTAAGTTATACATAATGTAGTAATGATTTAAATATGTTTACACCAACCTATCACAATAGCATATTTGGTATAGTGACTAGGCTATGGGCTAGACTGTCCGGGGTCCAAAACCCAGCATGGGCAAGAAACTTTTCTCCAAGACACTGAAACAGGCTGTGGGGCCCACTCAGCCTCTTTTTCAATGGGTACAGGGGTTCTTTACTGGGGGTTAAGTGTCCAAAGAGTTATGATGACCACTCACCTCCATCTAGTGTTGAGGTAGGAATGTGTGGAGCTACACCTCTACTACCCCTGTAATGCCTACACAGCATGCTCAGAGACAACTTTACCTTACTTGTTACTTCTCTACATTTAACAGGATAAATTATATGACTTAATATATAATATACCTTTGCCCTAATTATGCAAATACCAGCAACGCTTCAATACAGTTTCGAATATCCTACATATCAGAATCAGAATGTAGGATTTTTATGTTCATGACTGGGCTGCTTTACATGCTAATTACACAGGATAATTAAAACTTTAAAATTACTGTTTTTTGCAACAGCATTATGATTCACCTGTTTTCATGCATGAAAAACTATTTGGTGAAAAAAAAACCCATGATGATAATTTTTGATGCTCTGCCCACCTCTTACTTGTAAATAAATTGTAGTGCTCTTCACATTATATGTTTCAAGTAAAACATCTGTACTAAAATTTTGTTCTTCTTTCACTTAACTTAATGGACAGTATACTTATTCATATAAGACAACAATGTTTTATTTCTTGAAGATTAAAATTATAATGCTTATTTAGTTTTCTTGTACAATTTGATTATAAAACCTGGTATCAATTGTTACAACTGTTTTCATCCCAGCAGGTAACAGTGACAGAATTGGCATTATGAAGAATATGGCACTACAAACAGACTTTCACGAAAAGTGAACATAATTTCAAAATAAGTTTTAGCAACATATATCTGATATATAATACAAACATTGTTACTGATTATTGTTACATAAAGAATTTCAGGAAACCTGTTCATTTCGTTTCACACAATAATATACATGCAAACCGAAGCATAAAGTCCAGTCTTCATTGTCAACTTGCTTAATCTATATATTTTAAACCACCATATAACTATGCTGCATATTATCGTACCAAATTTCTTCTTATCTTCTGTGTCCTGCTATGATTGATACATATATATTGGCTCATACATCACTACTCCATGTGTTTTAATTTATATGTACTCTAAATTATGCTACTCTTATGAGTCACTGTTGTCACATAATTCCATTGTATTTTTAAACAAAATACAATCTGTCTTTCCGACATGAGCTTATTGTTGACTGATTAATTGTCTAGTTGTTTGTCCTGATTAGTCAGTCATTCTGTAGAATCTGTCAGATGGTTTCTTTCATTTTGCTATCATTGATGTTTCTAAGTCATCACAAGCAATTATTTCTTTGCCTTATTTTCTACAGTTTGTATAAAATAATCAATTTATACTTTTTCATTTATTTGGTTCACATCTTCTTTGCTCTTGCTGCTTCTAGTTTCTTCCCTTCTCAGTTATGTGTTTGCAATTTTTCACTGTCCCTTGTTTTAATGGTGTGCAGAATTAAACATGCTGACAGTATTTACCAGACCACACTGTACTGTAGCACATGAAGTATACCACCTACACTACATTTTGCTGAAATGAATTTGCATAAGTATAACGACTCAGTAACACTAACAATGCTGAATCAAAATTTAGATTTGGTGATACATTTATTGTCTCCATAGTTACTCCTATAACTGCAGCTGCTGAAGGGAGGACGGGAAAAATTATATTCCACAAAAACTCCACTTTCAGCCTACGTACATTCAATAGTTCCTTAATTACTTCCAGTTCTGTAATACATTTCAATACTCTATATATAAGTGTTTAACAATAACGCTTATTCCACTCCTCCTACCACTATTTGCATTAAAATACAATGATGGATTGTAATGTGCTGGATCTCCTACCTCCCGTATGGAAAGTCTCCACAAAACAGAAAAATAACTAAAACATGATCTGATTTTATGTACAAATCTGACTATGCACTAATATATGTTAATACCACTTTATTCACACTGTTACAGTAATACATGCTTCAGCCCTCAAGGGGCCATCCTCAGGGAGTACTGATATATTTTGTGAGCAGGGTCAACAAAATATGTGTCCAGAAGTAACTATCACATTAAAGAGTAGCATGTTGTATGTTACATAGTGGTTCTGCTCCATGAGGTTGAAACATGTAGGAGTGCACAGTGTGAATAAAGGGGTGTTAACATATATAGTGCATTAGTCGGGCTTTTATGTAAAACAGTGCCATCAGTGCATGGAGATGGGCAAGATAAAGCCAGACACTGCACTTTATATTTCAAAGTTATATTTCATGATGCCACAACATCTGTACAGACCTTACTGTATAAGTTTTATTGAATTTTTATTCTGTTGAAAATGAAATGAGACATTACAGTATCTAACACAATCTACAGTTCAAAACTGATATTTCTCCAGGACAGCAGGCAGACATATCACAATTATGGTTACATGGGTTGTAACACAATGCAATCCTGAAGGCACTTCCTCCTCCTCCCCCTTCCCCATTTTTAAGTAACTACATTCCTTGTCATCCTGTCTACATAATCTGTGTGCATTTACACCTGAATCACTTTGATCCTGATTATGAAGGCAGCACATTCCTATGAAATGCGTTATCCACCATCGTGACACTAAACACTGCTGTCTCTTATATAAGCTGTCAGACGTAACTTGGCAAGTAAACAGAAAATTCAGGATGTCTTCCAAACACTAATAATTTGTAATGCATATGGATTTTTCTGTCTGTTCAAATAATGTGAAGTACTATAGACTACCATCTTCTAGGATGTGACATTGTGTAGTCTTGTACAAATTTACAGTTTTAGAGAAATATACTGCCTCCTTCTTCAAGGTAGCAGAATAGCTTCTCCTACCCTTAAGATGGTGGCAGCATATACCACCGAAACATCGGCAAATTTATACCAATCTACGTGGTGGCACATCTACGAAGATAGCAATATTCATAGACACTTCAACAAGGACATCAAATCTTGCATAATACAGAATGCAATCACTCGTTTTCTGTACAAAAACGTTTTTCAAATAAAGCATACTTGTACAACTCTTTATGTGCGCAGGTACTATACACATGAAATTTTTTTACTTTTATTATGAGAAACTCAGAAGCACTGTTTGCATGTAGCAAATTTCCAGTCCTCAATCTATTTTCACTTCATAACATCTGTTGTGCTTTTGCCTTTATTTTCTTGTCTTACTATTCTTCTGTGCATTGCAGATCTTCAACTACACTGATTTTCTTTCATTTCTCTTCATCTGTATCAAATATCATTTCAAAATATTAAACTCCCTCATCAATCTTCCGGAAAGACGAATTGTTTGCTACAAGTTCTGTAGTATAAAACGTGCTGCATATGACAACACCAACAAATAGTATTGAAAATGCTCTATATGTACAGTGTTTTCATGTGTAACACCTCATGCCTGACAACTTCTTGATCAAATTCCCTTATATACTTTACAAAATCTTCTCTCTGCTGCTCTGGCTGCTGGTACTACTGTCCCTTCATTCCGTTAATTCTGTTCTTTCACTTTATACATATGTAAATTTAACGTTTTGTCTTGCTTTAAAAAAGAAGGTCTGTTAAACATTCAATTCCTGACCAAACAACAGGTCACTATAGTAAAAATTCCTTACCACTGGTTCCTGCTGCATTACAGAACCAAGAGCTTAAAGAGTAAAATATGGCATAATATGATTCCATCTCTTTCATTATAAAACCATAGATTTTAATTTTCTTGCTATACCACAATACAATTAACAAATAATGATGTCAACACAACAAATGCACAGACTGGATGTATTTGCAGATTCTGGCCGAAAGAATAGATACATCTGTGCCATGGACATGAAAGGCAGGACTACATTTTCTCCACAAGCAACAGGGAAAAGTCGCATGGTCATAGCAATAGTGCTGGCTAAAGACTGGTGTCAAGTTTTACTCCTATTGTGTCAATAAAAGTTCCAGGTTCAGAACTATGCATTCACTCACCTTTCATTAAAATTAGTGTCTTCTAGATAAGACCCATGTCTGAAGAATTAACCATTTGGCCTGGAAGAAGCAGGAAGTCATGAAAAAATACATCAGTTGACAAAATTATAAGCGACATTCACAAGTTTCTGAAAATCAGACATCTACTTCACAAGTCAATCTCACTTCATAAGGTACACAGCATTACATACCTATATATTACATGCATCTATCTGTTTATACCTAAAGTTATATTTTATAATTGTGAGATCTCTCAGCATAGAAGTTTAGCATTTTGCAATCAGCTCCAATTACAGAAAAGATAAGACGAAAGTCTGATCAATGTTTCTTTATCACATATACCTGCATAAAATGCCATTTTATGAGATGAACAATACTTGTTTATAAATTACCTTTTCATATGAGGCAGAAGACAAAGTTTTTCAAGTACTAGCAGTAAAACAGTATGTCTTTCTGTTACAATAGCTTGCCTGATTTGAATGTGTATGTTAAAATGCTGTATGTTAAAATACACACCACCGAAATGAAGTCACAAAACTCACTTGCACTTGCCACACACCTAGGTCATGACTGTCATAAAAGGGCCTATTGTTTAACTTATGAGATATGGTAACACAAACATTTGGCTATCTATCTGACTGACTGACTGACCAACCACCTGAACCATCCTCCTACTGCATGGCTAACACTGCCCCATTGAACAAAGACCTTCTCCAAGAGACTGCTACTGGATATTATTCTAAGCCAGATGAATTCAGTCCACTCTCAAATAGAATTTCATTAAGATTTACACATTTATGCCTGTGATGCACGTGCTGTCTTCTATACAGGTTGTCTGACCGAAAATGTGTAAGCATTTCTCATCATGCTCCTATGCATGCTGCATGTCCCATCCATCCAATCATCCTTTTATTTGGCATACTGCAAAAGTTATGAAGCTCCCAATTGCGGTATTTTCTCCAGCTTCCTGTCACTTCCTCTCTCTCATAGGGCCAAATATTCTCCTGAGTATGCTGGTATCCAACCTCTCAAGCAGACTGGTTCCTGTAAGAGGTTACAGCAATCTTGGCAACAGCTGTGCTGTTGCATCCTTCAGTTGTGGTTTATTTAATGCCACCGGAATTAGCTTCATTTATACAGTGGTGACTGCAGAATGATTGATAAGTAATGAATTGAAAATGATGTGGCAAGAAGTACTCATGGCTAAATTTAAGGTACTTTCTGCAAGGACTGAGGATAGTCAGTTCCATTTGGGATTTTAACTGAGCCCTACTGAAATACAAATGAGCAGCAACAATACTTGGGTGAACTTGATGTTACAGGAAGTGTTCTGAAACAGCCTATGGGAACCAGCTGAATTAGATATTAGAAATTCCTCACTTCAAGACAAATTATGGCAGTTTTAGTTGAAATATATGTGGGTTGGGTAGCTCAGTCGGTATAGCGACTGGCTACGGGCTGTACGGTCTGGGGATCGAATCCCGGTGGGGGCGAGATTTTTTGCGCCTGTCCAGACTGGCCCTGGGGCCCACCCAGTCTCCTGTACAATGGGTGCCGGGTCTTTCCCGGGGGTAAAGAGCGGCCAGGGCGTGATACTGACCCCTCACCCCCTTCTAGTGCTGTGGTCAAGAAAGAGTAGAACTATACCTCTTCTCCTCCTGTGGGCTGTACAGCCTGTGCAGAGCCTCAGTGCCTGCACAAGGGTGCATTTTACCTTACCTTTACCTAGCTGAAATATATGGCATGTACAACTGAGTTTCATAACATAACATAACATAACATAAACTGTTTAAACCACTCTGAAGCAACTGAAGTGTACATACAATCTTACGCTTGGGAAGACAATGGTAACAGAGCAATCCCTATTACATTTGTTGTTTGTGTACCACGGTTTGGACTATAAAGATGACAACAACACTATGATGATGATGATGATGATGATGACGACAACAACGATGATGATGACAACAACAACAATAATGAAAACTTAAGGACCAGTATGACAGTTGTTCATGAATTTCTTGTTTAGCAGTACAACTCAGGCATAATTTGCTGTATGAAAATGAATAAGTGTATAAAATGAACATAGAGGTTGACCTAACAACTGTAATATCTCATATGTATTCATCATGAACCATTTACTAACAATGCAATTGTACTTAATAATACACCATTATGGACACAAATAAATAAATACTTATCTGTATACTAACACAGCTGAAACATAAAATATATTTATGTTTTGAATGAAAATAAAACTGGCCAGTTCACGACAATATCATATTGTGTAGAAAAAGTAATTTCTTGGACCCTTAAAGGTTATAGTTTTGAATTTTTGATAAGCTACACTTTCTGCATAACAAGATGCAGTTTACTGCACAGCTAATAATGAGAGTGCACAGCACAAAACCAGTAAGATTAAGTCAGTCAGTATTTACTTGCCCCACAGTTAGACAAAACTTCAACGGATGTTGAAAAAAATTCAATTCATTTTACTGCAAAAGACAATCTACAAGTGGAATGTGTTCATGGCTTACATCCCACACACCAGCTGTTAGGGTTATGCTGTGAAGACTGTTCCAACAAAACGATTGCACTTGTTTTCTGTTTACATAGCAGGCTGGAGGTCAACCACCTGGTATAAATACTTATGAACCTATTTTATAATATCTCCCTACGTTCGAGGTTTTAAGTTCTGAACCTCCTATCATGCATGCACCATCCCTTTTAAGGTTCTAAGAATTTCCCAAATGTTGCATCCAAAATAATATATCCATGTAAAACACAATTTTTAACAGAAACTGATATAGAAATAGGCCATACATATGAAAAGAGAAAGTCCCTTCTTAAATTAGCCATTGGATTAGTAAGCAATATAACATCCATAATTTACTGACAGAGTCCAGTTCATGTCCTTTCAAATTCTGAAATAGATGAACAGGTTTCCCAAAACTTGGTATGGAAGTCAGACCACTAAGGGTATCCCCAAAGTCACAGAATACTTTCTTCGTAACTTCCTACTGTCAGTTACAATAACATGGCAGACACCAAACCTAAAATGAAATTGCTCATGAAACAGCTAGTTGTCCTAACCCCCCTGATATACAATTTTACTGGAGACAGAAAAAACCTAACCAATGTTCAATAGACCAACACTTAAGCAGGTTATGTTTTTGTGAAAAGAAAAGGACAAGCAATTTTTTTGGAGGGAGGGGGCACAACATTTGGCACAAGGTGTGTTTGTAACCCAACTGCTGATTAATGTGGGAATCCCAGTTTGATGAATTTTGTTGGTAATCATAAATTGCTGTTTCATTAGTAAAATATGAATGTCATATAACAGTAACAATATGTCAAGGTAACATCAAAGAACAAAAAGAAAAATTACTAAAATTCTTACTAAATACTACCTTCATTACTGAAGCAAAAGTGAGCTTTTTTACCCATATTAGTAATCCAAAAATTACATTTTAAAATACTAACCTCACACTGAGGATGCATCTTCCATATGGTGCCTGTGGTGATGTAATGGGGTCTGTGTCTTCTTACTTCTTGGCAGATTCACAGATTCTGATCACATTTATCCATACATAATATTATTCGGTTGTTTCAGTTCACATGCTGATGTCACATTAATGCAAACAGTAGATAAATATTTAGGAAAATACAATGGCTAAGTTGGAGTGATAATGAGATACACCAGGCCTGACAGTGTGTAAGTCTTTCTCTGTTCTGAGAAGTTTAGTTTATGACAATGTTGGTGTGAAAACATATAATTATTTGTGAATAAATGCAATACATATTGGAGGAATCAATAAACCGTTAATTTCTACCTCCTTCTGAAGTGTCTGAAGAAGGAATGCATCAAGAAAGATGGCTATTTTAGCAAAAATATCACATGAAACCATCTGTAACTTTGATTACCCCGAAATGGAACACAACAAATATTACCACTGAGTAATAAACGACTGTACATAAAATATTGTGCATGTATTTTAATTACAATAAAATATTCAACTTACTTGTAACTTAGATTTGTTGTCACACTTTATATTAACTATGATTTGCATCTCCAATGAACATACCTCTCTAACGGCAATAACTACTGTCATCGTACTGTGATACAAAAGACACACATGAATAATGTCTAACCAACTGCCGAAGTTGCAGTTATCTACCAATACAAGTACAAACCATCTTTCAGCATATATTATTTGTTCCAAACGATCCCAGCATTTTATGCACAAATCTGTATATTCTTAAAATCACAACAAAATGCGGCATATTGCAGTTCAACCTAAATTTCAAAATATTTTTAAAGTAGTACCTCAACACACACATTGACACAGTAAACCAAACAAACAAAGAGTTTCAACAGCTGCCTATAGATAGAACGTATCATCTGTTACCAATTGTGCTTAAGGAAATAAAATAATTACAAGAAGAAAAATTATACGGGAGGGCATTTAGAATATAAATAAATATGTTAAAACAGAACATTCATTTACATAATATCCTTACCAGAAGGTACTGAGTAATAACCTCTAATATCTACCAACACTGAAGGTTGGATGTTCTTCGATGTGGCATGTGAGTAAATAACAGAAAATGGTTCATGTTCCATTTATTACCACTTTTGCATGTTGTTATTTATGTACAACATATTTGGTTAGGTTTTGTGTTCAGTCTTCCCCAGTTCATCTCCTGCAACACATTACAGCCTTTGCTGTTTACTGCTTACCCTACAGTCACACTTACTAAAAACAGCAATCAAACAGATGTGGACATTGGTTATGACAACAAATTAATTTGCACAGCATACGATACAAAAAAAATCACATTAAATAAGCCTCTGAAACTGAAAAATTCTTTGAACTGCAACGTTATTAGCTGATCCCAGTGGCTGTGCTGTCTAAGGTGCTGGCCTGTAGTCCTTTTATTTTGCTTGATAACTTAAAAAGTGTTAATCACAGAAAATTAATAATTTTCACTTAAAATATACAGTTTGATGCCCAATTTTCTGCCCCTTGGCCTCTGCTGCACAAGGCAGCCACATCACTTGTCCCCTCCCCTCACTATGCCTGTGGGTTTTATGTCATATCATCAAGATATGAGTGTAAAATCGTGAAGGTGGGACAGACAAATACATAAACTTGGAGACACTGATGTACACTGAAAGTAGTAACAAATAAACGTTTTTATATATTTTAAGGAAGTAATGAAAATGATACAAAATTTATCTTAAAAATAGGCTTTGAAGATGTAAACTGAAGTGAAGTGACTTACGATTGGGTCCAATAACAGTATTTTCAGAGCAATATTTAAAATCTTAAAACTAGGACTCTGTTAAAGCATGACATTTCTTCACTATCTACATTACCACAAAACATCCAATACTGTATTCCTACACTTTACTAAGTGTAGAATTATTTCTTAGAATGAAAACAAAGCAGCTAATGTTTGAAACTTTCATACAACATACTTAAATTTACTGTTACAACTTCATCTGCTTCCACTGAAAACTTATTCAGATGTAACATTATCACTAAGTGTCAAGACTGTCAAAATTGCTGACACATAAAAATGCTTTCAGTTATAAGTTAGTATAGCCTACAGTTTTTTCAACATTAACCAAGCTCCTTCCATCATTATACTTACAAATTAACATATAAAGCATTGCATGGTGACAGGCTATTAACACAGGCAAAAATGCTGACACCATTTGACATACATGTAGCACAGGTGGAGGCCAATGTACTGACCACCCCCCCCCCCCCCCCCCCCCCCCCCCGCCCCCCCCCCCCCCCCCCACCCCCCCCCCCCCCCCCCCCCCCCCCCCCCCCCCCCCCCCCCCCCCCCCCCCCCCCCCCCCCCCCCCCCCCCCCCCCCCCCCCCCCCCCCCCCCCC
>Ga0123354_10006554_pt1 | contig 17313 bp, 17 predicted proteins | sample TergutLab28metaG_2_FD_97872 | JGI IMG/M metagenome (GOLD analysis project Ga0123354, IMG submission 97872) | Labiotermes labralis P4 segment gut microbial communities from Petit-Saut dam, French Guiana - Lab288 P4 | ecosystem: Host-associated > Arthropoda: Insects > Digestive system > Gut ...
CTGGCGGTGCAGTGCTGCGAGCATCTTAACCGCGCCATCGTCATCGAGAAGGAAATCGCATGGAAGCGCAACTACGAGATCGTAAACGTCATCCCGGCGGAGCACGCCGGCGGAGCCTGCGCCATAGCGGCTTACGCGCATATGAAAGACCCGGCTGTAATCGAGTATGTCAACGCTATAGCGGGCATAGACATAGGGGACACATTCATAGGCATGCACATCAACCACGTCCTGGTGCCTGTCAGGCTCAGCATCAAGGAGATCGGAATGGCGCATGTGACGGCGGGAAAAAGCAGGCCCAAGCTGATCGGCGGCGAAAGGGCGCGGCATCTCTAATTGAAGCATTGCGGTTTTCGTGACGGTTTAGCAATTCCAAACGTTCAAAATATAAAAGAAAGAGGCAATTCCCTCTTTCTTTTCTCAATAAATACTCTATATGTAACTATTTATCCAGCGCGCCGATCAGTTCGTCGGTGCTTACCACATGGCAGTAGATGTTATTGAGGATTTCAAGTTCGGCATCCTGAATTTTTTGCGTTGCCGCCCGTGTGGCGTCCTCGATCAGCCAGACGTTGAAGCTTTCGTCCGCAAACCCGCGAACCGTGCCCGATACGCACTGATCTGTAAGCACTCCTGCCACAACCACCGTATCTATGCCCATGTTTCTGAGCCACAGCCTTACGGGGGTGCCGGCGACCATGTTGTCGGTGGTCTTCTTTATGACGATTTCATCCCCGATGGGGGCGAGTTCGGGCACTATTTCGGCGGCGGGGTCGCCTGGCGGCAACAGCAGCTCGTTATAGCCCGTGGCTTTTTGATCCAGCGAACGGTCGGCGCCGTTTTTCTTCTGGCACTGGATCTTGGCGAAGACCACCTCCATGCCGCGCTCGCGGAACGCTTTTAGCAGGCGCTGGTTGTTGGGCACGACCCATTCGTCGATGGCCTTGTAAAACTGCTCCCATCGCTCGGCGTTCTTCTTCTCGGCTTCCGTAGGGTTGTTTAATACCGGTCTTGTGATGAACACATGCTGCATGTCGATTACGAGCAGCGCGGTGGATTTCTTGTCGATCCTTATTTCCCCGATATCGTCGTCGTTTTCGTAGTAAAATGATACATGACGGTCGTTTACGCGCATTGACTTTCCCTCCTTGATTTCACAGATGTTATTATTATACTCAAATCTAACAAAAACAACAATGGAGGCGCATGGAAAACTTGAAAATTTTGATTTTTACATTCACATGCAATCGGATAAAAATCATATGAGCGCAAAACGCTTTATCCGTGCTATAATTGAGTACGTGAGGATAACATGTCATACCAAATACGCGAAGCGAAATTAATAGACGCGGATGCAATAAGTGACTGCATAAGGGAATCTTTTAAGCATTACATTCCGCTCATCGGCAAAGAACCTGAGCCCATGATCCTGGATTATGCCGACGTTGTCAGGGAAAGAAGCGCTTTTGTTCTGGCAGACGGCTCCGGCATTGTCGGCGCGATTGTTCTGGCAGACGGGAACGGCGTCTTTATGTGGCTGGATATTTTAGGCGTCCGCACTGAATATCAAAAAAACGGTTACGGGAAAAAACTCATAGAATTCGGCGAATCTGTCATGCTCAAAAGAGGCGCGACTGAAAGCCGTCTCTATACTAACGTCAAATTTGAAGAAACCATCGCAATCTATAAGCATTTGGGCTATGAGGAATACGACAGGAAAGTGGAGCGCGGATATGACAGGGTGTTTTTGCGGAAAGCGCTTATAGCGGATACCCGGCATAAACGCCTTATCCATGGAGGAAAAAAATGAAAATATTAGCCAATATTCTCTTTACCCTATGCCTTATCTTGATATCAGCGGCATGCGCCGAAGTCAATCAACAGCCGCATGAATCGCCCGGCCCTTTTATTGCTGTTGCCAATGACAACATTCTTAGCAAATTTGACTCCATATATGAAGTCGACTACAACCTTGTCAGGCAAGCCCTCAATATCGGCGGCGATGATATTGTCGGCGACAGGCTTGTGATATGGGCCAACGTTCCTTTAAAAGAATTTGCCCTGATATCTGTCAGTAACGACACAATAAACGACAAACTTGAATTCACTCCCTTAGATACCTTCGGAATGATAGACGAACTGCCTCCAGGCATGGGATATGTCATCAACTCGTACATTGGCGTCGGGATGGTCCCTTGGAGCGGTATAACCTATGTGGATAAAGACGGCGCGCGGCGGTATTATACGATAGACCGGGATCAAAGCGGCGATTCAGATTCCTATCGCCTGACGGCTTTTGAAAATATAGGCAACATGGAATGAGAAGTGCCGTTGTAGAAAGAAATAAAAGTCTCCCGTGCAAAAACAACGATGGAAGCGCATGGAAAACTTGAAAAACTTTGATTTTTACATTATAATTTTGTTATCGAATAAAAAGGAAGTGTTAATGTGAAAAAATGTTTTAGTCTTTTACTTGTCGTCGCATTTATCTGCGGCATGCTCGTCTCGTCCGGGTGCCAGAGCAAAGGGGACAAGCTGATAGTGGCCATGGAGCTTGCCTATCCGCCCTTTGAAACGAAAGACAGCGCCGGGAACCCGAGCGGGGTCAGCGTTGATTTCGCTTACGCCTTTGGCAAATATCTGGGCAAGGATGTGGAAATACTCGATACCGCGTGGGACGGGCTGATTCCGTCTCTTGAGACCGGCAAGGCCGACATGGTAATATCTTCCATGACGATCACCGATCAGCGCAAAGAGCAGGTGGATTTTTCAATACCCTATGCGAACGCCTATCTTGCGATACTCGCCAACAAGAACTCCGGGATCAAGAGCATCGACGATCTCAATCAGCCGGGGAAAAAAGTCGCCGTAAAGACCGGTTCGACCGGATATTTCTATGCGCAGAATAACCTGAAAAACGCGGAGATAGTCTCGCTTCCCGACGAGAGCGCCTGCGTCACCGAGGTGACTCAGGGAAAAGCCGACGGATTTCTGTACGACCAGCTTACGATATACAGGAACAACATGAACAACCCGGATACGACAAGCGCCATCTACATACCGTTTCAAAACGTTGAGAACTGGGGGGTCGCGGTAAAGAAAGGCAATACGGAGCTGCTTAACAGCTTAAATGATTTCATTCAAAAGTTTTCGGCGGAAGGCGGCTTTGACGCACTGACAGAGAAGTACTTAAGCGAGGAGAAGAAAGCTTTTGATGAATTGGGCTTCAAATGGTTCTTTGATTTAAGCTGATAAATTGAAATAATGAACATATTTGTCTCGAAAAATGATAAGGCGGATCCTCTGAAAGCGGCGTTCAACGTATTGCTGCTGAGCGTTTTTTTGGCGGCGCTGTTCTGGTTTGCGCTGTCCAGAGCGGGGGTGGCGTTTAATTTCGCATATTTATCAGCCTATAAATTCAGGATGGCCGATGGTTTCCTCATGACGGTCTGCCTGAGCGCGGCAAGCCTGGCGCTGAGCCTGTTTTTAGGCATACTCTGCGCTGTGCTTCAGACGGGGAAAATCCTCGCGCTGCGGTACCTTTCACAGTTGTATGTGATTTTAATACGCGGCACGCCGCTGATAATGCAGATTTATCTCTTTTACTATATCGTGGGTACGGCCTTTGGCATAGAAAACAGGTTCCTGAGCGGCGTGTTGATACTGTCATTTTTTGAAGGCGCTTACGTTACGGAAATTATCAGGGGAAGCCTGCTGTCGCTGGACGGCGTTCAAGTCGAAGCGGCGAAAGCGGTGGGGTTTACGAAAAAGCAGATAACGACGCTAGTGATCCTGCCGCAAATGACGGCGCGGACGCTGCCGGCGCTGACCGGGCAGTTCGCTTCGATAATAAAGGATTCATCGCTGCTGTCTCTCATTTCGGTGATTGAGCTCACTCAGACGACCCGCGAGATCACAGCCGATACGTTTAAGATCTTTGAGCCCTACTTCGTGCTCGGGATTTTATACCTTATCCTTACGCTTCCAATAATGTTCGCCAGCAAGCGCCTTGAGCAGAGGTTCCTGTATGAAAATTGAGATAAAGGGTCTCTGCAAAGCATTTGACGGCAAAAACAACGTTTTAGACGGCGTCAGCTATGAGGATGATATTAAAGCCCTCGCTTTGATCGGGCGCTCGGGTTGCGGGAAATCCACGTTTCTGCGCATATTGGGCGGGCTCATCCCCGCGTCTTCCGGAATCGCGCTGATAGGCGGGGAAACGGCTTCCGACGACGTGGCCTACCGCAAGAAAATAGGCTTCGTCTTTCAGCAAGGGGGGCTTTTTTCCCATTTGAGCGCACGGTGGAACATAACGCTGCCGTTGATAAAAGTGCATGGTTACTCGAAAGGGCAGGCTCAGGAAAGAACCGATGAACTTCTCGCCCGCTTCGGGCTTTTAAGCGAAGCTGACAAAAAGCCGTCGCAACTGTCGGGCGGGCAAAAACAACGTATAGCGATCGCCAGGGCTGTGGCGCCAAAACCTGAGATATTGTTTCTGGACGAGCCGACTTCAGCCCTTGACCCCGAGTACACCGTCGAAGTGCTGAACATGATACGGGAATTGAAAGATGAAAGGCTGTCATTTATCATCGCCACCCATGAAATGGGGTTCGCCCTGCACGCCTGCGATAAAGTCATGTTTTTAGACGGCGGCAAAATAGCGGAGCAAGGCGAAAGCAAAGAAGTATTCGCGAGGCCGAAGACGGCGGAGCTTGAAGTATTTCTCTCAAAAACTCTCGAATGGAAGGTTTAAGTAAAATGAGCATCGGGATTTTATACGAATCAAAAGAATGGTCGAGCTACTACCTCGAAAAGTGCATAAGCGATATGGGTTTAACCGCAAGGCTCATCGATATGCAGGGCGAAATCGATGAAGGGGAGTTGCTGTCATACAAATTGATAGCGAACCGCATGCCGGGGAGCGCCGGTTTCAGGGGGCATCAGAAATCCCTCGACCGGACGCCCGCCGTTATCGAGCTTTTGAAGAATAACGGCGTGCCGATGATAAACACATATGAGACGCATTTTTATGAGACGAGCAAGGAGCTTTCCACAAAGACGCTCGCGGCGCGCGGGTTTCCTGTCCCGGCGGTATACTGCGTCTGCCATCCTGCTCAAATGGCGGAGAATACGGAAATCGAATACCCATGCATAGTAAAGCCTGATTGCGGCGGCAGGACCAATTGCACGTTTATCGTCGGAAGTCGCAAAGAATTGGGCGAAATAATGAAAAACGTTCCCAACATAAAGTTCATCGCAGAGGAATACATCGTTCCGGAGCTCGGATTTTTGACGAGGGTTGAAGTGATAGGCAGGTCGTGCAGGTCGGTGCTCAAAAAGGGGATCGCGGAAAACGGCCTCGCGGCGTACCATCTGGGATCTGTTTTCGAGGCGTACCCGGAGGTGGGCGCCAAGGTGAAAAACTCAGCCGTGGATATCATGGACATGCTCAAAATCGAAGCGGGCAGCATGGATATCATCGAAAACAATAGCGGCTTCTATGTGATCGACATCAATTCCGTTTCCAACGCTTCGGAAGACAACATTGAAACTTTTAAATTCGATTTGATAAAAGAGACGGCGGAGTATATCGTCGGGAAATATAAAAAGCTCTGTTTGTGAATATTCTGAATATGCATCAAAGGGTGTACTTTTATCAATTTGGTGATATAATAATGATGCATTGACCGAATATTCTTTAAGGGAGAAAAATTGATCATGGCAAAACGGCTTATCATAATTTGGCTTTTCTCAATGGCTATCATGCTTTTGGCGTCAATCCCGGCATACGCTGACGAAGGGTACCGGGGAGATTTTTTCATAAAGAATTTCAATATAAATGGTGAAAAAATTGTAAATTATAATCTGCAGTATTCAATAGTGACATGCGATGATGTCATGTATATTCCGCTCACCCCTGAGATGTGTGAGATCTACGGCGTGGAAGCCGATATGGATTGGGAAAGCAATACGCTGACATTATCAAAGACCGATCCGGTCAAAAAGAATATCAGTGACAATTGGATTAAGAACAACCTTCAGGCGCTGTCTTTGAACGAAATACCTGGCGCGAAAGCGGTGACGCTGATTCAGGGCGAGCCCGATTACATCTACGACAGAGTGGACGAGGCGGAAACACCGCCGCCTACCGTGGAGGATATCGACCTGAAAGGGGCGCCTATACTTGAAAAGGACAAGATCATATATGTCCCGTTGCGGGCGATAGCCGAATCTGACGTCTTTGGCTGGGATATTTATTACAGCAATTATTATGGCGTTTGCATCAGCACCGACGGCGATACCCCGGCGAAGACATACTTTGACAGCGGGGAGGCGCTTGAGAACAAAGGCCTCGTGAATTATATGATGAATTATAACGGGTCTATCACGCCTTCATACGGTCAGCAGCTCGTATTTCTGTTCAAACGCGCCGGAGATGTTTACGGCGTCGACCCAAAACTGCTGATGGCTATCGCGCATAAGGAAAGCACCTTCAATACAGGTTCTGTGAGCAGGAGCGGCGCGACGGGGATGATGCAGGTAATGCCCGCGACAGGCGCCCGCTACAATCTGACCGAGGAGCAGCTCAAGGATCCGAAAATAGCGATCGATTTCGCGGCGATGTACATGAGCGAGCGCATCGCGGCCTATAACGGCGACTGGAACCTCGCGCTGTCAGCGTACAACCAAGGCTCGAGAAGCGTGAACAGGGGCACAAATTCAAACGTGTATGCGAACAACGTCATGTCGGCCTACAGTGGCATATGTAATTTTTTGGAAGTCAACGGGTATAAAATGTAACTGAATCGCCATATGTATAATGGCCAAGCTTTTCAATAACGTCCTCGTCGCCATTCAAATGAAATTGACAAATTCAAATACTTCTAAACACGCGCCGGTTTTCGCATCGTTCAATACGATGCGGCTATGCCTGTACCGACAACAGCAAAGGGTATATTGGGGCGCGTGACCATCATCATCTGAATAAAGACTGTCAGCCATGCACTTAATTAAGGCCGCCGGAAACAGAATACGGCGGTCTTTTCATTTCGTATAGCCCACTCCAAACAACTTCACCAACTTTTACATAGCCTTACCGAAGGTTTACATCACCATGATATTAGATTTTACATTGAATGATTATAATTTAAATATAACAAGTAATACCGAAAGATAAAACATTGAAGGAGATTGCCACTTGACACTTTATCATATTGAGCCGTTTGTTTTTAAAACGCATCAAAGACAGCAGATTGTCGTCAAGCCTTTGTACAGGTATCTTAATTTTACAAAGAAAAATTATTCCATTTTCGCTAAAGCAATGGAAACACAAGAAACAACCAACATAGACGCCAAAGTTGATAACGGCTGCCTTGCCTTTGAAATGATGTTTGGTGAGGAACAAGAATATAAATTGATTTTGGATGATGGTAGAACTTTTTCAATATATTGCGTTGACGAAGACTTGTATGGAAGGAAACCTTACAAGGGTGATTTTCACATACACTCCTGTATGTCTGACGGAACTGAGGATCCCGAATTTGTAGCCGCCGCCGCACGCAGTATCGGAATGGATTTTATCGCGCTTACCGACCACTATCAATATGAACCCTCTTTGCAGGCTATAGAAATATTAAAAGAGTTCAAAACAGATTTTCTGCTGTTACCAGGCGAGGAAGTGCATCCGCCGGGTAATCCTATTCATATTATAAATTTCGGCGGAAAATACAGTATCAATAAAATGATTACGGAAATACCCATGCATAGCAAAGGGATGGCAGACCCCGTTTCACAATATAAAAACGTATCCGAGCTCAGCGAATCGGATAAGCGTCATTTTTCCGAATGCCAGTGGTGCTATAACGAGATAGATAACGCCGGCGGGATCTCTTTACTTTGCCATCCGTATTGGATTACTGATGAGCAATATAATGTCAGTAAAACTTTATTGGAATGCTTATTACAAAACAAAAAATTCACAGCGTTTGAACTGCTTGGCGGCCACACGACAGAGTCCAATAATCTGCAGACGGCGTATTACCATCAAAAGCAAAAAGAAGGTTTGGAAATTCCTATCGTTGGTGTGAGTGACGCGCACGGCACATTCGGGCATGATTATTTCGGATGGACTTACACCGTTCTATTTTCTGAAACCCTATCTTTAAACGAAATCAAAAAAAGCGTGGAGAATTATTATTCCGTAGCAGTTGAACAGAAACCGGGGCAAGAGGTCAGAGTGTACGGTAATTTTCGTTTGGTTAAATATGTGCTCTTTCTGCTTCGGGAATACTTCCCCGCTCATGATCAAGAATGCGCCCTTGAAGGGGCTTCTATGTTTAAATATATAAAAAACAATAAGGAGGAAGAAAATCAATGAAGAAAACATTAGCATTGTTGTTATCTGGGGTGCTTTTTGCAAGCGCAATGGCGGGATGCAGTTCCGGCAGCGCCACAATGACAGATCCGGGAAGCAAGCCGGACGTCGAGGCAGCCAAACAAGAAGGAAAGTATGTAACTTATGGTCAACCGGACGATTGGGCTAACTGGAAAGGTGTATTTGCAAGTTTCGACAGCCTTTATGGGATCACTCGTGTGGATACAGATATGAGCAGCTCGGAAGAAATCACAAAGTTTAAAGCGGAACTACACAATCCCCAGGCAGATTCGGCGGACATTGGAATGTCGTGGGGGCCTATAGCCATTTCAGAAGGAGTGACAATGGCCTACAAGAATGCAAACTGGGATAAAATCCCTGATTGGGCAAAGGATCCGGATGGAAACTGGTTTGGTACATATGTAGGCGTACCGGTGCTGTTGGTCAATACGGATTTGGTAAAAGATGTGCCGACAAGCTGGGAAGACTTGAAGAAGCCGGAATATAAGGATTGTGTTGTCATGTCTGACCCGCGTACATCTGGTTCCGGTATAAATGCAGTTTTAGCCGTAGATTATGCTTTGGGCGGCGATATTCAAAATTTGGATGTAGGAATAGCTTATTTCGCAGAATTGGAAAGATTGGGTAACATTAAAAAAATAGACGGCAGTTCCGCAAATATACAAAAGGGTGAAGTGCCTATTATGATAGAATATGATTTTTTGGCGTTAGGGCATAAACGAAGTTTTGACGGAGAAGTAAATTTACAAATTGTCATGCCAAAAGAAGGCTCAATTTACGCGCCAAGCGCTTTAATGCTCAACAAATGGGCTCCTCAACCAAACCTCGCAAAATTATTCGCCGATTTCATTTCATCCGATGAAGGTCAACTTGAGTTGGCGAAGAGCGGCGCACTGCCCATCCGTTACGTTGCCGGGAATTTAACAATACCGCAGGATATAAAAGACATGATGCTTCCAGCGGATTTTTATAGCGTGAATATCGATAAGCCCAATAACTGGACGGCTGTTACGCCTGATATTATTGCTGAAAGATGGGACGCGGAAGTGGCTGGTCAATGATAAAGAAACTGCTCAAGCCGTCTAATTTACCTATACTGCTTACGGCTCCTTATTTCATTTTGTGCTTATTGTTCCTAGTGTTTCCATTGACGGCCGTGGTTATATCCGGTTTTGGTCACGGCCTTGGCTCAATGCGGGCGGTTTTAACAAAGCCGATTTATGTAAAAAGCCTGCTCAATAGTTTGACATTATCGACTATGGTCACCATAGAAGCCTCAGTTTTGGGAGCGACATTGGCTCTCTTTTGGGTCAAAAGGATAATTAAAGATAATTGGTTCCTTTCCATCTTAAACTTTGCGGCTAATAACGGAGGCATAACACTAGCTTTTGCCATTATTGCGACCTTGGGCTCAAGCGGCTTTTTAACCTTGCTGTTAAAGGCCTTTGGAATTAATCTCTATCCGGGTTTCAATATCGTGAGCTTAACGGGATTGAATTTAGCATACCTGTGTTTTTTAGTCCCTTATATGGCTCTATTGTTTATGCCCGCCGCCGGGTGTCTTAAAAAAGAATGGTGGGAATCAGCTCAAATATTGGGGTCAAACAAGTTGAGGTATATATTAAAAGTTGCGGGGCCAGTGCTATTACCATCGTTTTTATCCTCGGCCTGTCTGGTATTTTTGACTTCTTTGGGGACTTACGCAACCGCATATGCGATCAGCGGGAACAATGTTGATTTGATCACAATACATATAGGCGCTTTAATACAAACCTCAATATTAAAAATGACGGACGCGTATACCTTGTCGTTCCTATTGTTTATCATAATGCTGATATTTATATTCATTTATCAAAATGTAAATTTAAAAGCGGGAAGGTGGTTAAGATGAAGGATAGTTCTGCCGTTCTGACTCCGGCTATACCGAATCGATATGGAATTGATATTCCTTCGCGTGTGCAATCAGCGCTCGGCGTTGACGCTATTGTCACAAGCAAGCGGACCAAAAAAACTATCAGTTATAAAAAAATCGGTTTTTACATAATAACGGTGTCCTTTCTTTTATATACTTTTGTTCCGATGGTTTCTGTTCTTCTGTTTTCATTCGCCGGAAAATGGACGCATACGATGTTGCCGGAAACTTGGTCGGTAAGCGCATACACACAGGTCTTTTCAAACAGTGAATTTCTATCGTCTTTGCTTCGCTCCTGTTTTGTCAGTCTTTGTGTAATGATGATTGATTTAACAGTTGTCATACTTGCTTTGCTGGGTTTGAAACTAACAGGCAGCAAAAAAACAGAAGGAATAATGGAGATGGTTTCTATTATTCCTGTGGCTTTGCCGGGCGTCATATTGGCGCTTGGATGTATTTTGTTTTACGGTGAAGTATTCCCTGCTTTGCTGGGAACACCGTTGTTGCTGATACTAACGGAAGCGGCGTTTGCCCTGCCCTTTGTGTTTTGGACATTGCAAAACGCTTTTAATAATTCGGATATAAAAAGGTTATATGAAGCGTCCTGTATCTTAGGCGCACCGTTATTGAAGTTTATATGTCTGATATTACTTCCGAATTTACGCAAAGGAATACTGGCGGCAAGTGCAATGTCTTTCACAATTTGTTTTAACGATTTTGCTTTAGCGCAGCTGCTCGTGGGAGCTGGTTTTAAAACTATGCCTTTATTCCAAATGGATTTTATGAAGATCGACGGGCATCAGACAAGTGCTATCGCAATTATCAGCATTATGGTTACATTTGTTTTAGCGACTGTATTAGGGACTATAAAAAAAGATAAAACGAGGGAGGCAAGGGCGAGTGTCGGAAATCAGCATAAATAATATAACGAAAAGCTATGTGACCACTCAAAAAGCGTTGAAAGGCATAAGTTTGGAGATACAGTCAGGGCATTTGGTAAGCCTGCTTGGGCCCAGTGGTTGCGGAAAGACGACATTGTTACGTATCATAGCCGGTTTGGAGCAAATGGATGAAGGCCAACTCTTATACAACGGGCAGGATTTCTCAGAAATACCTGTTCAGAAACGCAATATAGGCATGGTTTTCCAGAACTATGCCTTGTTCCCGAACTTAAATATATTGCAAAATGTAATGTTTGGCTTGGAAATGCGTGGCATCAATAAAATTGTCGCCCAAAAGCGGGCGGAGGAATGGTTGGATCGCGTAAAGCTGAGACATAAAAAAGATAGTTTCCCGCATGAGTTGTCTGGTGGGCAGCAGCAAAGGGTGGCGCTTGCCAGAGCGCTCGTTACCGAGCCTCAGATTTTACTGCTGGATGAGCCTTTATCCGCTTTGGACGCCGCAGTAAGAATGGAGCTGCGAAATGAGATACGCCAGTTGCAGTTTGAGTTGGGCATTACGACGTTATACGTTACCCATGACCAAGCGGAAGCTTTGGCGATAAGTGACAGAATAGCCGTCTTAAACGAAGGGTCGTTGGTGGAGATGGGTACACCCGAAACTATTTATCAAAATCCTCAAAACATTTTCACAGCGGAGTTTATCGGCGTTGCGACGCGCTTGGATGGTGTGATAACGTCTATAGAGCCATGTAAGGGAATATTTGAAAACAACATTGAATTTGATTTGCCAAAATTGATTAACGAAGTTAATCCCGGAGATAAAATATCTGTTTTGGTGCGGGCGGAGAAGATAAATATTGCCGAGCCTGATGAGCGCGGCGCGATTCCAGGGAAATATCTGATGCACTCTTTTCATGGAGGAGAGGTTCAATATAAATTAGAGCTGTTCTGCGGGAAGAATATACTTGTGAACTGTCCCATAGAAAAATATACGAATTATGACTTGGGGCAGATATTGAGCATATGTATTCCACAGTCCGCATGCCACATATATGATTATCAGTACGGCAAAAGTCTTATCGCGCAAACCATATGAAGACGGGGGTGAAAAATATGGCAAACAAGATTAAAGCGGTCATTTTCGATTGGGCGGGAACAATGGTAGACTACGGCTGTTTCGCTCCGGTAAAAGGATTTATCGATGGCTTCCACAGTATTGGCATAGATATTACAGACGAGATGGCGCGGAAGCCCATGGGGATTGCCAAACTCGACCACGCGCGCGCCATTGCTGCAATGCTTGACCAGTCCATTTCGGAAGAACAAATATTAAAGGCTTACGAGGTTTTCGAGGAATCTATGGCTTCCGATATTGAAAACCATTGCGACGTTCTGCCCCATGTAGTGGAAACAGTTGCCGCTCTACGGCGGCGCGGAATAAAAATCGGCTCCGATACGGGCTACACCGCGGCGATGATGGAAAAAGTCATACCGAAGGCAGCGGAGGCGGGATACTCTCCCGATTTTTGCATCACACCCGACAGGGTTCCCAAAGGCAGGCCTTATCCCTACATGATTTGGCAAAATCTCATGGAATTTGGTATATCCAACCCCAGGGAAACGGTGAAAGTTGGCGACACGCCGGCGGACATTGAGGAAGGCAAAGTTGCCGACTGCTGGACAGTTGGCATTATTATGGGTTCTTCCGAGTTTGGATTAAGTCACGAAGATGTCGCGGCTTTGTCAGCAGAAGACATCAACCGCCGCAAAGTGGTTATACGCGCATCTTACTACAAAGCGGGGGCGGATTATATAATCGACGATATAAGCGGCCTGCCTGACGTCATTGACGACATCAACCGCCGCATTGACTTAAACACGCCGCACAAGCTGCTTATGCCCGGCCCGCTGACGACGAGGGATTCGGTCAAACGCGCCATGCTCACCGACCACTGCATATATGACGACGAATATGAGGCTATCACGACCTCTGTTATAAACGACATTACACAAATCAGTGCTGATAACGATTACGCCACGGTGCTGTTGCAGGGCAGTGGCGCATACGCTGTGGAAGCTATGATAAACTGCCTGTGCAGTGAAAACGAAAAAATCCTTTTTTTGGTCAATGGCGAATACGGCAAGCGTATGTTATCCATTGCTGATGATTCACACAGGAATTATGAAGTTCTCACTTTTGATATGATACAGCAGGTTGATGTGAAAACTATTGAAGAAAAGTTAAAAGTCGCCACGGACATCAACGCGGTTGCATTTGTTCATTGCGAAACTGCCGCCGGCGTTTTGAATTCGCTGGAAGAAATCACGAAACTGGCTAAATCATACGGTAAAAAGGTTCTGGTTGACGCCATGTCCAGTTTTGCCGCTTATGAAATTGATATGCCAGGCCTTGACATCGACGCGCTTGCAGCAAGCTCCAACAGATGTCTGGAAGGTTTACCGGGGTTATCGTTTGTCATCGCAAAAAAAGCTCTTTTGGAAAAAAGCGAAGGACAGTCATATTCGTACTGTCTTGATTTATTTGACCAGTATCAGGGCTTATATGCTGGCGGCGGCAAGGTCCGTTTTACCGCGCCCACTAATGTGCTACTGGCTCTCAGGCAGACGATTGACGAATATAAAAAGGAAGGCGGTCTGCCCGCCCGCAAGGCGCGGTATATTGAAAATCACAAAGTTTTAACACAGGGGCTTGAGAAACTTGGCATACACCCCATAGTCGCGCCGGAAAACCAATCATATATCATTACTGCGTTCGACCTTGACGGCTTGGATTTTCCAAAGCTGTATGCGGCGCTTAAATCAAAAGGATTCATCATTTATCAGGGGAAACTGACCGACCTGCAAACTTTACTATTGGGCAATATCGGAGACGTTTATCCTTCCGATATGGCAGCGCTTGTTGACGTGATCGGCGAGTATGTACATGAACAAAAGCAATGAAAAAACAGTTTGCTAAAATATATTTGTTGATAACAGTCGCTATAACTACGATATTTTAACACACGCCTATACTCAACTATGATTCATGTATTTGTTTGACGCTGTTGTCGAAAAGCTCAAGCATTTCATCGAGCGTAAAAGCGGATAGGCTCAAATTGGCGTTTGATAAAATTTTACAGACGTCTGAAGAATAGAACCTCTCAAAAGAAACGGAATAATTCCAGTTGTATCTCTTTGCTATTTCCCGGATGAACGATCTTATGAATTCCGTGTCGCCGTCGTTCAAAAGTAAAGCGTCGCCGAGAGCCGTCTTTTCCCGTCCGAGCATTTCCCGGATTTCATCCACTATGATTTCAGCTTCAAGGCCGCGTTTCTCCTCATATTTTTCAATAAAACAGTGCCATATCCTGCGGTCGTTAAGATCCTTAAAAGCGAGGGCCCTGTCCCCGCCGTAGAATTCAATTGAAGCGAGTTCAACGATCCTGACCATGAACGTGGCTATATCTTCAGTTATGATTCGCCTAAGCATTTTTGCATACTCCATTTCGCCTGTTTTTTAGCAATTCGATTATTTCCGCCTGTGTTTCTTTCACGCCATTATTAATGTCATCAATGGATGAAGCATGTTCAAATGGCAATGTCAGCACCTTTTCCGTCAAAAATGAACTTACGATTACTTGTATGACTGCTTCTGTAAAAACTGAGAACGTAAAAACAAGCTGTGTAATTAGAATTTCGGGCAGAATGGGAATTGCACCCACACAAAAATATAATTTAAATAATTATATCATAGAAATAAAGTCTTTGCAATGGTTTCCGGTTGAATTCTCTTATCTCTGCCCGCCCTGCCTGCCTAATCAATCGGATTGGAAATTCCAAATTTGACCGATGTGAGCGCCCATAAATAACCTGTTTTTTGTCGCCCGTCCTGATGGTCTTTGTCGCTATCCAACCGCTAAAAGCCGCCCTATGTGGCCCATCCATTTTGCCCACAACTTACAGGGTAACAAACCCGCTGCCAATTAGCTTGATTGCGAGAGTTGTACAACCTCAAGCGGTTGTCTGAAAGGATTGTGTATGATATAATTTATAGAATATCACAGAGTTTTTAAGTTAAGAGGTATGCGATTGAGGCGGAAATTTATTATTGATGGTGAGAAGTTTGATGATGCTAGAAAACGAGATACATAGTAAAGAATTCCAAATATCCTATTATTTGCATAATAATTTTAGAATAGAGCAAATGCGATTCGGTATGTATAATCCCGATAATGCCTATTACCAGATACCCATGTTAATTTTTAGGTTTTCAAAACTTTACGGCCCTGGCATATATGATGAATTTCAAAAATGTATAGAAAAGTATAATGGGAATTTGGAATGGGCGGTATTCTCTCGCTTAAAAAACAACTTCACATTCCCATCGGGATGTAAAAATGGATAGGGGAAGAATACCCGGTCATCGAAAAGCAAGCACTAGAGAGTGTATTTCAACACTAAGCATACGAAACACGCCGTGGAGAAACGCAATTTCTAATCGCTGGAGTAAGAACTAATCTATAATTGATATACAAAGTAAACTTTTCCGCTTGTTGTCTCAACAATATGGTGATTAAGGTTATGTTTAAAAAGCTTTTACTAATTTTACCAATCTTTATTTTCTTGCTTGCAAGCTGTAGTAGTACGGAGGAACATGCTACTTCTGAAGAGGCTTTAATATCTAGTGATAATTCTAATGTTAGATATGTTGAAATTATTCCGCCTAAATATGATTATGCGAGATCTTTCAATGATGGCTTAGCAGAAGTCCAGCTAGGTTATAAACGTGGCATTATCGATAAAAACGGCAATGAAGTTGTTTCTCCAAAATATGATGATATTTGGGGTTTCTCGGAAGAGTTTGCAGTGATTCGCGTTCGTAATCGTGATACTTTAATTGATAAATATGGATTTATCGATAAAACCGGGAAAGAAATTGTACCGCCCAAATATGATTATGTTGGAGCCTTTTCAGATGGCATGGCGTGGGTGAAAGTAAATATTGACAACAGGGGTAATGGGAAATACGGTTTTATCGACAAAACGGGGAAAGAAGTTGTGGCGCTCCAATATGATACGGTAATGGATTTTTCCGGAGGATTGGCAGCGGTAAATATTGGTGCGGAATTCTCAATTGACGGAATGTATTGGGTCAGCAGTGGCAAATGGGGGTTTATCAATAAAACTGGTCAATTAGTCATTCCTCTAAAATATGATTCCATAAAAAATTTTAACTATTATCAGCAAAAATCTTTTTCCGGCGGCATAGCTGCAGTTTGCCTCAATGGAAAGTGGGGTTTTATCGATAAAACCGGGAATGAAATAGTCTCTCCAAAGTATGATTATGTTTGCGAGTTTTCTGATGAAATGGCTGCGGTTAGTATAGGCACAATAGAAAATAACGAAGGCGGCCTGAATAGTTTGGGTAAATGGGGCTTTATAGATCAAAGCGGTAAAGAGGTTATACCGCTTGAATATGATGACGCAAATGACTTCTCCGAAGGTTTAGCCGCAGTAAATATTGGCGCGGTCGACACATATGCTTGGACAATGGATGGTAACTTCATTGGTAGTGGCAAATGGGGGTTTGTCGACAAAACAGGTCAAGAAGTTGTGCCGTTTGAATATGATTATGTCGGGAATTTCTCAGATGGCATGGCCGTAGTCATGATTGATGACAAATGGGGGTTTGTTGACAAAACAGGTCAGGAAATTGTACCACTAAAGTATGATAACACAACGGATTTTTCTAACGGTTTGGCTGTGGTACAACTTAATGGTAAATTGGGCCTTGTCGACAAAACTGGCGAAGAAATTGTGAAGCCTAAATTCGATTATGTTGGAAATTTATCCGAAGACATGACCGTAGTCAATATTGGTGCGGAATATTCGCCGAATGGATATTATTGGACTGGTGGCAAGTGGGGGTTTATTGACAAAACCGGCAAAGAAATTGTCGCACTTAAATATGATCGTGCATATGAGTTTTCGGAAGGTTATGCAGGTGTTGAACTGGATGGCAAATTAGGCTTCATATATAAAAATGGAAATGAAATCGTACCGTTTGTATATGACGCTTTCGAAGCATTTGATTATACGAGCGC
>Ga0123354_10006555_pt1 | contig 17312 bp, 8 predicted proteins | sample TergutLab28metaG_2_FD_97872 | JGI IMG/M metagenome (GOLD analysis project Ga0123354, IMG submission 97872) | Labiotermes labralis P4 segment gut microbial communities from Petit-Saut dam, French Guiana - Lab288 P4 | ecosystem: Host-associated > Arthropoda: Insects > Digestive system > Gut ...
GAGAGCGTGGGCCACCCAAAACCCCCCCCCCGCTCAGCCTTGAGGGAAACGGCCCCCCCACCCCCCCCCCCCCCCCCCCGCCCCACCCCACCTGCCGGTACCCAGTGAATTCCTCCAGAGAAGGTCCGAAATCTTTGAAAAAGAAATAAGCCTTCTGATCTTATCCCAAATCGAGGGACGCTTGATTGTCCAGCTCCTAACCCAGTACTTGCACCGAAAGAAGGGTAAAGGTAAAGCAGTCACGTTACAGGCCAGGAGGGGCCCAGAAAGTTCCAGAAAGTTAAGGTTCCAAGATTTCGCGACAACGGCACAGGATGGTGGTAGGTTGTCAGCCTTACGCACCGGCCGCCTTTACCCCCAGGAAATGCTCCTGGTACTCATTTCTGTCAGAGACTGAGTCGACCCCAGGGCCATAGTGCGATCGGAAAATGAAAAATCCACTGACACCAGCCGGGATCAAACCAGCGACCTTCCTATTTTTAGCACAGCACCTTAACCACTGTGCTACCGCGGCCCCTCAGCATTTTCTTATACATTTATGTATTTCTTCAGGTACAAAATATATCACAGTACGATTCTTTCGTCTCTTCTTTCTGTCCTCGATTTGTGTCTTCAGTCTTTCGTTATCCCAATGTTCCTTTAATTCTTTTTTTTTTTTGTAAACTATAGGCTACATGTGTAGGCCCGGTAGCTCAGTCGGTATAGAGACTGACTACGGGCTGGACGGTCCGGGATCGAATCCCGGTGGGGACGAGATTTTCCGCCCGTCCAGACCGGCCCTGGGCCCCAACCATCCTCTTGTACAATAAGTACCGGGTCTTTCCCGGGGGTAAAGTGCGGCCGGGGCGTGTATACCTCTACCGACCCTCTGGGCCACACAGGGCCTGTAACGGGATCACTTTACCTTTAACTTTTGATAGGCCACATGTTTTACAAACATTTTATGGTTATATGTGTGTAATATTCCCGTACAACGACGTCATATGTAAGTAGCTACTGTAGTTTATTGCTTTTAACTATTGTAGTAAAGCCATATTTTGACCTAGGAGGTACGAGGTAACGGGGGAATGACGGAGATTGCATAACGAAGAGCTAAATGATTTGTACTCCTCACCCAATATTGTGCGGGTGATAAAATCGAGAAGAATGAGATGGGCTGGGCATGTGGCGCGTATGGGTTAGGAAAGGGGGGTGTATAGGGTCTTGGTAGGGAAACCGGAGGGAAAGAGACCACTGGAGCGACCTAGGCGTAGATGGGTGGATAATATTAGGATGGATCTCCAGAAGGTGGGATATGGGTATATGGACTGGACTGGGCTGGCCCAGGATAGGAACGGGTGGCGGAGGCTTGTGAGTGCGGTAATGAACATTCGGGTTCCATAAAATGCGGGGAATTTCTTGACTAGCTGCAAACCAGTTAGCTTCTCAAGAAGGACTCTGCACCATGGAGTAAGTAAGTAAGTAAAGACTCAGTTCATAATACCTTTCACCACGTCGCTATTTAATATGTTAAAGACACTACTACAATTTGTATTATCTAATACCAAGGTACTGCACAACATTACTCCAGTACTTCGCTGCTTATCATCTTCAATGTTTCGGCTGCCAACAGCCATACTCAGAAAGAAAAATTGTCACGAAGAACTTATGTTGATGTCCCGTTTATATTGCTAAATATAGTAAGTGTTGTAAATACCAATATCAACGGGACAATTCTTTTTTTACTATGACACGACAGCCCCCAGTGGGCAAAGGCCTCCTCATTACTGAGACTTCACGATCACACTCAGATACACCACACTTGTTAGAACTCCTCTGGACGAGTGATCAGCCTGACGCAGAGATCTCTACCTGACAACAAACAACACTCACATGAGACAAACATCCATGCCTCCGGCGGGATTCGAACCCACAATCCCAGCAAACGAGTGGTCGCAGGTCCACGCCTTAGACCGCGCGGCCACTGGGAACAGCAGCAGGTCTATTATTGACATTTATATTGACCTACATAAACATAATTGTTTTGTAATTATTGTTCTCCACGAGAATGGCTGTTTACAGCCCTTACATTTAGAATATTAAAGAGAGAAATATTGTAATTTGACCTTCATGGGGCCGTGCATCGTAATATTATTTCTATACTAAAACCGAATGGATGAACTAATGTTCAAATTTATTTTATTTTGGATTGACATTCGACATGTTTCGGACGGTCTTTCCGTCCGAAACATGTCGAGTGTCAATCCAGAATAAAATAAATTTGATACATTAGTTCATCTAGTCGGTTTTACTATAGAAATAATATTGTAGTATTATTGAAATTATTAAATTGTAATTCACTGGTACTAAATATATAAAATATCATTATTGCGCCAAACATATAAAACGTTGAATAATTACTACACAATTCAGTCGCCACCAGGCCCCATAATGGCACACAGGTGCATGTGGAAATGGCTCACACAAGCCACACCTATTAAAACAGTGTATACAAATCATATTCGGCAAGAAGGCATTGATGGGTTGATTCAAGACGGACTGGTCAGATTTATGGCATCATTTCAAATTATCAAGTGTGTTAACGATGATTTTCAGTAATATTTTGAGAAAAGAAAATTACGAGAACTTCCACAACATTCCGGTCCTGCAACACGGAAGCTATTTAGCTGGTCATAAACAGGAGAACCCTCACTGATAACGCACGTTTAGTTGTACACAATTATGCAGAAAGTTATTCCTTTGCTTGCAAAAAAATATCAGGGGTTTATTGCAGCAAATCACAGACCGCAGTCACCCATCACGATAAAGTAAATACCACTGCTTCACATGTAGCAATGTCCGACTGCATTCAACATTACTCCAATATTGCCAGAGTGACCTATAGATCTATATATTACTCATATAATAAAACCAACTAGATGCACTAATTTCTCAAATTTATTTTTGGAATAAAACTCTACATGTTTCGGACAGTTTCTCTGTCCATCATCAGGAATTTTTCACTGCACACACAGCGATGGTATATGTCATACAGGTTTGCTGATAGTTTGCGAGCAGGTTCAGGATATTCCGTCCTGATCCTGCTCGCAAGAGGAACTGTCCGAAACGTGTAGAGTTCTATTCCAAAAATAAATTTTAGAAATTAGTGCATCTAGTTGGTTTTATTATATGAATTTATCACGATGCACGGTCACCTGAACGTCAAATTAGCCTACATATTTCCCAATATTGTCTTATTTTTATGTCCCCAACTTCCGATTGACACATACTAACATACTTTATCTTATTTTATATATCTGAAAATGTACTTTTTGTGATTACCAAGCGATTACTTATATAATGTATTCTTCACGATGTTTTCAATTTGGTTAAGAGCCTAAAGATGACATAATATAGTTCGAAATTTGTATCACTGACACCCACAGGGATTTCACATGCAAAACAACCTTTGATTTCTCACCTACTATTTTCATGTTTGTACCGTGCACCAATGACGAATAAAACAATTTTTTATTCAATAGATACACAAATATATAATTCGTAGACACAATTAGAATTATTATGAAATCTTTAAAATATTTAAAATTATATTCTGTTGGATAATAAATTGTTTTAATTCTCACCTACTTTTTCCTTCATACGCGAGATGTGATATTCTCACAGCCGAGACGTTGACAGTCCTAGACTACCGGAATCTTGCGGCAAGTCGACCGGTGATATTTACCAAAGTTTTTGAACGATAGCTGCGCCTTCATTCATCTTCATATACTGCTTGACCTTGAATATGGAGGCACTAACACATTTCTAAACCTCGGTAAATATTTACCATTATATACGGCTGACTTCCAAAATATTGGAGTCTTTAATTTCCCTATTAGTTACATTACTCGTAATTCTGTTGCTCTAAAGTATGATTAAGTCGGTCCCAGTGGGCCGCGTGGTCTAAGGTGTGATTCTTCAACTGCTCGCCTGCTGAGATTGTGGGTTCGAATCTTACCGGGGACATGGATGTCTGTTTCCTGTGAGTGTTGTGTGTTGTCAGGTAGAGGTCTCTGTGACGAGCTGATCACTCGTCCAGAGGAGTCCTACCGACTGTGGTACGTCGTTGTTTGTGATCTAGAAAACCTCATGAACGAGGAGGCCCTGGTCAACTGGAGGCTGTCGCACAAAAAACAAAATACAAACAAATTATGTTCGACTAATTTGGAACACTAGGGGTATACGTAGCAAGCCCAAACCCACCAAGGGTTGTAGCGCCAATTAAAGAAGAAGAAGAAGAAGTAGAAGAAGAAGAAGAAGAAGAAGAAGGGGTACAAGTGTTTCTAATTTTTAGACACTCAAAGAGATGGTACCCTCCCCTCCCCCAACCAACGTGTTCTTGTCGTCATCACTTCGGTCACAGAAATTTCGACGACGACTCCCTCCTCGTCACTCTGCATCTGACCCTAGGTCTGGAGGTCTGTAATTTATGTAGCATACATACAGCCGCATGACGTGAGGAGTTTAACACCCTGCGAGTTGTTTATTTTGACACTCCGATATAAATCAATGGTGCAAGATCGTTTCTAGAAGTTTATTCCTTCTCAGCCGGTCAATAAATTTCTCACTTTTATCGAACCCGAAGTTCAAAATTAATTTGACATTAATTATATATAAGTCCCCCCTCCGATCCGTTTCAATAAACGCCTCACACTTCTGTGGATATGCAGTACAGAGCAATATTAACCTTATAAATCCTAGCGTTTACATTACGTACCACCAGGTTTAACAATAAAAAATTCTACATGGCGCTCTCTTTGCTTTGAGTGTTTTGTACAGACAGCGACCTTCCCTTTACTGATTTTTATAACCGTGGCGGAAAGTGTTTACAGTGAAGTACGGTCTGATTCCTTATTCAAGCAGATTGCTTTTCTTATTTAAAAGATGAATAAATTGCAAACATTTCATAATAAAGCCCTCAAGATAATAAAAAAAATACCAGAGTAACTGAAAATGATTTCCTACACGCAAAGAAAGGAATTTCTTTGATTGAAGATCATATTAAACCTAGCAGCCACATTGTATGAAAAGTCGGTATTCAGTAAAAATGACCATCTTCAGGAATTAGGACAATAAGATCCAATCCATGATAAATATCAGCGTCTGAAATCCTTACTTGCATGATTAAAATTCTAAATGTCAAACATAAATAATGCAGTAACGTTATTAAATACGTTATGTACGTCAATAACTGGGGACCGCGGTAGCACAGTGGTTAAGGCGCTGCGCTACAAATCGGAAGGTCGCTGGTTCGATTCCAGATGATGTCACTGGAACCTTTCATTGACATAAAATCCCTCCGATCGCACTATGGTCCTGGGGTCGACCCAGCCTCTAACAGAAATGAGTACCAGGAGCATTTCCTGGGGGTAAAAGCGGCCGGTACCTAAGGCTGACAACCTTACCACCATTCTGGGTCACTGTCACGTAATCTGGGAACCTTAACTTCCTGGAACTCTCTGGGCACCTCGGGCCTGTAATGGGACTGATTTACGTTTTACGTCAATAACTATAATTATATAAGCCAGTAGCAAGTACACAGTAAATGTCTTCTCTATCCCCCATACGCCGACCTAAGATTTTGGATAAGTGTCTATATACATAAGATTTAATTAAACTGTTTGCGGCTCATCCAAAAGAACAAGGAAAACATTCCTGAAACAAATCAATATTTTCTCACAAATAATTGCTCACGTTGGGCCTGGATTATAGTTCGCGTTTTTGAAGGCCAGACTGCTGACTTGAAGTCAGTAGGCATCCAGAAATTTCTGTGAATGACCAGATCGACTAAGGATTTCCGTAGCCTTCCTCGGTGCCACAGCAAATGTTGATTTCTAACCAAAATCTACGTTGCACTGCTTGCTACTCAGGCAGCCGTCCCCAAAATTAACTTTAAAATTTTCCCCAAAACGTACTTATGCCAACGCGATAAAATTCTTTTGTTTTGCTCTCCAACTCAAACCTCAGACCAAATACTCAACATTTTTCTGTGCTGCATGCTCCAACATTTCTCTCCCAAAATGCTTCCTTCTTCACTCCTCAGCGAGATACCTCGTTTGCTGCCTACCTTTACCAGAAGCATGAGCTGGCACTGTCTGGGAACCTTCAGGGCAGTAAACTTCTTCCGTCTCATCACCGTAATAATAATAAACGTAAAGCTTCTCATTATATCCCCCCTCCCTGGTCTTTCTGTATCTCTCTCTCTCTCTCTCTCTTTCGTTTTGTCAGCCGTAGCAGTGGGCAGGTTTCCATTTGATTCGAGTCAGGGAAAGGTATGCACTTCTTGCAGAGAACGTAGACTAAACTAAAAGACAGGCAGTGTACGTATAAACGTAACATGGAGGCTCGTTCGCCTAACAATTGTTGCCGTGGAAAAACAATACCTGTTGCATTCTCTGAGAGTGTGTCTGTTGCTTTTGGTATCCAGTATGAAATGTGCATGCGCCATCCGTGGTCTGTCTGACTCTACAATATTTTTCCACATTATCTCATAAACGTTACGATTTTCTAAAAGTTATTGGATACAAAATGTGTGTATTGATTTTCTCTACAACTTTTACCTGAGACGTTTCTTATTCTAAGGAGAATTAAGTGAGGTATGATAAAAAATCTATACTGGTCTTCACGTAGAGTACCCGCTGTTCTTGTCATATTCTAATGAAACTTGAATTTTCTCGACAGACTTCGAAAAATACTCTAATGCCAAATTTCACGAAAACCTGTCCAGTGAGAGCTCAGTTGTTCCATGCGAATGGACAGACGGACAGACAGACATGAAGCGAAAGCTTCTAAAGACCTAAACTACTACGTTCCTAACTACGACTACATATACACACTTAGAATATGGAATAATTCTAGCTTTTTTCACGGCAACAATGATTACGGGAACGCCTCTTGATGTTAGGTTGAAACGTGCGTTGCCTGTCTTATTCATATTTTATGGTTTTATTCCAAGTATGGCTGTTTCCCTGTCTGTCAAATTTGTAACCTCAGGACGCTTAATTCCCTAGCACGATTTTAGGTTGACACACCTGGCAACATGATCTCTACAATCTAAATTCAACATCAGCAGTATATGCAATACGACAGACCGTCTTCACATTTCGTATTTTTCAGGAAGAAAATATTAAATTAGGATTAAACTTATCTTATTACAAAGGTTCTTCTTACAATATTTTGTTATTTTACATTTGGTCAAGACATTTACAGAAACCAAGTTCCGTTAAAAATATTGACATAAAACCACCACTAGATCCTTACATAGGCCACCTGAATCCACTCCACTTCCCGTTCCTATGCAACACCATCATTATCGCAGGAATAGATACTCTTCTCAGCTCTCTGGACTTATACACTGCATTGTATGGTCATTCGTGAATTCGAGAGAAAATTCTCAACCTCGAGCGAGAGAAGAAATTAAATTGTGGCTTTGTGTCTTTTAAACTCGGGGGCTTATTTAGGGTAAAAGGTTACTGAACAATGGAAGTCATTCAGGGAATCTGATCTACACTTAGGCCTTCAAAGCCCAGTGGGTACTGTACGTACCGTCTGCTGTAACATGTAAAACTCTATAATTTTTTAATCGGTTTTCAAATATTTGTGATTTGCGGAATATTTTGAAAACTAATATTAGGAGATGCCGGTCCCAGTAGCCGCCCGGTTTATGGCGTAGATCTGCGGCCGCTCGTCTGCTGAGATCGTGGGTTCGAATCCCACGGGGCACATGGATGTTTGTGAGTGTTGTGTGTTGTCAGGTAGAGGTCTCTGCGACGAACTGATCACTCGTCCAAGGGAGTCCTACCGACTGTGATGCGTCGCTGTGTGGGATCCAGAAACCTCATGAATGAGGAGGCCATGGTCCGCGTTGGGCCGTAGCGACACAGAGGAAATATTAGGAGATACGTCTTTATAAGAGCGAAATGTTTTGTTCTCTGTGAGGTTAGAACTGACTTTTATATACAATTTAGATAAATTTATGTGTTCAAACTTATTTCTTTGTGACAGTAATTTTCCCTTACTGGAACGTTGCCACATTTCCGAAGGGCATACTTCTTGTCCCCACATTACCATGTAGGCTTGTGTTCTACTGACAACTGCGTGTACAAGGTGACATCAAGAAATGTAGGACTTGCTGTTTACGCAATGATTTGTCATGCTAGTCAAAATCAGCCACTTCCTGTTAAGAAGAACTACAGTGACACTTTGGGGACAACCAGTTTCTTAGAAAGACGAATATGTCGTCCGTCGCGGGAAGCCTGTGAGCACCTGTCGCATCAGAGGACGTGTTTCGCCATGTTTCAGCCGCACACTCAAGTGACAAAAGTTCTATACTTAGGACTGCCGAAGCCGGTGGAGGAACATGCTGGATGTTTGAGGTGACACATATATTTGGCTTTTTCTGTCATCTGTTTTCCTATAAAAATACACAAAGCTTAGATGAAATACAAAAATTATTAAACACGTTCTATTGGGGTCCATTGAATAAATATATAATACATGGCTGGCTGGATGGCTGGCACCATGGGTAATCTGCAGTATAACTTAGAAGTTTTAATATATCGAAGGAGATGAAAGCCCGCGATAAAGTTTCCGGGGTTATAATTCCGTGCACTGCCTTCACGTTCAAGATTATTAGGCTCTTTCGAAACGTCGGTAAATATTTATTATTTATTTGAAGGTTGTTTGACCGTGCATCTTCATCATGAAATAAAGTGAAATTCTAACTTGATGCAAAAATGTAATTTATTGAAGTTTCCTTAGCTCGACCTGTTTCGGGCGCATACGCCCATCTTCAGGAGCACTGATTTTAAGTTGCAGCGTATGGTTTTCTGCACCCAGTGCCGTGCAATATCCAAACCGTACACATGACCTACGCAGCGGCTCTCAGGACCACCACCCATCTACAAACTGGGCGCAGAAAACCATATGCTGCAACTTAAAATCTAGTGCTCCTGATGATAGCCGTATGTGCCCGAAACATGTCGAGCTAAGGAAACTTCAATAAATTACACAGAATTTCACTTTATTTCATTTATCACTTAGTATGGTGAAACATCCCAAGTTCAGGCTACTTCACAGGCACAGAAATTATTTGCCTCACTACATTTTAAATCATTACCTATCAGTTTCCTATAGACATCGCTGTTTATTCTTCAGATCTCTATCGACTGCATGTTTATACGTAATCTGCAGTTACCTTATTTATAATTCAGACGCTAACAGGCTGAGGACGCTCTAGAATACGGTGCAGAGGAGGCCGCTGCATTCTCAAAACCAGTAATTAACAAATTCATATCTCAGTACCCTCATGGTGGTGACTAAGTAGTTCTCTGAAAGGTCGGTGTGTTTCAGCTACCTGGCGCGGCTGTCAGCCCGAGAAGATTTTACTGAATTAATTTACAGGAGTTTACAAACATGCACGAAATGTGGTCACAAACATCATTAGCGTAACCTAACAGAGCAGTAATAAATGGACGGGGAATTAGACAAGTATGGGAGAAAGGTTTTGGGGCAGAAAAATCTGAAGGAAAGCGACAACTTGGAATGCCTTTGCTTAGATGAAAAAAAATAATATACAAATGGATTTTCAAGGCATAGAATGGGATGGTGTGAACTGGATCTTCTGGCTGAGAATGGGGACAGGTGGCAGGCGCTTTGGTAGTTTTTGATGTTTGTGTGACCGTACATCTTAGATGCAATGATATAAACAACCTACTGGGTGCACCAATAACAATTTATTAGTAATTTCAATTGGCTCATAATGTTTTGGGCGATAATATCGCTCTTCCTCAGGAGCACTAGACTGTGTTTACAGCTTGTGGCATAAAGCACTCTAAAGATGGATTATGTAATCAATAGTACAAGAACAAGTGAGCAGTAGTCATAATACAAATGGTTAAAAACAATAATAAAGATCAATTATAGCAATTTAAGTGACATAAAATTCATGTTATGTTGGTAAAACGTGAGCTAAACACCAGAACATGAATTTTATGCCACTTAAATTGCTATAATTGATCTTTACTATTGTTTTTAACCATTTGTATTATGACTACTGATCATTTGTTTTTACACTGCTAATTATATAATCCATCTTTACACTGCATAATACCACATGCTGTAAACACAGTCTAGTGCTCCTGAGGATGGGCGAAATTATCGCCCGAAACATGTTGAGCGGATTGAAATTACTAATAAATTGTTATGGGGCACCGCGGTAGCACAGTGGTTATGGTGCTGTGCTACAAATCGAAAGGTCGCTGGTTCAATCCCAGCTGGTGTCAGTGGATTTTTCATTGACATAAAATCCTTCCGATCGCATTATGGCCCTGGGGTCGAGTCAGCCTTTAACAGAAATGAGTACCAGGATCATTTCCTGGGGGTAAAGGCGGCCGGTGCATAAGGCTGGCAACCTACCACCATCCTGTGCCGTTGTCACGAAATCTGGGAACATTAACTTCCTGGAACCCTCTGGGCCTGTCCAGGCCTGTAACGGGACTGCTTTATTTACCTTTACCTTTTAATAAATTGTTATTTTTGCATCTAGTTGGTTGTTTATTTCATTGCTTTAGCAGGTCTTCAGTCATTTTATAGCTCTGTCACAACCTAACTTGATTGTCTCTCGATAATTTTCACATTGGATATCCCGCTGAGTTTGTATATATTGCAAGGCAGTTCGCAATCACCATCTCTTTCAGCACCTGTATTAGTCACGACTTCGTCTTAACCTTCTAAAGTACCGCGTACTTGGGGCCTAATTAACTCGATGGGAGTCACTTTATATTTCTGAAAACCCCAAATTTAATTCCCATGCACACAACAGCTCACTAGTCGGCGCCACCCTCTACTAATTTAGTCACCGCAGATAGTGTACGTAGACACTGATCATCAAGTCAGGACGGCCTATGTCTACCCATATAAAGAACCGTACGTGGTATATAGCGCAGTATTATACCTGTTTCTTATCCGTACGGTAAGGCCCTATTCCTCTGAGAGTGAATTTGATGTTGTCTTTCTACTCTTGTCCAGTACCCGTGTGTGATATCTTCCAATCAGATTTCGTGGCAGAACTTCTGAACACCTTTACATTTCACACAAGTGACTGCCCACCGATCTCGCCACCAATATTCTAAGCAGGCGAGACATCTTTGTAAAATCGCATTTTATGAAATTTTTAAAAGGAGATCATTACATCAATGAAATTGCTTTATTTACAAAATAATGTAACTGATTTGATGTTTGTGTGACCGTGTATCACTGACACAGTAATATAACTGATGTTTGTAAATGTTATTCACATATGTCGTTCGTATGCGCATTCGCAGAATTGCGAAAAGTGATTACTGGCTGCGTCATGTCTGTGTGTCCGTCGACCCCTCTGTCCCCACGCGACAACTCGGCTACCTCTGGGCGGATTTTCATGAAATTTGATATTTACATATTTTAAGAAAACATGTCAAGAAAATTGAAGTTTCTCTTAAATGTGACCAAACTAACGGATGTTTTATTTTCACATCTAGCTCAGTGCTTCTTAGAATTAAGAGTATTTCAGAGAGAAGTTATAGATAAAATCAAAATATATTTTATGTTCAAAAAATGTTTTCCGAAAATCGATAAATTAATAAATTCCGATAATGTGGAAAATATTGTACACCCGGTCAGGCCACAGACGATAACATGGCGCATGCGCATTTTATGCTGGATATAAACACACACTCAGAATACGTAATATTTATTGCTTTTCCACTGCAGCAATACTTGCAAGAACGCGCATCACTGTTATGTTATAAGCACATTGCCTGTCTTCTTTGGATACCCGTTTCAGTGAATATTTTTGCCTTCCAATAGATCAGTACCCTAGTGTTACTAGAATTATACGTTTCAATTTTTTCGGTGTGACATACCGCTGTGTGTCAATTATATGATGAGTAATATCAATGTCAGTCTCAACAAAACTATCTTACAACGTAAACACAACCAATTTTGTTTTTAATAACAACGTAAAGTTGTTCTGTTTTAACAACATAATCCGACATTTTATTAACATAGGGAGAGCTTGATATATTCACTGTACCATTGGGTGGTTTTTACTTACAAAATCTGGGCAATTGTTATATTTTATCACTACTCCTGTAAAGCATCAGGAGACTGCATAACGAGGAGCTAAATGATCTGTACTCCTCACCCAATATTGTGCGGGTGATAAAATCGAGAAGAATGTGATGGGCTGGGCATGTGGCGCGTATGGGTGAGGAAATGGGGGTGTATAGGGTCTTGGTGGGGAAACCGGAGGGAAAGAGACCACCGGAGAGACCTAGGCGTAGATGGGTGGATAATATTAGGATGGAGGTGGGATGTGGGTATATGGACTGGACTGGGCTGGCCCAGGATAGGAACGGGTGGCGGAGGCTTGTGAGTGCGGTAATGAACCTTCGGGTTCCGTGAAATGCGGGGAATTTCTTTACTAACTGCAAACCAGTTAGCTGCTCAAGAAGGACTCTGCACCATGGAGTAAGTAAGTAATTCCTGTAGAGCATCCTTATGATGGTCGCAACAGCGACCGAAACATGTTGGTGAATATTAATACACGATAAGGCACATTTTTTCAGTTTGCATTTGGTAGTGTAAATAGGTGTTAATATACCTTAATGCACGGTTATGGAAAAAAAACCACATGAGACAACAGTGTCTATGTGACATATCACATTGAGGAAGAACGAAATGACGCGTCATAATAAATTATCCCAGTTGAAAATTCTACTTACTAAAAACGGGAATTATGCTTAGAAGAAAGGAATTCTAATGTCTGGATTAAATACGTGGCTTATGAATTCCCATGTAAACGTTTGGTCTGATATTGGTGCTTACCAGCTTGCAAATAACTGAAGTAATACCGCCGATTAACACGTGTTTTTCTAATTTTTCTTGGTGCACCGTCCATCTTGATACCATCAAAGTCTTTCATTTACCAACAGATGCACTTTTTATCTGCTTTACAAATAATTAAAATTTACACGAAAACTTATATTAAAACTGCCCCTAAATGTTTCGGTCTACGGCCATGGAGATGTGTGTGCTGTGTGCTGTGCACAGCGCACAGCACACACACTTGATATAACATGCTGCCACACCACCGCATACTCCATAACGACGTATTGTTAATGACCATTTTATAAATGTGACTTTAGCTAGGCTCAAGTGTAAGGTCCCTGATGATGGTCGTAGACCGAAACATGTAAAAGCATTTAATTAGCATACCAACTAATTCACATACATAAAATTGTTTACACTAAAACATTTAAAATTGCTCCAACATGTTTCGATCCTAAGATCATCTTCAGGGAGCTACACTTTTCCTTGCTAAAGTCACATTTTAAAAACACTCACTGATTAACTTCCTTACATTAACTTGGTGCTGTGGCAGCATGTCGTATTGTGTAAGTCGTACGCCGTTGAGAATGTAAGTCTCATGCTGCCACGACACTCACAGTCAGGCGCAATTTCAGCGACGCACGACTTACACAATAAGACATGCTGCCACAGCACCAAGTTAATGTAAGGAAGTTAATCAGTGAGTGTTTTTAAAATGTGACTTTAGCAAGGAACAGTGTAGCTCCCTGAAGATAATCTTAGGATCGAAACATGTTGGAGCGATTTTAAATGTTTTAATGTAAAAATTTTGTGTGTGTGTATTAGTTGGTGTGCTGATTAAATGATTCTACGAAATTCGCGGTGCAACGATAAAGATGTAGGAGCTGTTTTAATGCAAGTTTTAATGATTTACACATCTGGTACAAAGTGCATATTTTGGTAAATGAAATAATTTGACGTATTTTTCTACTTTATTCTATTTTATATACTTTATTTTACATTCTTTTAATTTTTTCTATTAATCTAAAAAATTTTAAGAATGAGAATCAATTAATTTTATATTATCTTTCTGGATGTGTTTTTAAAGTTGTTTCAGATTCTGAAAAAGGTCTAATTTAGGTCGAAAAATTTTGCTCAATTTGACACAATCTGTCTTCCAACAAAGTGACTGATATTGCTTTCTGTAGTCATCCTTCACGTTTAAATTTATACTGCACTTTTTTATTAATTTTATAAACAAATATTTCGCTAACGTTTGCACAGCTTTTCGATTACAGGGTGACAGGTGAGTGCAAGTGGTCTCTAAGTAAGATAAACGTCCACTAAAAGTTACACTGATTTTGATCACCGCTACCAGGTGATTAGTCTGCAACAACGTGCCAAAGCTTGGGACATGCATCCCATTTTCTTTCTTAAAAACTCTTGGAGAACAACTGAAATAACAAACGCAAAGCCTTGAAGTCTTTTATGTCTGAGCATGTGTATGTGGCATCGTCAGTTTAACATTAACTGATATATTTCGTCATTTACAGAAAATATTTTGCACTATAGTAATAATAATTATTATTATTATTGTCATTTACTGCAATTGGGTTGTCACCCAGTGGCAGTGGTAATTTTACATGTATACAAAACATGAAATTAGTAACTACTAAATTTAAGTCGGGAGGGCTACATGAGAAGCATGTAGTGGCAACTTGGAATGTTGGGAACCATCTCAGCATTTGCTTTTAGGCACAAGGAAACCAAGAAAAACCTGTGTCGAGATGGCCGGTCGCAGGACCTTCCGAATACTGACTTCTAGCCAGCAGTCTGGCATCTAAAGTAAAAAAAAGCCCACATAGTACAACAAATACACATAAGATAACAATACCCACAAGAAAACTACAACAATACACAAGGTCAACCAACAACAATTACACATAAGTAAAATCCAATTTATTGTTAATTTTAATAAACTTTTTTATCTTTCATACATTTTTGCGGAATATAAAAAACATTTAGGAACCGTCGGCATTACGTACCCATTGTGGACCATTTTCTATTCTACAAAACTGGTGGTGCTACTAGCATTCCCTCGTATACTAGTGACAGCGCTAAATTTAGAGGATGATCGTAATTGTACAAGCACGCAGAACAAAAATGCGAAAACATCTAAAGACGGAGCGAGGACACAATCATGCCGGCACAAAAAACCCACATTCATTTCCACGTAAAAAGATCGTTAGAAGCGTTGGAAGTAAATTATATATATACATAAAGTGTTCGACAAACATTTTTTTAAATCTCCAGTATCAAATCTGTCCAGCTGTTTGCCATTCAGATGCGTGCAGACAGACAGACAGACAGACGGTCATTAGAATTTTAACACGTGATCCGAAAGGACGCAAGCTCGCCTAAAAATGGCATCCTCATTGACTCACATTCTATACTTAAAGGAATAAGTAAAGATATACAGCGAGTCCCACTCGCTGCCGAACCCGGCATTTCTTTAATAATTTTACCACCGATGAGAATATTGCAACGAAATTTGAAGCGGACTTAGCTCATTGTGTAAGAATTGTGACGACATCACAACACGTGCTGAAAGTGGCCATCATTTGCGTCCATACAGGATTTAAACCTGCGCGCCATATTTTGGAAAGTCCTTGCCAGTATGTCCGCTGTCACTGCCTGAATTTCTTCGGTGATATTTGCTTTCAAGGTGTCTATGGTTCGTGGTTTGTTTTGGTAAATTCTACCTTTCAGATATCCCATAAGAAATAATGAGGCGGCACCCTCAGCCAAATTACAGACAGGTCAGCAGAGAGGCGCGTAAGACAGGAAACAGGCTGCCTGGCTGGCTGGCTGGCGGACCGCTGCTCCGTGTCGCAACAATTAGGCACACTACAGACACATTCCTTTTCATTTCTCACACAACGAACGTACTCCTGTTCAAATTTCGTTGCAATATCTTCATTGGTGTTAGAATTATTAAAGAAATGCCGGGTTCGGTAGCGAGTGGGACACACTGTATAATAAATCCATTAGAAACACTTTAATTGCATATTCAGAGTATCTCAAAACGAAAAGATGCAATGCGAACAAGAGAGGCAGGTATGTGTAAGTGTAATATTGAGGCACGTATGTTTAACCATGGTTGCCATAGAAAAGCAATAAATCTTATATATGCTGAATGTGTATCTGTAGCCTTAGTTACCAAGGACGCAAAGCGCATGCCCGGTATTATATTGTTATCTGTGGACCATCTGCATTTACCACATATTATCTCAAAAACTGCACGATTTTTGTAGACAGGATTTTGAGCATAAAATGTGTATTTTGGGCTTCTCTACAAGTTTTGTCTGAAAGGTTTCTCATTCTAAGAAGAATTAAGTGAGATATCATGAATTTACAAACGTCTTCACGTAAAGTACCCGTTATACTTGTCAGTTTTAAAAGAGCTTGAATTCCTTCGACAGATATTCGAGAAGTATTCAAATAACAAAATTCACAAAAATTCGTCCGACGGGAACTGAGTTGTTCCATGCGGACCGACAGAAAAACAGACGAACAGATGATCTTAGCAATAGACCAACTTAATGCACAAATTCTTGTTTTATAATAAGTTTATTATATTCCTCTACATGTTTCGAGCACCGGACGCCCACCTACAGAGTCTGACGATACCAGATGCTGTATAATAAAATTTGACCTCCTGATGATGAGCACATAGTGCTCGAAACATGTAGAGGAATATAATAAACTTATTATAAAACAAGAATTTGTGCATTAAGTTGGTCTATTGCTAAGATTATACTGAGATGCACGGTCAGCAAAACATCAAAAGACGAACAGACGGAACAGACAGACCTGACAAAGCTAATATTTGCTGTAGGCAATTTTGCGAACCCGCCTAAAAATTACTGTTTGTTGCTGCAACGTTATAACATTACTAGAGCCTCGCTTATGAACAGTAGTTACTGCGTGTGCAGAAAGTGCGCATTGCGCTAAGAGACGTTCTGTAACAGTGTATTTCCCTTTAACGCTGCACGCTAGGCACGGAACATTGAGCCCAAAATTAATTATTCGCTGTTATATAACGACGTTCTAAGATACCATTAACAATATATCCCGTCGTCTCTCAACAGCATAAACCATATTTTAAAGGTTAAGCAAACCCGTTTACAGGCCTGGAGTGGCCCAGAGGGTTCCAGAAATTTAAGCTTCCCATATTTTATGAAAACTGCATAGGATGGTGGTAAGGTTGTCAGTCTTAGGCACCGGCCGCATTTACCCCCAGGAAATGCTCCTGGTACTCATTTCCGTTAGAGGCTGAGAGACCCCAGGGCCATAGTGCGATCGGAAGGATTTTATGTCAATGAAAAATTCCAATGACACCAGCTGGGATCGAACCAACGACC
>Ga0123354_10006557_pt1 | contig 17311 bp, 5 predicted proteins | sample TergutLab28metaG_2_FD_97872 | JGI IMG/M metagenome (GOLD analysis project Ga0123354, IMG submission 97872) | Labiotermes labralis P4 segment gut microbial communities from Petit-Saut dam, French Guiana - Lab288 P4 | ecosystem: Host-associated > Arthropoda: Insects > Digestive system > Gut ...
GAACTTGGTCATTCACACTGAGGAAGGACTGTAGGCTGAGGGTGGTTGAGAATAGGGTGCTTAGGAGAATATTTGGGACTAAGAGGGACGAGGTAACAGGGGAGTGGAGAAAACTAAATTATGTGGAGTATTATGATTTGTACTCCTCACCAAATACTATTTGGATGATTAAATCGGTAATGAGATGGGCTGGGAATAGAGAGCTATGGGGGAGACAAGAGGGGCATCAAGGTTTCGGTGGGGAAAGAGACCACTTCGAAGATGCAAGGGTAGATGGGAGGATAATATTAAGATGGATCTTTAGGAAGTGGGTTCGGAGGGGGGGATGGACTTGATTGATCTGGCTTAGGATAGGGACAGGTGGTGGGCACTTGTAAATGCAGTAATGAACCTTTGGGTTCCATACAATGCGAGGAATTTCTTGACTAGCTGAGAACTAGTCAGCTTCTCAAGAAGTAATCTGCTCCATGGTATAAGTAAGTTAGTTTATACCTAACTGAAGTTGGCCACACAAGTGGCCAAACCATGTTGGAGAATACCCTGTAATTCAACTACATCACAATAATATCGTACATTTGTTGGTAATGATACTCTATTCATTTCATTAATGTGCAGAATATGGACTACATAAAAGCGTGATTTGAGTTTGATTTACATATAAATATAAGCTGATATGAAATAGATACTCACATGTATCTTGTAGGAAGTGTATGTGCAACAAGAATGCCTTGGAGGAGTGTAAGTCCAGATGAATTCTTCCCAGGACCTGTCTTCACAAGTCCTGGGAGGGCAGGAAGAGACTTTAACCTGAGTAGTACTTGTATGTCTCCTGGTTGCAAATCTGGAATTTCAGCTAAAGTAGATGCAGAACAATGCAGCACATAATGAATAATGTATTGGGCTACACTGGGTTCATTCAGCAGCAAGTTTGAAAACAGTCCTACAATAAATAAACACGTAGTGAAATTAACATACCACATTCATTGCATCAGAATGCACAACAAACACCAGTTTTACAGAATGTTTCATTCCTTGTCAAACTCCTTATTTAAAAAAGTAACAATTCCAGTAAAATAAAATTCATTTTCAAGGGCAGTTAAATTGAACAAAATGTTACCTGTATTTTATTGGGAGAACACAGAATGAAGGTATATGAAAAAAGGGTCATGATAATAATTATTGAACCTATGACAGAGTTAGTAACAGGATCATGGAAGGCAACTCCATGAGGGGCTACATAATTCTTATTCTTCAACACACATTATTATGATCATTACATCAAGAAATATGAGATGGGTACAGCACATAGCATGCATGCATGCATGCATGCATGAGAAGTGACATGAATATAGAACTGTCCAGGAAACCTAAGTGGTGAAGATACCTTGGAAGATCTAGACATACATGGGAAGAAGCTAATAATTTGCATCTTAAAGAAATGGAATGCAAAAATGTAGACCAGATTGATATTGCTCAGGACAGGATATAGTGGTGTACTGTTCTGAACACTGTAACAGACTTGTAAGTTGTAGAATATAAGAAGAATTCCTTGACCAGCTGAGCAAATCCTTACATCTCAAGATGGGTTCTGTCCATCGAGACTGTGAATTAATTGGTTTAAAGTGAACAAACTGTCAGCCTTACTGAATACACATTTGTGACCACTTTAATGAAATAAAATCTTCCAACATGATAAAAATATAATATGTATTTAACATGCTAAAAGTTTCTGACGTATCGTGCTAGCCACTGCTCCACACGTTGACCTCTACAGTTGAAGGATGCTAATAAGGAATAATTATACTCAAAATTTCTACATGTGAAGCTCTTTCACCAAAATATCAATTGAAAGATGTATAATTTACCACAAAACCTCATAACTCTTAAGTTAATCTTTATAAAGAGTTGCAAACTCATGAGAAAACTTGTTACCTATAACTCAGATTAAATTCATTCTATCACTAAAATATGATGATGACACACAGACAATATCCTTTTTCCAGCATCACACAGCTACAAGGTCTTCAGTTTATGTTGTTTTGGACATGCTTGGAATGTAAGCCGAGCAGACTTGTTTAGTACACACATGAATGTTTCACATTGTTCTGCAGAGTCACACACAAGATAATACAAGCCTGTTCTCTCTTCCTTGAAATGGACTGACACTGAGGTTATATTGCATGGTGTTAAGCAATGCATATACTTAATAAAAAACATACACTATAGCCTCATCCTACAAAATATGCTGCCATAAATTTAACCAAAATGTTACTGGTGTTAATGTTGCTAGCAAGACAATGATAGAAAAATAGTAAAAAGCATTGTAATATGGGAGTAGTGGTGGAAGAAAAGGAGTGATAAGTACTATCACAAAAATTATGCGAAGCTGGAACTTTCTTAGAAAGAAGCCCAATGAAACACTTGACATGTGTAACCGCACATTCTGGCATGTCACTGGGATCTGCTCACACAGCAATGAGATGTCTGAAACTGCAACTGTATAACAACCATTACACAGAGAATTGCTGACCCAAATAGTGGTGTCAGAATTTATATCTACAATAGTTTGTTGTAATTCTGATATAATGGGATTGTTAACTCAGAACTCTGCCTTCTTTAGTAGCTTTGCATGGCTGCATTACATGGGTATGTCAGAACTCAAATAACAATTATTCCATATTGAGAACTGAAATGTCATCATATATATTGTTGACTTGTTTTTTATAATTTGTAAAATCACGGACACATACAGTGAAAAGTAAAGCAGTAGGTTTGAGACCATAGTGGCATGAGAGTTGACATATGCTTTTGCAACAACAACAACAACAACAACAACAAAAATCCTTTGAAAGTATTTATACTGGCTGTGCCTCTTTGTCCAGTACGGAATGAAAAATATAATCCAAATTTCTACACACCCAATACATCAAAATTACTATGTAATTATGTTATTATTCATGATTTGTATTATACAGTTTATCATCTCATTTTTTGTTGATGCAGTGTTTAGGAAATCAAACTGGGAATGACTAGAAATATTGTACTCCATCAAGGAATATAACTACATAGTTTGATATAATTTCCTCTGCTTCATTATATGGTGAGAACTCAGATGGTTAGTAGTTACTTATTCTATTCATGTACCAGTTTTGGGGAACTGGTTTCACAACAGATCTTCAAAGCATAAATTGAATATTTCATACATTCTTCGTGTCCAGCACCCAGACATGGATCTTGAACAAATCCTACAAAAACACTTCTAATGACATTGTAATTTCTCACATGACAATATGAGAATAAAGCGACTGAAAAAAGTCAACCAACACATGCGTTAATACTATATAATCTAGCTTAGTTTAGCCCAACACATCATATTTAATTCAATTTATTTTTGTTCATCTGATCCAGAAGGGGGCTGTAACCCACAGGATATAGAACATGTCAATTCCATTTAACTCTGACAATGAGTATTACAACACATTACAATAGATACAAGCAGTCTAAAATAAGATAAAATACAATGCAGCCACTGTAGAATCAGTGGTAGTCAAAAGGTTAACAATGTGTGCTAATTTAAACATACATTTCAGTTGTACAGTTCTATAATATGTTACTATTTAAAATTAATTAATAGGCCAACAATTATCAAGATGAAACTTTAGAACATAAAAAATAGCTAAACAATAGTAAATATTTTAAATCTTATTACAACTAAAATATTCATCCAAGGTATAAAATGAATGAAAATACATGAAATTTTTCAAGGCACATTTAAATTGATTTCTATTATGGCACAGTTCCTTTATTTGAGAAGGCAGACTGTTGAACACCCTAATCCCATTGTAAAATGTTCCCTTCTGATATACTGACAGGTTAGATATTGGCAGATGTAGATTTTATTTATTCCTAGTACTGATGTAGTGAATCTCAGAGTTCACCTTAAAATAATCACCATTATCGATCACAAAAAGCAAAAGTGATAATACATATTGAGATTATGATGGTAATATTTTTAAGTTCATAAAATGTTCTCTACATGAATCTCTACCCCTTATCCATACAATGATTCTAATAATTCTTTTTTGTAGTCTGAAAATAATGTTACTATGATGGGAATTCCCCCAGAATACTAATCCATAAGTCCTTGGGGAATGAAAGTAGGAATAATATACCATTTTCAGTGAATCTAGGGACAAGAATGGCTTAACTACACTCAATGCAAAAATAGCTGAACTTAATTTAGGTATAATGGTATCTATATGAGTTCTCCAGGAAAGTGTGTTATCTAATGTCAGGCCAAGAAATTTTGTGTTGTAAATGTTAGTTATTTTCTTATTTCCATGCATAATATTAAAATCAACTGAAGAGCTGTTCTTAGTAACAAAATGTATGAAATGTGTCTTATCCAGGTTTAATGATAACAAGTTTGTATTAAACCATTCATTTATGTCCTGAATGATTTTATTTACAATTTTTTCAAAATTTAAAGGGTTAGGGTTAGTGATATACATACTAGTGTCATCTGAAAATAATACAATTTTAGAATTGTCATTTGTTATTTGCGGCAAGTCATTAATATAAAGTAGAAAAAGTAATGGACCAAGTATTGATCCTTGAGGTATACCATTTGTTATTTCATGCCAATTTGAGCATGAACTAGAGGAATAATTATTTAAGACCATTCTTTGATATCTACTTTTCAGGTAAGATTTAAGTAGTTTGTAGGTTATTCCTGTTATTCCATAAAACTCTAATTATGTTAGTAATATGTTGTGATTAACACAATCAAAAGCCTTCTGTATGTTGCAAAAAATGCCTCCAACCATCAATTTGTTATTGAGCGCATTTAAGATATCATCAATTAGTTTATATGAGGCCTTTGTTGTTGTTGTTGAGGAGGTTCTAAAACCGAATTGTTCAACAGCTAAAATATTATCTGTCTCTATATGTTTTAGTAGTCTGTCATACATACTTCATTCAAAGACCTTGGAAAATGAGGTTAGCAAAGAAACTGGTCTGTAATTGGCTACATTTTCCTTATCTCCTTTCTTCAATAAGGGTTTTACTATAGCATCTTTTAGTCTAGTAGGAAAAGTTCCAGATAGCATAGACTTATTACATATATAACTTGAAGGAGAACTAATAAAAGGAGCACTAATCTTTAATATCTTTGTAGAACCCTCATCATAGCCAGAGGATAAGGATTAGTACTTGTATATCTACTTTTATATTCATGTATACCAGATGGGGAACAAACGGCCTGTTAAGAAGGCCTACGTGCATCGGGACCGAAACGGGTCAAACCAACTTACTATTATATTCTACTGCATACCAAAGTCCTTCAAATATAAACTTCCTTTTTCGCATAACATAAACTAAGCCTTATTATGTTTTCATATTATTGTAATATATACATTAAACTTGAAAGAAAAAAAGCTGTATTTATTAGAGAAAACCTTTCGAGTTGCTTGTAGTTTCCTCTTCTTTTACCTGAGATTTCAGCTAACTGAATAATATCTATTTGCAGCAGAAATAGAAATGGCAGTCTGTGATCCCGATTCCTTTGCAGCCTTCTTATGTACTTTCGGTAGTCATTTGCTGCATCCTGTAACCTTATTAAAGTGCCAGTTTTATCAAGATATCTTAGAACGTCCTCTTGGTATTTGAAAAGGGTAGCAGGTAGATAATCATTACCAAATGTTTGCTGGTGATGGCTGTGCGACAAAAAAGTTACATTGTCCGTTAAGTTTATTTATTTTTCGTAAATGTATTAGTACGGGAAATACAAATACTTACAATTGTATTGTTTGTGCTGGTGGGCCTTTTATCATTCTAACATTATATTTAGAAATACCACACAAAATGGAACAAATCGAAATTCAAATATTGCGCGCAATATTAACACCTTCCAGGACTTTCAACTCTCTATGCTCGTAACACCGCGTTCTCTTAGCCGTTCCGTATATCACGGTTACCCTTAGTTTGCCCCGTACCCGTGACTGCGCCAAGAATAATGCGGTACACCCTGACGGCGCGCAACTCGCCCCCTGTGTACCACATGGTGGTAGTGCAAACCTTGTGCGTGCTTTGAACGTGCGCCGGAATGTCTTATATTGGATTACCTTCTAATGAGTGGCTGTGTGCCAGGGAGGTCATAAAACCAACAAATCATGGGACCGTGGTTCGAGGGAGATGCCAGTGGCTTTTATGTTGGCTACGACTTAATGCACGAGAGCCGAAATAGGCATAGTAAAAGGGGTGAAGAGGCGAAATGGCACTGTATGCAGTTAATAAAGAAGCGTCTGTTGCAACCGCAGTTCGTCATCACACATACATGTTGCGTTATTCACGTTCCGGGCTCATAACAGCTACAAATGAGCTATTCACGCGCAAGGCCACGTTTATACTTTTGGTTCCGCCAAGTACTTCATACCATCCCTCTTGCTGAGATCTTGGACGACGTAGATTGGTAGCCGATGGTACGCCTCGGCTCTCCAACCTATCACCGCCAACGTCATTTACATCTACCAGCAGTTCATTGCCAACAATATCCTATTGGTCGTGGGGTGGAACGCAGAAACTTACGTCGGTCCGCATAGCACTCGGTAACATTACCGAGGTTCTGCGATGCTTTTCGGTCGGCCATTTGCAAACACCTTTTGGCAATATTTTCCTCATACTTCATATATTTGAATGCTAAAGTACTGAAACGGAAACACATCAGACCAGGCGAACTTACACTAGTAGCATAGTGAGGTTACACTTCTTGGCTCTTCACTTTTATCTTCATATGTAGTCACCATCTGATAGCAGGAAATTGGTGCATATTTTGCATGACCTCATTGAGATACTGGTTAACAGTTAAGTATGTGAATCATCCATTACCTGAAGTAAAGATATTTCACTTTGCAGGGTTTATGTTCTTACGACTGCATTACATTTTGTTAAGACCTAATCATTAAATGCAAAAGACTTTTTGTATTGCTGTTTTGTTGTTAAATGGTTTTACATCGATCTCAAAACAGAGTAAATTTCATATGCTCACTTAGTACATGGTTCATTACAGTCAAGCATTTGTACTTAGTTTTGAAATATACTCTGTGTTGTAGGTATTCCCCTTTGGCATGACTCAATGATACTACATGATTTGACATTATGTAGTACATTATTGCATAGATATTACAGATCATAGGGATAGAGCTTAGTTTTCATTATTACAGAATATGTATAATGAACTTTTAACTATGGTAATGAGAAATCCTGCTTGACAACTGTTGTTACTGTTCTTTAATAAACCAGATGATAGACAAGGTCCCAAAAAAGAAGATTGTGTCACTTACCTTTTAGCATTCTATTCTGTTGTTTACACATGACAATTAGGGGATGCAGGCCTGGGTTTGGCTCTGCATGGTCCAGTGCAGGGAGATCCAGTTTGGTACAGTCTGGTTCAGCACTTCACATGCATATTTAAGACTACCTCACATAGTTAAGCGCCGAATTTAAGGAAAAACCTCGTACTGCATGCAAGTAAATATGATATGTTGATGGTGATTAGGTACTATTTCATCAGTAAGATAGTACAATAGGATGAGTAACATTTAGTTACACTTGCTAGTCAAGCCAAAAGCATGTTCCACTATCAAATGTTCTTATTGTTCATTTCAATGCTACCAGTTTGCTAAGAATCCCTTTCTGTTCCCAGCTTTGATCAGTTTAATATTATACAATGTCTCAATAACACATTCACTATATATGTTATATACACCACAGGTTACTGATTTTGTCAAAAGAATGCAGCAGAAGTAGATGGATTTCATACACGCATGCCAGTATCACACAATCACCCATCATTACTGCTGTTTCCTGCAGAACTGGAAGTCAGTTTTCTGTCACGAACATTTCTTTTCTTCTTGGTGGATTTTTGTCTCTTAGCTTCTTGCATCAGCGTTTTCTTCTGCCTATGTTGTCCATAAGCAGTGCGGAATGTAATGCACTGTTAATCAGTAAGAAATAAAATGATTAACCATGCTAATAGTACTAAAAGTAACAATGTAATAGTAATTTCCATACCCAGTCATGATTTACCATACTTTAGTAATTAAGACACGCTCACATTTGCACCAATAGTCAGACAACTTGAAAATGTTAACAATAAACATGCAGAAATTCATACCCCATAGGACAGAAGCTTGATATTTTAGATTTCTAATACCATGAGAAACAGTTCATTAATCTTTCCACTTCATATTGTGATCTGCATTTTGACACCACAGTCTGGTATGTGTACCAAAGCTTCAAAGAAAGAAACTTCTCCACTTCATGTACATTCTAAAGGAGGCAGTGCATGAATCCTGAATGCTGGAAACCAGTGTGCAACTGTGTAATGTCAAAAACCAGAAATTACAGTGTGAATCTTCACTATCATCAAAACCTCATACATTGTATAAGGTTTTGATGATAGTGAAGATTCACATTGTATCAAAATAATTACCAACACGATGACACGTATGGACTATCCTTTATTTCAGGGGTAGTCGTCATTCACTCTCTACATGTTTCGAGCTTTCAGGAAGCTCATCATCAGAAGTTCATTTTTCCCTGTACAGGCAGCCTCTGGCATACTGTGTAATCTTTTGCTGTATTCCACCCGTTCTCCTACGTGTTCTGTTCCCGAACACGTAGGAGAACGGGAGGGTTACAGCAAAAGATTGCACAGTATGCCAGAGGTTGCCTGTACAGGGAAAAATGAACTCCTGATGATGAGCTTCCCAAAAGCTCGAAACATGTAGAGAGTGAATGACGACTACCCCTGAAATAAAGGATAGTCCATAAGTGTCATCGTGTTGGTAATTATTTTGAAACAATTATAATGATGCATGGAACAATGAATGTAAAATTCACATTGTAATTTCTGGTTTTTGACATCACATAATTGCACATTGGTTCTCAGCATTCAGGATTAATGCACACCACTTTCACCAACTGGATCTAACTACACTAAACAGCTACACTTTCAAAGCTAATGATATGGTCTGAAAAAGAGGACAAAACCTAGTTCACATGTACAAGTGCTTATGTAAAACATACATGTGCATGCATAATCCAAACAAGGATAATCAGGGTTGTTAAAACACAGGGTTTCCATACCTCTCTAAATGTTATAAACAGCAAAAAATCCAGTTCTTCCTTACCTGTTCATCAAGGTAATCCATAAGTTCGTGCAGCTTGAATTTCAAATTGTTTGCTTTCAGATCAGCATGCAACTGTTCTACCCAAATTGGTTCATACAGCAGTACCTTCTGATGGAGATTTGCATCATGTATGATAAAATTGTGGACTGTTGTTGCTAAATTGGCTGATGAAGAATGTGGAACATTAAACAGATAAATATTCAGACTACTCAAACATAGCAAACAGTAAAACATACAGCATATTTCATAAATTGTAAGCAAATTAGATGTGAAAAAGTATAACACAATTTACTGTATAATTACAGCACGTCTTTTCCACAGTTCTGCAGGAAACATGATTTTGGATACATGTTTCACATAATGATTTATGAAAACTGCTGAAATGTGGCAAACTGGTACCTAAATAACTCCATGTTACAATATCCTTCTTCCTAAATCTACAGTTGCTCAGGCAATAAGAATTCATTAAATTTATACAACCCAAAGGCATTACATTGTTCACAACAGTGCAAAAGTGGTCCCAGTTCCCAGCTACATTTAATTCAGTCCATGCCCTTTCCAAACAAGTTGCCTAAAACTCATCTCAATATTATCCCCCCATTCATGCTTAGGTCTTCCAGGTGGTCTCATTCCAACAATTTATGACCAAGACAACTCTCCCATGCATGTGATATGTCTCATAACAAGATTCATTCTTCATGTTGTGCATGGCACAGCATACGATGCCTTCAAGCAGTTATGAGGTCATGCCAAAGACCTTGCATGTATTTATGTAACCTTTATGTTATGTACAGAGCAGTACCCATGGTGTCACATGGCTAAAAAGTTATTACATGTGTCTAAGATACACTTCTCAAATTATGTGCGATATAGTACCTGTGACAGTCAAGTGGCCGTACTCTCATGCCACATATTTCACAATGAGTACTGATAATAGAACTATCGTGTTATGCATGGCACAGAACATGCTGCATTAAGACAGATATAAAGTCATGCTAAAGATCTCATTAGGTTCATGTACAATACAATTTTCATGTTACTCATAGCACAGAGTTTATTGCACTCACATGGCTACAAGGTGATGGAAAGAATATGACTGTGTTAAGCAATCTGAGACAACAGTTCCCATTGTACTGCACTAAAATATTAACTTTACCATGCTAACTTTGGCCTTTCTACCTACCACTATTTGCATCACATCTGAATGATTAAAAATTTCATCAACATCATTCGTACATAAGAAAATAATTCATAAAATATATGGGCAGTTATTTTACATTAATTTCAAATATCTTCTGAAAATTACAAGGGGATACAGTGGATTTACATGGCTCAGGATGAAGTCAAGTGTTGAGCCATTATGAACATAAATGTTAGGGTTATATAAAAAGTGGGAATTTCTTTCCGTACCTGAGAGACTACTAGCTTCTAAACCTTCACCCAAAAGGATTTAATAAGTTAGCAGCTCCATCCTTCACTTTTGCAGGTTACAGATATGTTATCATTCATAGTTACAAGGTGTTGTGTAAATATTATTGCTAAGAATTACAAACCATCCTGTGATAGACAAATGTCCCCTTGGCTGCAAACATCGAGTTCCTCACAAAATAACTCGTCTGTAACAGTCACTTCACTACTTGAGGACCTGAAATTCAATAAAAGAAACAATTGAAACAAGCAACTACCTTACTTTTGCTATGTGACTTAAGAAATTAATTTCTTTCCCTTCACACAGTAAATGTCATGTTTTGAAATGATTACTATTTTAGTTTATCAATGACAGGCCATATTTCAGAATGACAAAGAATCACTATCCCAAATGTGTTAACACATACCAGCCTCATTTGTACAGCAGTCTTTCTGAAGGCCTTCCTCAGTTCCTTTGTCCATGTAGTTTGTAAATTTTTAATACTTCAAGAAACTTGATTATTACAAATCAAAACCAATGACCACAATTTTATAAAAATTCCAGTAAAAAACAACACCAACTCATACATATTTCGGGCCTTATTGACCCATCATCAGGGAACACGTAACTGTATAAAACAGCTGCTTAATGATTTCATTTCCTGCATGTAGCAGAACTACCAGAAATTCCTCAATGTGTAATATATGTGTAACAGACAAGAGTTGTGCACAGTAATTGGAGCAGCTTGTAGTTCCAGAGGTAGGAGCTGATGTTTTATAATATCATTGTGGCTTTAATAAAATTTTGTGCACGTGATGGTTTTTAATTGTAACAAATGAATTACAATCCACAGAATGGAGAGAAATGATATTCATGAAATTTACTTCTTTATATTTGTAACCAAGTTGAATCTACACCAGTCTCAGATGACCCTACTGTCCCCATCTTTGGGATAGAAGATAAAAATAGAATTCACATAGTTATGAACTGTTTTTATAATGCAGTTCCACTGTATGGATACTTACCTTTCCAGTGAAGATAACAAATCATCAGAATCAGAGCCTGCATCACTCTGAGATGTTGTATTGCTTTTTCTTTCTGAAATTGGATTTCCTCTGTGAGAAGTGCCTTCTGCTGTCATAATGCTTCTCCTCACTGGAGTTATTAATGTTCCTAAAATATCAGTTCTTCTGACTGGACTCCTCAGAACATGAGTATCTGCACCTGCTTTCTTCAAGGTTGAAGATTCCATTTCTGCCATCTGTGTATCATCTTCTGAGTCACTAACTGTGAGGTATGGATGCAGCTGATCATATATGTGTCTTAGCATTTTTTTAGCTTGCCTCTTTGTCAGTGAAGGCTTCAGGCCATACTTTTTAAGTTCTTTCTGCAAAGAAGCACAAACACATAGTTTAAAAGAAAGAACAGCACTGCATTAAATTAACAAACACATGTAAGAAACTAATCATAATATTTTGAAACAAATTAATTAGTAAGTATGAAAGTAAATGGTTATAACACATTCACAGAATGGACACATTCAAGCTCATGCACGTTGTTACAACATACCAACCAGCTGGAAAAAGGAACCCACAATGCCCACTGAAGACACTTCTATATTGTAATACTGAGACCAGAATGAGCCACAAGGCCTAAGTCCTTGAAAGCATCAATAACCTTTACATATATATATATATATAGTAAGAAACTACCAAGTCATCCTGTGGCTGTCACAGGTCCAAGATGGATACCTGATCATGTAACACAGGACTCTTATAATAAAAGCCAATGAGATGCACAATATCTCAACTTTATTTCGTAAAGAACTCTAGGTGTTTCGGACAGATTTACAGTACATCATCAAGAATCTTAATAATGTATTCACAGCAATAGGTATTTGTCATACTAGTTATATTGCCTGTCTGCTAGCGAGGTTCAGGATGGAACTGCTTGCTACAGAGAGGCAACATAACTAGTATGACAAATACCTATTGCTGTGAATACAGTATTAAGACTCTTGATGATGGATAGTAAATCTGTCCAAAACATGTAGAGTTCTTTAGCAAATAAAGTTGAGTTATGGCGCATCTCATTGGCTTTTATTATAAGAATATATCACAGTGCACGTTTCTCTGAATGTCAAATTTGTCAGTGCCCAACAAGCATAACATAGGACTTCTGACAGAAAACACTATTTTGTGATCAAAGTCATGGTCATTTGAAATGTAACACAATGCAGCCTGGCAGAATGGTGCCAATATTTTGGAGGAACTTCCAAGAAAGAAGAGCTTCTTGTACCAGTGGATGGAGATGGCAAGTACACAAACATATTACCTACTAAACACTACTTGATGAAGTCAGTGACACAATAACTAAGAACTGACATGGTAGGAACAAGTGACATACCTTCAGCTGTGGTGTTTTCATTGCACTGTAGTCAGCAGGTGGTGTGACTGTGTCTAAACAGCTAACAGTAGATGATTTCTGGGTTGGAGTCCTGTGTTCTAGTACATTACCACGGTTTGTCATTACAACTTTTGACATTTTTGTACATTTTCTAACTGAAGAGATACCACATGAAGGTGAACGATTTGGTATAGATCCCTGAATTACAGATTCTGGATGAGGTGATAAGCTCGGGTTTTTTGTACTCCTGCACTGTGAAATATCAGATTTATGTGATGAGGTCCTTGATTTTGGAGATTTTTGTGTTATGGACTGGGAAGACAACAACTGTGTCAAACACTGAGAAAATATTTGTGGCATTGAAGCATGACACATCTCATCAAATCTGTCCCACTCACGAGAGATTTGCTGGTTATTGAATTGCACGGGCGTCTCTTCCTCCACACTTTCTTTCTGTTGTCCTACTGTTGTATTTTCGCCACCTCTAGCTTCTCCACCACTTTCAAAATTCTTATATTCACTTGTCTCATCTGATGTTTTACTCTCCTCTGACTTGATCAACAAATTATTACAAATGGTGACATCTGCACATTCTGTTCCATAACCTATGGAAACCTTTTCACTTTTTATGTTTCTATCTACTACACTCTCTCTGAATGGTGGAACTGGTAATGGGTCTTGAGATTCTGTGACCTCTGAATCCGTGCTACTCTGTGTCAAGTCAAATACTTCCATATCATTTTCAAGTACTTTGAAGTTATTAGATTTTTCTTTCAACTCTGATTTGATAGTTGAGGTTTTAATTGTTTCATTCACCACTCTGTTACTGCATATTTTTTTGGTATAAGAACTACAATGATCACTTACACTGTCACTTTCTGAGTGCCTTCTTTTCAATTCCACTCTTCCTTTTACATCTCCCTGTCCACATGTGTTGCTGGGTCCAGTATCAGGATCTGATGACAGATGCTCAAGAAAATTGTCATCAAAGGCTGATTCAACTTCTTGTTTTATCACATGAAAGGGCTGAAACTGACTGCACATTTCTGATTGTGATGACTGCTGAAGGTTTACAGAATTTTTACCTAATGAATTTCTTTCAGCTTTGACTTTTACTACACTGGCATTATTTACACTATCTACTGCATATGTGTGATTTCTTGATGCCATTGGGGAAGAAAATAAATCGAATTCATCGTGGTTGTTATAAACATGCTCTGTAAATATCAAATCAGTACCATGCGACTGTGATACAGAACTGATCTGCATGTCACTTGGTCTGGACACTTCACAATTACTAACTGCAGCACTCTTTTGAAGAGATGGAGAATGATGAACAGCACAGCTTAATTCTGGAGACTGCCTATCTGATGACAACTGCCAGGAACTGACTTGCGAGTTACTTTGTATGTCCGATGACACCTCTGCAGAGCTGATCTGTGCATTACTTTGTAACAGCCTGTCTGATTTCACCTCAGCGAAACTGATCTGTGCATTTCTTTGCGACAGCCTGTCTGATTTCACCTCTGCAGAGCTGATCTGTGCATCACTTTGTGACAGCCTGTCGGAAGACACCTCTGCAGAGCTGATCTGTGCATTACTTTGTGACAGCCTGTCTGATTTCATCTCTGCAGAGCTGATCTGTGCATCACTTTGTGACACCCTGTGCGATGACACCTCTGCAGAGCTGATCTGTGCATTACCTTGTGACAACCTGTCTGATGACACCTCTGCTGAGCTGATCTGTGCATTACTTTGTGAAAGCTTATCTGATGACAACCACACAGAACTGACCTGGGTGTTACTTTGTGACAGGGGTGGTTTATGAATCATGTTTATAAGGTAAGCCATGCTACTAATACCTTCCTGTGTTAATGGCTTCATGTCCTGTTCTCTGACGTTTTTTATAAACAGGTCTGGAGAGGCACTGACCCTACTACACACTCCTGGATCTGCAGATTCATGAAACTCTTTACTATTTGTCTCTGAATTCACACTTCTTTCACTTAATTCTGCTGAATTATCATAAGAATGAAATGTATTGTTTGAATACAGCTGTTTCTGGGGTGAGGGTACAGCATAAGGGCTGACAAACTGGTTAGTTTGGTTCCTCTCATGTAAAGAATGATGTTTCCTACAGTCAGTCATACTGTCATGTGGCCTCATCAAGTTCAAAGACGAGTTTCTGCTTTTATTAACACTACCCCTTACATTACTCAAAACTCTTAGACAGTGTAAAAGTTCTGAGACATGGTACCTCTCAGCCAACCTCTTCACATTCAACAAGTCATCTTCCTTAAGGTGGAGAATCTTACTTGTGACACCACAATATACAAAATGAAGGAATGCCAATGCTGCTCTGTAAGACACATCAACCCACAGCAACATGTCTGATGTTTTCTTATTGGTTTTAACAGACATCTCAGATACAACATCCTTCAAAATAGCTCTACAACGGACATAAAGCACCAACTTATGTGCTGGAATCTCCAGATCATTTTCAACATAAATTGTCAGATCACTCATGACATTCTTATTTAAAACAGATTTCCAATCACTAACAAGCGTTCCTGCAAAACTGTCCTTGTATGCACTTTCATCTGTCAGGGAGGCTACAAAACTCTGTCTAGCCTTTGGTTCTCTATGTTTAGCTATCTTTGTTTCTTCCTTGGAACTTGTCATCAATTGGGCAAGTGGTATTTTTGAAACAGGTGAGCAAGAGTCTCTTTCCTGTAAACAATTTCAAATGTACAAATAAGAGCTCAAATTTGCAGTCCATTAACCTTGATGGTACTGACTAACAGACAAGTATATATTACACTGAAATTTAAAAAGGAAAATCTGCAACACATGGATCATTCCTTACTAATAAAAAAAGTCATCAAGAACATGCAACCTCCACTCAATACCAAAGGCACTAAATCCACATAGAGGTCTGTGCTAAGATATTAAACCCACTGCACATCCTTGGGTTATACACCATGTTTCTGAGGCAGATGGTAGACATATCAGACACCTGAACTGCAACTCCTAAACTTCAACTGAATGACTGTGCCTTTTCTTTTTTTACTGGGACTGCTTAAATAAAAGTTATGTAAAATACAAAATTGTTCCATTGTGAAGATGCTGTACAATATGGAAGAATAAAAATCACTGCCATTTCACTTACACAGCAGTTTGGTATTATAAACTGTGAAGTATAAATTCAAGGCAAAAAACACAGATGTTTAACCCATGCAGCCTGTTGAATAAGGCTCCCTAGCATGTAACTTCTGTGTTACGGTCTTCAGTCTTTGGTGGGGGGTACCATTTGTTGTAGGAATTAACATGCAACAGATGGCACAACAGTCAGTCAGATGCTGTTCATAGCATAAGTTTATAAACTGCAAAATTTATATACCTACATAACTGTTTAACAACACAACGGAGATGTCTCACCTGAAAATAGCATAAGTTGATGTGCAATGGCAACAATGTAAACTTGATCCTGTGAAGAAACTCACAATGTGATTTGGTAGTTATGGGCAAAATATGTTTGCCCCATCATAATCAGTGCCAACTAATGAAGGTATAAGGTAATGGCATAATGACAGTAAAGCAAGTCAGAAGATGGTGCAGGGAATTAAAAAATGATGGGATATCCCTGATGATAAGTACACCAGTGGGTATGCTGGGGCAGTGTTGTTGTCATAGCAGCTAGGCTACTGGCTGAATGGTGCAGGGTTCATATCCTGGTAGAGGCAAGAGACTTTTCTCTTCTCCAAAATGTCCACACCAGCTCTGGAGCCCACCCAGCCTCCTATTCAATGGGTAACTGAGTTCTTTCACAAAGGAAAGTAGCACAGCCATAAAGTTAACCATTTGTCTGCATCTAGTGCTCAGCTTAAGAATGAATGGAACTATATCTCTACTCCCCCTGTATGCCTTCAGGGCATGGATTAGGAAAACTCTACCCTTACAAAGAACAAGGGGAGGAACTGATTTTGGAAAAATGACAAGTCACAATTCAAGATTTATCACCTGCACCAAGTTGTCCATCAGCAATGAACAGAGGATCCATTAAGAAATGGAACAACGCAAACTGTGTGCAAGATGGCAGCCAAGATGTCTGTCAACACAGAATAAAAAACTGACATTCTGAGGTGGCTCTTTCATATCTTTCAGGTTGAAACAAGAAGGAAATGAGTTCCTGGAATAGCCAGTGGCAGGCTATGCCACATCTGCACCATTTCAATAGCCAGTGGCAGGCTATGCCACATCTGCACCATTTCAATAGCCAGTGGCAGGCTATGCCACATCTGCACCA
>Ga0123354_10006559_pt1:0-15000 | contig 17309 bp, 10 predicted proteins | sample TergutLab28metaG_2_FD_97872 | JGI IMG/M metagenome (GOLD analysis project Ga0123354, IMG submission 97872) | Labiotermes labralis P4 segment gut microbial communities from Petit-Saut dam, French Guiana - Lab288 P4 | ecosystem: Host-associated > Arthropoda: Insects > Digestive system >...
CGGCCACGTATTGGTGTGATGATACCAGAGGCTGTGTAATGCAATTTTGACCTCCTGATGATGAGCACATGTGCTCGAAACATGTAGAGGCATGAAATAAAACTTATTGTGAAACAAATTTTGGCATCAAGTTGGTTAAATTCTGGGATAAATTGACATGACAGTTCCTGTTGGTGATTGGTGCATGTTCATTCTCCATGCTGTTGCATTTTATGGGCCTAATTTTTCTGTTATACTGTAGAGGGGCCAGTTTTTTGGTTAACCTTAATATATTTGTTGGTACACTGAAATTTATTTTCACATAAATGTTAGAAGTTAATGCATAAGAGAGTATAAATAATATCAGTTCGTACTTTTTAAAAGAATAATATGAATGAAGTTCACAAAATTCAGGCTTCTGCCCTGGTGTAAATGAGATCTTTGCTCTTCTGGGGTGTTACGCAGCGTAGATTGGTAGTTATTTACCGACATTTCTGGAAAAACTATCCGCCCCACCTTCAACAGTCAAGCAGTCCAAGAAGAATGGCTGCTTGTCCCTCTTAGGCGGAACGGATAGGTAGTCACTAAACATCGATAAATAACTATGAACATGCGCTGAATAACATCCCAGCAGAGCAGAGATATCAAGTTCATAAGAATTTGAAAGTGTATGTATCTTCACATTGTAACCTGTAATGGACAAATGACAAAATATTGTTCGTTAAATGTATACTGTATAGGCAGTGAAAAGAATCACATTCTAGAAGACCAGCTTCTCACTTGTGTGTTGCCTGATATGTTACTGTTGCAAGTAAAATGAAGCTTTGGGATTGGGTTGTGTTGTGGTCTCAGCTGGGAGACGCTATTTTGGAATGAACTGAGGAGGGAGGGAGGAGAAATAAGCCTCGGTGATGTTATGTCCAAGGATCTCTTAGATCATTGCAGGGGTGTGCCTAATTGTTATATTATGACTGATTAAATATACTCTGAATTCTTACATTGTTGTTAATATTTGATAATACCAGAGTGATATCAAGTTGTTTTTGTAGCTTTTGAATTGAAATTGTTTTCTCTTTAACAGTCAAACTCACACTGCCAAATACTTTTCTTTCAGTTAATTGTTTTAAGAATTTGCTTTATTAACTATTTTTAAATAAATTTTTAGAACAGCCTCAAGATATCAAAATGCATGCAATTGCATTTTCAAAGCCAGGTTCAGAGCAAATTGAAGATCGTAAACAGAGAGGTGAGTTGAGTTATTTTGGTTTGGGATAACTTTAATGATGGTATTGCAGTCTAGTGCTGACTGGTATGACAGAATGTTTTCGTTTGTTTGTAGAATTATTACATATGCTTTAGTTCCTATTTCATTAGCACAGAGTATATACCATTAGTTTTCTATGCAAAAATGATTTTTCTTCACATCTTAAGGTATACCATTTTGGTTAATGTGATCGGGGGGATGGAATGTATGTGTACGGGCATGTAGGCACGTTACATTCCTGAACTTCATTTCGTATTTTGTAGTCATAATCACAAAATCTACATGTTGTGTGCAGATTATATTTATAATGCATTCATATGTCAGTGGCTGCAACTTTTTTTTCAGTAACTTTTGTTGTTATTACTAACAAAAATATATGGGATACATCTTGCCTCATTTTTCTGCTATTTGAACCAAAGTACCAGATTCCATAAACATCTGCTCATCTAGAACTTTAAATATCAAACAATGCAGTGTGTGTGTGTGTGTGTGTGTGTTTTTTTTTTTTTTACAACTATGGTCCCAGGTCACAGAGTCACACACATCCCATCAAGTCTGTCTGCTTCTTACTGCTTATGTTTCCTTCTTTGTTGCGCTGTGTATAAAATTCATCGGATTGGCATATGCATTGCAGTAAAGCATGTTTAAGCATTTTTGTGTAGCCCCACTGTCTGGTTGCATGTCTTTTCTGTCAGACTGTACTACCTACATATCTGTCTGTAGTATGAGGTTATCTTAACCTTTCAAAGTCAAGAGGTTTCTTTACGTACCATCAGGTTTAACATTAAAAAATTCCACATGGTGCTCGCTTTGCATTGAGTGTTTTGTACGGATCTCAGAACAGACAGCGACTTTTGCTTTATACAGCGTTAACCGATTGGTTTTATAACCATGGTGGAAAGTGTTCAAAGTGTGGTATGGACTGATTTCTTATACAAAGCAGATCATGCTTCAGATTTAAAAGGTTAATGGGTATACAGGGTATCATGTCAAATAGTCATTACATTATTTCAGATATTTATTGTGCCTTGTGTGTAAGTTGTAAGAGGAGAGTTGATTTGATTGCTTGGGTTTGAGTTAAATGCGTAGCTCTTGAGATGTAAGGTTGCTCATGAGACGTATCCACTCTAGTGCAGACATTTAAAAATGTATATGTGATGCATAACAGTTATTTGTTGCAGTGATGAGGTGTGGTTTCTTATCTGGAGGGAGGAGGCACATTATTTACAAGTATCTAACAATGAAATAGTAAGATACTCTGACTCAACAGATGATATATTTATGCAGAATTCTGTAAAATTAATCTGCTCAGGCAATTGAGTAACTGGAAGCCATTAAAATGTTTTGACTTTTTATTTCTGAGGGCAGTTTTGGGGATTAAAACTGGAACTGCTTTTGCCTTTTTTTAATTAGTATCATAAATCATTGTTATTTCTGCTTTCTTTGTCTATGTTGCCTGTATATTAAAGTATTTTTATTGTTTATTTATTATTTACATTTTAACTAGAAGGTTGCAAACAGACCAGACTTCTGATATATTAGAGACTTGTGTTTTCATCTTTGGTTGAATGCATTGTGTGGTGGTTGAGTTCACAACATTACTTTGAAAACTGTTACTTTCTCAGAAACGTTGTGAAAAATGGCCACCATTGCCTGCCGTTATCATCATCCCAGAATGGAGATGTGCCCCCCCCCCCAATAAGTCTGTATTAAAGCTGGAAGTCTGTTGTTATACAATCATTTATTTGCTGATCTTTACGTATGGAGCAGAAACTCTTGATATATGATTGTAAGTGAGAGAGGTGAAAGTTCTTGAGACCTGTTAAGATACAAACAGTCCAGCATATCTTTTAAAATAGAATGACCAAGATGTGAAAGTATAAACATTACAAGATAAATGGATAAACTTGTGTTGTGTGTTGATGACAATGGGATCCCTGTCAGAACATGGAAGTATCATGTGTGGGGTGAAAGAGAAATGTATGCAAGTTTTTTGTGGGGAAACTTGAAGGAAAGAGGCCACTTTGAATACCTGGGTGTAGATGGGTGGATAATATTAAAATGGATCTCAGGGAAGTAGGATGGAAGGGAATGACCTGCATTCATCTAGCTGAGGGTATGGATGAGTGACAGACTGTTGTAACCAGGGTAACGAATGATTTTCACATTCATACCGTGCATATTGATATCATCAAAGTTATTTATTCACCAACGAATGCACAAGTGATTGTCTTTAAAAAAACAATGTTAACATTTATGTTAAAATAACTCCGATATCTTATGTTTATTTGACCGTGCATCATCTTGATAGTTGAATAAAGATAGACCAACTTGATGTCACTTGCTTTATTATTTCATTATTTAATGCTCAACGTGTTTTGGATGTTAGTACATCCATCCTCAGGAGCTTGCAACTTATTTGTTGAGTTATTTCATGGCTTGTATTGCTCTGGTTCGATGTGTGTTAGTGTTACGGTGAGGTTTGGCAGGGGTGGTGTATCTGGATGCAGGCATAGGTGTGTGATTAATTCAGTGGTGATGTGGCTGCATATATTAGTAGGTCCTGTTTGCTGTGTGTATGTTGCACTGCTCGGAAGTAGAAGTTTACTTCTGAACACATCACCACCGAATTAATCACACACCGATGTACCATAATTAGCTATTTTAACAAAGTGTAACTCTAGCAAGCACGGATAATGAGCTCCCTGAAGTTGGCGTGACTACACTGAAATATGTCAGAGCTATTTTAATGTAAATTTTAATATTGTTTTTAAGACAACCAATTTTGCATTCATTGGTGGATAAATAACTTTGAGGATAACGAATCTTCTGGTGCCGTAAAATGTGGGGAGTTTTGTGACTAGTACAGGAACTCTCAGCTTCTTAAAAGGGCTGTGCTCCATGGAACCAGTTAATTTTTTCTTGCAATTATGTCATTTATTTATGCAGTTTTTAAAGCTGTAATTTTGGTGTTTATACTACTGCAATCAAACCTACCAGTACCATGTATGCTTTTACAGAATGAAGCTGAAGTCCAAGTAAAATACTTAATAATGTGAGTTTGTGTTTGCTACAGAAAGCACGCAGAAACAAATGGATAAGCTGCAGGATGAGATGATAAGACTCCAGACTAAATACCAGAGAGAACTGGAACATCTTGAGAGAGAAAACAAGGAATTAAGGAAACAACTACTCCTGTACAAGGCAAATAAAGTGTCGTCCAAGAAGGTGAAGGTACGGCTGCATTATTACCAACTGATAAGTAAAGATAATGTATTTGCTGTTCGTGTAATTGTAATGTAAAGTGTTGTTCTGTTGGTGCAGAAGTCACTGATTGACATGTACTCGGAGGTACTTGATGAACTCAGTGGATATGACTCTACGTACAACATGCAAGACCATTTGCCAAGAGTTGTGGTGGTGGGGGATCAAAGTTCAGGCAAGACATCTGTACTCGAGATGATTGCTCAGGCACGAATCTTTCCCAGGTACTGCAGCGTAAGTTTCAGGTTATGTAATGTACAACAGGTCAATTTGTATAGTCAAATTAATTGTTGAAAATGACCTCAGTGTACGAGTATTAAGTCTTGCCAGTCGTATGAGTATAATCAGGGCAAAGTGAGCACTTTGTCAGATAGGCAGCATCAGGATCTGTAGAACTGAACATGTATTAAGGAAGTCAGCTATCTCAAGATAGAAGAATTTTGTTTATAACTTTACTCTTCTGGTATGTGATGATAGATGATTTCCTTCTTGTTGCTGCATCACACAGCATTAGCAGAAATTGTATAAAGCAGTGTTTCTCAACCGCCAGGCCATGGCCCGGTACTGGGCCCTGGCATCAATTATACTGGGCTGCGAGAGGTTCTCCTGGAATTTGTAATTTTAGTTTTCTAAGCATTTTTCATAAATAAATGTTTTATAGTGAAAGTATTCTGAGGAAAAAAATATTCGTGAATGTGTAAAAAAACTTAGACCCAGATGTTGGCCTGAGGAAACTACGGTATGCTACAAGATTTCCCTAGTCCATTGATTGATAACTAATTTAAGTGTAATTTTATATTTGTCAACATGCCACACCATATTCATAAATGTACTAATACCCTTTATGATTGTGCCATAATTAATTATTAATAGTTATGTTAGTTTAATGTATGAATTAAAAAAAAATGGATAGTTATTTATGAGTAAATTTGTTGGGACCGGGCCCTCGTCTTATGAAAAAAGAATTTACCAGGCTGCGGTCTCACAAAGGTTGAGAAACCCTGGTACAAAGAACACTGTGGCTAATCATTGTGCTTTTTAAAGTCTTCTTCTCAAACCTTTATTAAAATAGCATAATAGCAAATAGTTACAGAAATGAAACTCAATGTATGTAATGCCTGTGCCGTATTTTAATTTTGTACATTGCACAAAGGAATCTTAATATAAAATATCAGATTGCTGTGGTTAATGTAGGTAGTTTATATTCCACCTCAGGCATGTGTGTGGCTGCCATTTGTTTGTTTTTAATGAGAGAGAGTTAGAATATATAACTGGTTGTAGCCTGTGATAATATAATGAGTTGACTGAAAATTTATGGATAGAAGTTGCGTGTGCATGCATGTGCTTACCAGCCCACACACAACACACCACACACACATGTACGTGTGTTGATGCCATAAGCCATACTTTCTGTACAGAATAAGGAAGGCAATCCTTTGAAATCTTTTACACCGTGCTTTGGTTCATTGATCTAATTGGATGTCGTTGTGTGGGTTTGTGATAGAGGAGCAGGTGAGATGATGACCAGGGCGCCAGTGAAGGTGACCCTGAGTGAAGGACCTTACCACATCGCACAGTTCCGTGACAGCACGAGAGAATTTGACTTAACAAAGGAGTCTGATCTTGCAGAACTGCGCAGAGAGGTTGGTACTCTGCAATGCCTCTTATATTAGACTGTAAAACCAATGTAAGGCTGTGGCAGTTTTAAGTAGTTGATAGAGGAATTCTTTTTTAGTGTCACATAAATAAATAAATAAATAATGAACTATATAATGAGATGTAGAATAATGAGGCATGTGTTTCTGTTGGGAAGATGAATGTGTTAGTGCCCGGTATTCATAAAATGCACAGTCTTCTGAGGGGCACATGGTGATGCGGTTGGTTGAGGCACTGCGCTAGAAGCTGGAAGGTTGCGGGTTTGATTCCTGATGGTGTCACTGGAATCAGTGGCGTACCCAGGAATTTTGTTCGGGGGGGGGGGTTCAACAAATTCAGTTGAGGACAGAGAGAACGGCGATCTGGTGGTGGTAGCCCCCTAGTCAGGGGTTCTGGAGGCAGCTGTAATTTGGTACAAGAGATTTCATTTCATATAGTAAAATTTTCTTAATTTTTGGTACTTTAAGACTATTTATGATGACACCCAATTTATTTGTCATTGCTAATGTAAAACAATTGTGAACCTAGGTAGTGTTAGAATTTTATTGCCTTTTTTGCAAAAATCTTGGGGTGTTGGTGTCCTAAATTCAGCAATTTTAAATAGTCGGGTTGAGTTTGGCACGATTTTGGGGGCTTTCAGAATTTCAGGGAGGGGGGGGGGCTTAAACCCATCAAACCCCCCCTTGGTACGCCACTGACTGGAATATTTCATTGACATGATCCTTTCAGCTGCACTTTGGCCCTGGGGTTGACTCAGCCTCTAACAGATGTGAGTACCAGGAATATTTCCTGGAGGGTAAAGGCAGCTTGTGCATAGCACAGACAACCTTACCACTTTTGTGTGCTAATTGTCATGAAATCTGGGAATCCAAACCTCCTGGTAACCTTGGGGCCTGTCCAGGTCTGTATGGGGATTGCTTAATGTTTTACAGTCATCTGAAATGTCAGACCCTGTAGTCTCATAGAAAGGTACTAACATTTTGGAGGAAGTTAGCAGCTCCAGCTAAGATAGTGGCATTAGACTACATGGCTTCACATCTCAGAAGACTATAGTCTTGGTATTCACTGTTGTACGATCATAAAGTCTCTTCTAGGATGTAATTCATGCATTCTAAAGAATGATAGTAAAATTTCTTTGATATGCAGGACTTTGGCACCTGGGATTTGTCTGTTGTTGATTTCTTTCAAAGAAGTGTCATTGAAAAACCTGTTTATTGGCTTTTTGGCATGCCATAAAAGTGTACCTGCCATGTCACTTCTTTTCTGAACTGTGCAGAATAATTATTTGTCTGTGTTGTATTTTGGTTTAGGTTGAAATCCGAATGAAGAACAGTATTCGAAGTGGCCAGACTGTTAGCACTGATGTAATTTCAATGTCTGTGAAAGGTCCTGGCCTGCAGCGCATGGTACTAGTTGATCTACCTGGAATCATCAGTGTAAGTGATGACAGGTCTGTGACCTGATGACATATCTTGTGAGCAGTGAAATGGATGATGTAATTCTTGCATTCATGCAGTTGGCAATTCCTTGTGGGTGATAGCAGCGAAGGCATTGAAGTTGCTTTGTACGTGTGAGGTTCTTGCTATCCCCAGGGCATGATCTGTTTGAGGCCTTCTCTTAGCATCACCTTAGTCACCACTGAAGACGAGTTGCGGCCTGTACTTTTCCCATTTAGTTATTTGTGTTGTTCTATGTATTGTTTGTGTTAATTGCGTTGTTCTATATATTGTTTGTGTTAGTTGTGTTTTTCTATATATTGTTTGTGTTAATTGTGATGTTCTATGTACTGTTTGTGTTAATTGTGTTGTTCTATTTATAGTTTGTGTTGTGTTCTATGTATTGTTTGTGTGTAAATGTGTACTGTACTACTGCCACTGGATGTCAACCCAATTGCAGTTAACAAATATATGAAGATATCATCACCAGCACTGTCACTATCCATGTTGCAACCACCATCGTCTTGGTCACATTGTGATTCTATTGTGTTTATTAGAAGTCATAATGGATGTGAATGCCAGCAGAAAATTTGAAAAAATTAATGTTGTAGGTTATGTATTTTGTATATGAGTATTACAAATAAATAAATAATAAATATTGTTTATTGTTTTTATAATATATTTATGTTGGAATGTGTTTTTTCATTTTATTGACAATTTATGAAACACAATGGGATGCCTACCATTGAGATGTTTGTAAATCTGTGAATTTGCAAGACTTGTGAAAGGTGAAGAATAAGAGACCAAATTGATGTCACTAGTTATTATGTTTTATTTCACTTCTTCTATGCTCAACATGTTTCGGACATTAATACATCCATCATCAGGAGCCTGCAACTTTTCTATTGTATCAACACATTGGTTGTGTGTTCTTGTTTCGATGTGTGTTGGAGTTTCGGTGTGGCTGGGTTGGGGTGGTATCCGTGTAGCAGGCTGAAGCACAGCTTCAGCCTGCTACACGGATACCACCCCAACCCCTACTACACATAAGCTTAGACACAGCTTCTTAACAGCATGGACCCCTCATGTAAGTCACACAGCCCAACCTTTCCGATAGATACGAGATATCGTGCCCACTTTACCCCCTCCCTACCCCATATAAACAGCCCATGTATGTTTTGTGTAACTGCTTAATAAGTATTTCATGTACAGCCTGAAGATGGCCATTATCAAGCGCCGAAACATGTAGTTGTACGTTATGTAGAAAATACTTTATATTCTACCAATAAATACAGTTGTGTTAGACCAGTACACACACCGTACATTGGTTATATCATAGAACACAACGGGGTTGACGAACCTCATGATTAAGACACTATGATGTTTGATAAACACTGCATTTAGAAGTAGAACAGGAATGTGTGATATGATGACAATATATGAACAGAAATTCTTGTGAAAAATTAAGCATGTCAGAGTTTCTGTAGTGAGATTTGTGCAGTGTCTGTGTTATAGTGACATACAAACATGCAGTCATGATATTTAATTTATGTTTTTTGTCCTGTGCATTGTGATACAATTATGTAACCTAAACCAACAAATGTACACTTTTCAAATCAATGTTTTAGTTAAATTCTCGGTGTCTTCTGCTTGTTTCGAACATCACATGTTCATCATCAAGGGTGTGAGGGCAAGTACCTAGTCGCACTGGGTTATATAGAGGGTGAGGTGCTTGACCTGTCTAATCATGTATTTTTCTCAGTGCAGTGAACTGCTGATTTAGACTTCCTCATTGCCAGCGTTCAGTGGCTTTGTCATATTGAAGTACAACTAAAATTTTCAAATTTTACATTCAACTATACGTTCATTACAATACCATTAAAAACTGCATATACAAATGGTATTCCTGACGGTGAACACACGATGTTTGAAACGTGGAGAAGACACCAAGGATTTAATTAAAACATTAATTTGGAAAGTGTGCATATATTGCTTCATGTTACATAAATGATATTTACTGTTTGGTAGGAGGCATTCCCTTCTACAGATGGAAGTTTAACACAGATTCTGGAATTGTCACTAGTGGCTAGTGTAGGTGCTGGTTTGAAACAAACACAGAATAGTGATGTGATGATTTTTATTTGGCAGACCGTGACCTCAGAAATGGCAAGTGACACAAGAGAAGCTATCAAACAGATGTCACAAGTACACATGTCCAACCCAAATGCTATTATCCTGTGCATTCAGGACGGGTCAGTAGATGCGGAGAGGAGCAATGTCACAGACTTGGTGGCCCAAATGGATCCTCAGGGGAAGCGCACGATACTTGTTCTTACGAAGGTGGACCTGGCTGAGGATAATCTTACGAACCCTGACAGGGTGAGCACTGTCCACTACCTGCTAATATGAGAATATCCCTACGTAACTGAGTTAAATTTCAATATCAGTAGTGTTTCATGTCATCAAGGAGCCAGGAGCGTAGTTGGTGTAGTGACTCACTGCGGGCTGGACAGTCCGGGGATCGAATCCCGGTGGGGGCGAGATTTTCGACACCTGTCCAGACCAGCTGTGAGCCTCCTGTACAGTGGGTACCAGATCTATCTTGGGGGCAAAGTGGCCGGGGCGTGGTGTTGACCACCCACCCCCTACTAGCGCCGAGGTTAAAGAAAGAGTAGAGTGATACCTCTATTCCCCCCCTCTGAGCCTTTGTGGCCTGTTCTAGGGTGAACTTTACCTTTACCTTCATATTATTGTCCAGCTGAGAGGTGTAGGCTGAAGTGGGAGATATCTGTATAATTAAGCTTAAGAAATGTCTCGTGATGATATGAACTGGGTTCAACTCTGCTTTTATGAACATTATGATAAACCTTTTGGATTCCATACAGGCAGCAAATGTTTTTGCCATTTCTGTTTCTATCATCTTCTCACAAAGCTCCTGTAGCATGAAGTTAATACTTAACATGTAACTGTTGAAATTTGATTGTAAGTTGCAGTGAAATTAATGGGAGAAAGTAAATTTGTACGTATCAAAATGTGACCTTCTCTTGTTTAAAGACTATGCCAGTGTTTATGAGAGCCCAAAAACTCAGTTGGCATAGCAAGTAGGCTCTGAGCTGGATGATTGGGGTTCAACTCCTAGCAGGGGAAAGAGATATTTTTTATCTCCTAAATGTCCAGACTGTCTCTGGGGCCCACGCAGCATTCTCCTGGTTGTGTACTGCGGGCTCTTTTTCTGGTGGTAATGTGGCTTGTGTGTAAAAATTGACCACTTGCCTCCATCTAGTGCTGAGGTTAAGAATAAGTGGGCCATACCTCTTCTCCCTCTTTGTCTTCATGGCATGTACAGGGACAGTTTTGCTCATTTGCCTGTATTTATAAGAATGTACTTCTTGTGCTTAGATAAAGAAGATACTTGCCGGACAGCTGTTTCCAATGAAGGCATTGGGATACTTTGCAGTTGTAACTGGCCGTGGAAAGAAGGAGGACTCCATTCAAGCCATTAGAGAGTACGAAGAGCAGTTTTTCCAAACCTCACGTCTATTTAAGTGAGTTCGCTGTCTTATCTGGCACATTTTCCTTCTGTATGGGGTTTAAAATGTGCACGATAGTTACCACAGACTGTATATGTTTACTTAAGGAACAGCATGATAATGACGGGGCAGGTGACAACCCGCAACCTTAGCCTTGCTGTGTCAGAGTGCTTCTGGAAGATGGTGCGTGAGACGGTGGAACAACAGGCCGATTCCTTCAAGGCTACGCGCTTCAATCTGGAGACTGAGTGGAAAAACAACTTTCCCAGGTAACACAGTAAGCACTGCTTGCCAGACCTCAGACATGGCAAACTATTTATAGGTAGACCATGTAAGAAAAGAGCTGATGACCTACTTAAGTTAAGTAGGCATCAACTAAAAATGGCAACTGTGATCTACACAGGGCATGTTCCTGTAAGGGGGCACCTGTACACTATGGGTCTGTTTGATGGGGATCCAATCTGCAGATTTTGTGGGATGGAGACCAAAACAGTGCAGCACATTATTTGCTGTTGCGAGGCGTTGGCTCGACAGCGCTATAATGTCTTTGGGAGGCTGACTGTCAAACCAAAAGACATAAGCACAGCCTCAATAAGGGACCTTTGCCTCTTCATATGAGGCACAGGGCTATTGAGGCTGTGCTGAATGAAATATTAGGGCTGCACAATAAGCCTAAGGCTGCGGTGCATTCGGTGCATAAGCTGACGGGCCCTAAGAAGAAGAAGAAGCACTGCTTGCATTTATTTTTGCACTTTTTCTGCTGATTGGCCACATTCATTTCATAGTCAATCTGCTATAGTCAATATATGATTGTCACATTTCCTCCACAGTTACGTTTATTTTTCTTGCACTCATGTCATATCTAACTTGGTGGACATCCAGTATCAAAAATGTGGCCAAAAATGAGAAATTCATTTCAGTGACCATCGTCTCCAGGATCTTCTCTTATTTTGGGCAGAGTGCTGTATAGACAGACTTCAAACCGTGACTTGGATTGTATTAATTTTTGTGGTTTTCTTCACGACAGCTCTTACATGGTTCTCTCACAACCAACAATCCTAAACCAAATTTTTTAAACCTTACAAGATAAGTTTTACATGGTGGTGCAGTTGGTTGAGGCACTGTGCTAAAAGCTGACATTGGAATTTTTCATTGACCAATCCTTCCGGCTGCACTATGGCCCTGGGGTTGACTCAGTACCAAGGGTATCTCCTGGAGATAAAGGTGGCCAATAAGTAGAGCTGACAACCTTGCTACCTTCATGTACCAATCGTCAGGGAATCCTGGGAGCCGCAACCTCCTGGAACCCTCAGGGTCTGTCCAGGCCTGTAATGGGATTGCTTTACAAGATTAGTTTAGAACTGTTGGTTCTACTAGATTCATAATATACATTAATCTTACTACCAACTAATAATTTTCCATCTTTGCTGTGCAGAATATATGTAAACTAAATTTTGTGTTAAAATGTCTGCAATCTTCCTTCTGGTGTAAGAAAGGGATTATCCAGTTTGCAACACACAGTATATGGTAAATATAGCTAATAATGAAGTCTCTTCTTGTTATAGAGCCACAAAGTACACCACTGTCCCCAATCTTTCTACCAGATATTTTTGTATGCCATTCCATTTTCATTCATATCTCTTGTCAGTTCCATTTTAACATGTCCTCCCATCTGTGCCTGTCTTACAAGGGTTTTATTTTTAAGAGGTTTTGTGACCAAAATTTTATACACATTTTGTGAAAGTTCATTCACTAAAACTTTTCTTCAGATTGCGGGAACTAGACCGTGATGAATTGTTTGAGAAAGCTAGAGGAGAAATATTAGATGAGATAATCAATTTAAGTCAAGTTTCACCAAAAGAGTGGGAAGAACTTCTGATGAAGAAAATGTGGGACAAAGTGTCAACACATGTGTTTGAAAACATCTATCTGCCTGCAGCACAGACCGGCAATGCAGGTGAGTTTTGTTCTTTTATTTCTCCCAGATGGATTTTACATGCAAGTGATCACATTTATCCACCAAAGAGAATAAGTTGGTGTGTATGTGTGTGTGGTGTGTGTGTGCATGTGATTATGTGTGTGTGTGTGTGTGCACGTGATTATGTGTGTGTGTGCATGGTCTCTGAATCACACTTGATAATGGGACAACACTGTAGGCTTCATAATGGACTTACACTAATGAGGGGACTGGAATATCAGGGTTCACATCTTCGGGCCTGTGATGCTGCGTCACTTGTTGAATGGTTCCCGAAGTTTTGAAGGACCATAATGCTCTATCGTCAAGGGTCTTTCAAAATGTCGGGAACCACTAACCAGAGAGCACAGTGTCACATCCTAGAAGACCAAAATCCCCGGAAACTCTGCTGTGAGAACGTAAAATCTCACAGTGCCATGTCAGTTTAAGTAGCTTTTGTTTAAAAGCAGTGTCAGACACACTTCTGGAATTATTCCTCATACCCCTGCTATATTTGATACATAATTTGTGGTATTTAATTAAAATATTTATATAGAACAGAATTCCCCTTTCGGGTTTCATATCAAGTGGTGTTTTGGATTGTCCAGCATTGACCAAAGTTATGTCCTGTAAGTATATTTCAGGAAGGACCACTGATTTCAAAGTTCATGGAAATCTCTTCAGGCAGCCCAAGCATTTCTATATGTGTAGACAGGCAGTTGTTTTGGACACTAAACTTGACTGATCAGCCTGTCTGCTTTGTTCCAGGCACTTTCAACACAGCGGTCGATATCAAGCTCAAACAGTGGGCAGAACAGCAGCTACCACAGAAGTCAGTAGAATCAGGTTGGGAGGGACTACAGACCGAGTTTCAACGTTTCATAGAGCGTGCCAAGACCAAACCTGAACATGATGATATCTTTGACAACCTCAAGGCAAATGTTGTGGACGAAGCACTTCGCAGGCACTCCTGGGAGGATAAGGTATCTCTTGTAATTTCAGGATTCTTTGTTTGGTAGCCCAATACAAGTATTTTCAAACTTGGGGTGCTTCAATACTTTGACAGGGTTGTAACTAAAACGCAGAGTTCGAGTTGTGTACATTACGCACTGCCAAGTGTACACTTCTTTCATTTCACTGGGCACGAAGTTCTGTCAGTGCATTCTGTGGTTCATTTTATTGGAGAGACCGTGAACTTACAGGAAACCAGATGTTTCGTTTCACCAAGCCACACATCATGTGTTACTTGCTGACAGAAGTTCATTTAATTTCATTCTTTATTTTCCATATATCCATAAACAGGTTGGGGACCTTGGTGGCACAGTGGTTAAGGTTCTGTGCTACAAATTGGAAGGTCGCTGGTTCAATTCCAGATGGTGTCATTGGAATTTTTCATTGACATAATCCTTCTGATCGCACTATGGCCCTGGGGTCGACTCAGCCTCTAACAGAAATGAGTACCAGGAGCATTTCCTGGGGGTAAAGGCGGCCGGTGCATAGGGCTGACAATCGTGCGGCAATCCTGTGCCGTTGTCATGTAATCTGGGAGCCTTAACATCCTGGAACCCTCTGGGCCACTCAAGGCCTGTAACAGGACTGCTTTACCTTTACCATTACCATATACAGATTAAAAAAGAAACCCTGGATGTGGAAATAATCATATTTGATGCAATAAAATCTAATGTAAATGGAGAAGATAATTCTCTAAATGTAGATGTAGTACAATAGTCATACATTAATTACCAATTATGTTGTCCAAAATTAACAATAAATGTGAGTTTTAACCAGAGTCATACATTATTAACAAGGATAAAATAGTTGAAGAATAAGAGATCAACATGATGTCACTAGTTATTATGTTTTATTTCACTTTTTCTATGCTCAACATGTTTTGGACATTAATACATCTATCATCAG
>Ga0123354_10006563_pt1 | contig 17308 bp, 10 predicted proteins | sample TergutLab28metaG_2_FD_97872 | JGI IMG/M metagenome (GOLD analysis project Ga0123354, IMG submission 97872) | Labiotermes labralis P4 segment gut microbial communities from Petit-Saut dam, French Guiana - Lab288 P4 | ecosystem: Host-associated > Arthropoda: Insects > Digestive system > Gut ...
CCTCGGTCCAAATATTCTCCTCAACACCATATTCTCAAACACCCTCAGCTTCCTTTCCTCCCTCAATGTCAGCGACCAAGTTTCACACCCATACAAAACAACAGGCAAAATTATAGTTCTATACATCTTAATCTTTAAATTTTTGTATAGCAACCTAGAAGACAAAATATTCTGCACCGAATGATAGCAAGCATTTCCTAACCTCAATCTGCTCTTTATTCCTTCCGGAATAGTATTTTGATTTGCTAAAATTGTTCCCAAATATTTAAACCCTTCCACCCTCTCGAAAGTATTATTATCAATCCTGACACTGTGATTTCGCCCTGCATTCTGATCTCGAGACATGACCATGTACTTAGTTTTATCAGCACTTACTTCCAGTCCAATCTCCCAAGTAGCAGCTACTAAGTTTCTGCGTTTTCCTTGTTTCGTTTATGTACATTTATTCTTTATTTGTTTTATCTGTACTAGTGTAAGGACTACTGCCACTGAATTAAAACTCAATTGCAGTAAGTAATAATAATAATAAACGTGCCTTATATAGTCATGTAAATTGTCCGATGTTTTTGTCCGATTTTAACCAAATGTGGAGAATCTCGACAGGTTTTCATAAAAGTTCAAACTATCGAATTTCACGCAAGGCCTTACAGTGGGTGGAGCGCTGATGTCTGCAAACAAACGGATATAGGTAACTGGTAGAAGAGTTTCTCTTATTACGCGATGGTGTATAAAATTTGTGCTGTAAGTAGACTGCAAAATTTAAAAAAAAAAATGAAATTAAAATCCTAGCCGTTATCTTGTTATTTCGCCAGCTGTGTGTACAGTAGCAGGCAACAACACACACAAGTAAACATGCAGTTATATAATGCAAAGCGAATGGGTACTTCTTGAGAAGCTGACAGTCGCTGAGCCAGATGATAACTTTCTCGCCTTTTATAAAATCTCAAATTTTCTCTACCGTATTCACTATGACCCTCCGTTAGTCTCCATGCTAACAAATTCAGTCACTGCCAGTCAATGCATCTATAACCCTTTAAACGCCAAGTTAAATCCCACCTGCCATCTGCTGGCATTATTAGGAGTTCACTGTATTCTCCACGTTAGCACGATAAGGGTTAAGATCCATTTCAATATTATCCTGTCATCTACATACACTATTCCACGCAGTCCATTTCTTTCAGATTTTTCAATTAAAATATGTTATGCCACTATATTTTCCTTTACGTATGTTACAAGTACCATCTTTCTCATTCTTCTTGACTGGCAACACTTCAACATATTATCCGACTCCCCATTACGTAAATTCTACAACGTACCACTATTTTTCTTCAATACCCTCTGCTCAAACACTTTCAATTCATTTTCGTTTCTCATGGCGAGGTAATAGTTCAGTTCCACCCAATTACATTACATTTCTGTCCCACACGGGGCGTTGATAAAGCTAAAGTCTAATTCAGCCGTTTCCAAAATTTCTCAATTCACGGCGCCTTCAGTATCTCGGCAAAATTTGCCCGGTGTACATAGGATAAAATACATATTTAACACGTCCGTTTATTAAGTAGTTAGGTCCAAACAACTTAATAACTAGAGTTATGTGTTTCCCTCGAAAATGTGAAATATCCCGCGGCACCCATGTGAGTTTGCGGCGGCGCCCCGGGCCACCGCGGGTCACAGTTTGGGAATGCTGCTCTAATTTATGGCAATTCAAAACAAAGTAAATAATTGTAGACGTCAAGGCACGAGTTAAACGTGCATGCGACAGTAAAATCTTGTGCACCATTTTGTCGGCAGTGAAAGTGCTAATAAACATCCCTCACGGAATTAATTCCCTCTCCGTCCGCCAGGGGCGCATATGTTATTAAAATGTCTTCTGCACGCAAAGTGGCATTTTATGACTTGCAAAGACAAATTCAGCGACAAGTGCGCAGCGTGGGTTTCGTAGCCACTACAGAAAGGCTTCATCACAATGTGCACATTTACACCTGGCGTAGGCAGTTAGACACAGGAAGAGTCAAGGTCGCCCATGTGTCACTGATGAACCAGTGTGACATGTAAGGGAAACCCTGCAGTGCAGCCAACAAAGGTAGCGTAAAAGGGAGTTGAAATTGTCTCAAACAGCATTCTGTTGTGTGCTCAGGAAGCGGTTGCTTTTGAAGTCTTACAAGTGGCAGTTAGGGCAGGCGTTCAAGCCGAATGACAAAAGCAAGCATTACGTCTTCTACTGTGAGGATAAAGAGAGAATAAACGACGCTGTGATGGCAGCACGGCCTGTATTCAGTGAAAAAGTACATTTCACGTAATATGTATATTGTTACCGCAATACATACTGTATGCTTGTGGTATTCAAAATCCTAATCGTGCAATCGAAGATTAACTCGAATACTCAGAATTGGGAGAGTTTCACACCATTTTACATCAACAAGCGTATACCGCACCGTAACCAACGTGACAACCACCGACTTCACCACAGCTCACGTGTCTTCACTACAGATTTCTCTTTATGAAGAAAATACGCGAAGTAGAGATGAAGACGTCAAGCACAATAAGTTTTATGTTATATTGTTGTATAATGTTAATGCTACATGTTGCGCCTTAAGTACAAAGAGCCATCATCAGAGAAAATTAGAGTAATTACCAAATAAAAGTTATCGTTGTCGAAATCAGAGTACCAAATTAAAGTTATTTTGCCTTAAGAAAAATGTACAGTTGAAGTCCGACCTGTACGTAACGACATTAACAATATTTTATGTAATTTACATGACAATATTTTGTTTGGTATTCTAATTTCGCCCGGATGATGACTTTCTGTACTTACGCCACAACATATTAAAGTTATATAACTAATAGAATAACACAAAATATTTGTGACTGAATGTCATCCCTTACTTTGTACAGCTCACCTGGTTATTTGTTGGATTCTGGTCGCTGGGGCGGGGGATGGAACCCAGAAATTTGTGTATGCGGTTTGGGGCAAGTACAGCGGAATTTAGGCAGGTTTCTCTCATAACACCTTGGCTTTACCTGTCAGTTATCAAACAACCAAAACTCCGGAACCCTAAATCGCCCAGATGCAGTAAAATAAATTTATTTGAGGCTTCAGTATTTAAGATGGTTGTCTCACCACACTCCTAAAAATTAACTTGCAAAGTTACTGCTCACAGTTTTTTTTTGTCTATGTCGAATCATGTCGGACTTTTTACAAAATCCTCTTCTCACCAGAAGTTCCATTGCATTATTCTGTGTAGGTATAGGAGACAGAGATGCGGAGTGGTGACTGCATTACAGTCAACTTTTTGTCTTAAGTTCCAAAAAGCTTAACTCGTAACTGAAGGCTGAGGTGATGTCTATATCTCGCCATCCCCTCCCCCCTTATTGGATTATCGGACGGGGCCAAACCCCACCCTTGCGCTATCAAATTATTTGAATATCAGCAGAAGAGTCAACACGGAATTAATGTTTTGTCATATCATGTCTCATGTTCTTCATATGAAAGCTGTTTCTGAAACTTGAGTCTGATAATCTAATAATTTTTTTTTTAATTCGCCGCGAATCAGCTTTCAAACGCGGTATGGTATTATCAGATTCCAATCTACGTTAATTACTGTGTAATTCCATAACTGTTTCCAGTGTGTGTTTGTGACGCTTTCCATGGAAACTGTATTAATTTTCTGTTCTTTGCTATTGTGTGAGAGATATTTGATATGCAGGACACTGGCTGTAGGGCATCGCTTTTGACTTGTATTCGGGATGTCCCCGCTTTGAATTTCTGTTGCGGCAGAGGTCTTTGTAGTTTTTCTCAGTCTGGGCCAAACCCAGGATGGTATCGTCAGTTGGGTAAGGACAGTTTTGTTCAAAGTTTTCCCGATTCTGTTCAAACTCTACAGTCATTGGCTTCGTCGTTAAATAGACCATAAGAAGTAAGCACGACATTTCGGAAGTTACCTCTGCTTCTATTAAGATATTGCGTTTTTGTAGTTGTGTTTTTGACTGAATTTACCTCACCTTATATTTTTAGACGCATTCGCAAAATTGTGAAAAAAGACTATTATTTTTATCGTGTCTGTCTGTCTCTTTGTCTGTCTTTCTATCTGTCTATCTGTCTGGCTGTCCTTTCATCTGTTCGTCTTTCTGTCTGTTTGTCTGCCTGTCTTTCTGTCTATCCTTTCATCTCTTCGTCTTTCTGTCGGTTTGTCTGTCTGTCAGTTTGTCTGTCTGCCTTTCTGTTTGTCTCTCTGTCCTTTCATCTGTTTGTCTGTCTGTTTTTCTGTCTGTTTTTCTGTTTGTCTGTCTGTTTGTCTGTCCATCTGTTTGTCTATGTGTCTCTCTGTCCGTCTCTCTAAGTCAGCAAGAATCAAGTCTGCACCCATTGGACCTATTCTACTGAAGCTTGACATTCGAGAATTTTTAGAAAATCTCTCCAGAAAATTCAAGTTCTATTAAAAGCTTTCAAGAAATGTGGGTACCTCACATGAAGACCTGTTAACATTTATTATAATATGTCGCTAAATTATTCTTAGACTCATAAATATTTCATACAAAATTTGTAGAGGAAATCAAAACGCACATTTTATGTTCAGTAAGCTTCTTTTTTTACTAATATCGTGCCTTTTGTGAGGTAAAATGGCAAAATATGGCACAGTCAGAGAGGCTATACATGAAAATATAACACGGCGCATTGCAGCGCATGCGCTTTGCATATTGGATAACCAAGGCTACAAACACAAACAATATGCTGCTTTTCCACTGTACAAATGATTAAGTTTTACGTACATTATCTGTTCTGCAAGATGCCGAGACATAGTAACAATATTTTTACGTTTTGCTGACCGTTCATCTCAGTATATTTATCTCAGTATTTAACCAACATGTGCTCGAAACATGTAGAAGCATGAAATAAAACTTATTGTGAAACAAATTTTGTGCATCAAGTTGGTTAAATACTGAGATAAATATAGTAACAATAAGTTAGTGCACTAACCATACTTCATCTGTACACGGCAGAAGGGTCAACTTTGGGGCGATCTGTGTATTAAATACATCTTATATATTAAATAATCCATAAACCCAAAATAAAAACAGACAGCCGCTATTCTGTGCTGAACCTAAGTATGTTAGCAGTCAGAATAAGGGCTCCGGAGTAGGGCGCACAGGATGATTACAAAGACAGGAGAGGGAGATGTGCTTGGGTGGATATTGTAGTGTTCTCGTACGAAGAGAAACTTCCCATGGTCTACGTCCATATAAAGTGCCATCTCTGTACAGGCCTATAGACTGCTCCAGTCTCATGCGCTGTGCGTTAATACAAATGCAGTTCTGTTCCAGAAACCCCCGACTTTACAGGCTGTACTTTTAGTAAAATTGTGATTTCAGATTGTCCCTCGAGGCTATGATCTATATAGTGAAAGAGAATTTACAGAGTTACCACTCGTGATGCAGATAAGTGCAACAATTACTCGTTCAAGTGGTAAAATAATTTATGCTGCTGGTTTATAATACCGGTAAATTAAATACGGCTACCTAACACATCTGTTCACAGCATTAAGTTTCCCAAGGCTAAAAACCGTCCTCGTGTTGTTCAGTCGGTAATTTAATTGGAACTCAAAAACACGTTTCTTTACAACATGGATGTGAAGCCCTTTTTGCACTCCGATCAAAGAGATGTCTTAATAATCTTCAATTTTCGCATTTTATATTTACACAGGAAACTGTTTAAAATATGGCGGCACGCGGTGGCGCAGTTGGTTGATGCACTGTGCTACATGTTGGGAGGTCTCGGGTTCGATTTCCGATAGTGTCATTGGAATATTGTCATTGACATAATCCTTCCGGCCACACTATGGCCCTTGGGTCGACTCCGCCTCTAACAGAAATGTGTGCTAGGAATATACCTTGAGGGGTAAAGGTGGCCGGTGTTTACGGCTGACAACCTACTCTCATGTGCCGATTGTCATGAAATCTGGGATCCTTAAACTCCTGGAACCCTCAGGGCCTGTCCAGGTCTGTGCAGGGTTTGCTTTACATTTTACTGTATAAAATAATTTCCCGCGAAAGTTTTTCCATATAATACCTGGGCCTGTCACAGTAAGTTAGCCTTACTGTGCTCCACCACTCTTCCTGTCGCCACCCCATCTTCCTCACCTACTTATTACAACAATATCTTCCGAGGCGGCTGTTTTTCTAACACTGCTCGAACGCCAAGGTTCACGCACCTCGATCCTTCCAAAACACCAGCGTCACCCGACAAAAGAGGAATCCCAGAATTATTTAATATTCTTCCAAGGAAATTAGGTTCTTAGTTCAGCTGCACCTCTCCGTTCCTGAAGAATGCGGCAAGTGACCCCATAACTCCGTCTGTCTTCCTCATTATTCGGCCGTTCACAGATTTAAATAGCACAAAATGAAAGGGAAATAATTTGATAGAGCAGAGAAATCGTAAACATAACTACAAGGTGTGCAAGAAATATTAAGCAGTAGAACTTGTAAATAAAGGGACAGAAATGAGAACATTGAAGTCACGTTTTACGAAACACGAAATGAAGTGGGGCTTTGCATTAATATAAATGATCAGAATGGATCACTGGTTAAAAGTTCCTAGTAGTCGGATTATCTATAAAATTCTTGTAGAGTCAATTTTTAGTTTTTACGGCAAACATAATAGAAAATACAAAACGTTCTTTCAAAATACATCCTGTATGTTATTCTTGCCAGTGCATTTGGCAGGTACTACCAGTGGCAAAGCGAATGTCAGTAACTATGGAAGACGCAAATTTTAATTTCTTCAGTTTTCTTCTTAAATAAGTGACGAAAGTTTCACTTCTTGATTTCATTCGTTAAAAGGTTTGATTGTCAATTATTGTTACAGCAGCGAGGAAAGCAAACATAATCGTGAAGAATGCTTTGTCACGTAAAGTGGAGCATTTTAAGGAAAGCTGTCATCACTATATATCTTCTCTTCCTTCGACTGGTTCATAATCGCAATAAAATTCCAACGAATTTTTTTAAGCGCAAATTGCTTTATATGTTATCATAATTTCTCAGAAATATTTCGGTCTTGCTAACCCTCATCAGAAAATTTATATCTACACAAGTAATCCTTCTGAAGTTAACAATATTTAGATTATCCCACAAAATATTACTTTTAAAAATTAAGGACTTCGGAATTTATTTCTTGTTGCATTGCTTTTGTTTGGTGCAGTATATACTTGCATTTACTACTGAGATATGTCTTATCAAAATATTCGCGAAGCTTCTCTTGTACGAATTTTTTTAAATTTTAACTGCATGCAATTTAATTTGAAAAGCTATATAGTCGTAAATAATGTTACACTCGATGTCTATTAACTAACTCATTCAGGACAGTCCGTCTTGAGAAGTTAACAGTTTCTCAGCTAGTCAAGAAATTTCGCGCATTTTTGTAAAATGTAAATTCACTGCCGCATGAACAAAATCCGCCAGTTGTCCTTATACTGAGCCAGATCAACCAAGTACATGTCCCATCCAAATTCTTGGGCATCCGTTTAATAGTACCCATCCATCTACGCCTAGATCTTACAATTGGTTCTTTCCCTTAGATTTCCGTACTAAAAACGTGTATGCAATTTGACAGCTATTGTGAGTTTGAAATTTTTTAGGGCTAATTTTAAGAGAAAAGACTTAACAAGACACATCTCAACAATACTTGCAAGTACCTTTCTGCAATAAGAGATACAACCATTCAGAATTTACGGACATAAGAGCAAATAGGGATCACTATACAAAACATGGACTTCATATGAATAAGATAGGAAAGGACTGGCTTACAAGGAGAACAGCGGATAACATCAACAAATTATTTGCAAACCACAAACTAGCCCCCATTACCCTTGAATAGAAAGAAAGTTCGGTGAAGAGGAACCAACCAGAAACCACAGGGTACAAGGAAAGTGACTCCAGAATGGTGCAACAAGAAGTGCGAACATCAAGTAGAATACGAAAGCAACCAGAGAAAATGGACATTTATAATGGTCAACATGATAGTAGGAGGATGTGAAGTCAAAAAGAAGGCTGAAAAACAGGCTAGAATTGGTAAAAGCCTCAATATTGTTCATCAAAACATTAGAAGCTTATGGGGAAAATGTGAAGAGTTAGACATTTTTCTTGAAACTGAGATAAACAATGGCGAAGTGTTGTGTTTTACTGAACATTGGTTAAATTGTCACAAAATACATGCTATAAACATTACAATTTTACACTAGCCAATGTCTTCTGTAGAAAAAAATAGTGTCCACAGTGGACCATGTATTTTTGTAAAACTGGGTGTAATGAAGAAAGAGTTAAATTCCTTAAATGAACTTGGGGAGGAAAAGAGTTTTGAACTGTTAGTAATTAAATTAGTATTAAGGTGTGCAATTATTGTAATATGCAACTGTAGGAGTCCTGATAGAAAAATTGACACATTCTTTAATAAATTAGAGATGATTATACAGAAACTAATAGTGAAACATAAAACTTTAATTCTGTGTGGAGACTGGATTATAAATGTCTTCCAAACTATCCCACATACAAGGGACTTGAATAATTTGTTTCTGATGTATAATCTAAAAATACTGTAAATGTCGCAATGAGAATTACAAAAACTAAAGCAACACTACTGGATGTTGTGACAAAAAATGAGAAGTCTATAAACTTCTTAAGAGTTATGGATTTAGACTTATCAGACCATTATACACAAATTATATCTATTTCAATACCAGAATTTAGTAATACACCATATAGAATTTAAAAAAAAAAAAGACAATTTAGTGAAGCTAAACTTCAGGAATTTCATCATTTAATAAACCAAGAAGTTTATGTAGAATCAGAAGTTAATGCAAAATTTAGTACCTTCATGGATGTATTTCTTCCTTGTTATACAAATGCATTTCCAATTAAATCATTACATGTGAGAGATGCAATAAAAATTAAATGGATTATTCAAGGAATCAAAATTTCCAGCAAAAGGATGCAGCTACTAGACAATCAAAGGAAGATGACAGTTATGGAAAAAAAAAGGGATTTGGAATATATAGAACAGTATAGAAAAATGTACATAAGGATAATACAAGAAGCAAACAGAAGGGAAAATAATAATTATATAAGTAGTTCGAAAAATAAATCGAAAGCATCATGGAAAATAATAAACAAAGAAACTGGAAAATCGTTTATAAATAACAAGAATATTGAATTAAGAAGGGAAAAATATATCAAATCCTAGAGATATTGGAAAGTTATTCAATTCATATATTGTTGAAACTATAGACAAATTGACAGACCACAATAGTGGAACACACACAACTTATAGTATGACATATTTAAAAATAAATACATGCCCACAAACAATGTTCATTAATCCAGTATCAGAGAACGAAGTAGAGAAGGTGGTAAAGAGTCTTAAAGGGAAATGTTCATTAAGGTTTGACGGTGTAACGGACTCCATTGTAAGGTAATATTTGCAGTTTACAAAGAAACCACTAGCCGATATCTGTAATACTTCATTTGCATCACGCATTTCCCCAGAAACACTAAAAATAGCAATAGTAAAATCTTTGCATAAAAAGAGGAATATAGGAGAAGTTCAAAACAACAGACCCACATCTCTCTTATCAGTCTTCTCAAAGATTGTAGAAAAGTTAATATATAGTAGATTTATGTCGTTTGTTACAAAAGATAATATTCTAAACGACGTTCAACATGGTTTCCGTGAGGGTAAATCAACAGAAACAGCTACCCATGCTTTTCTCGAAAATATTTAAAAAGCTATAGAAAAAAGATAAATCTTATTAGAATTTTCTTTGATTTATCAAAAGCTTATGATGTACTAGACCGTAAAATCTTGCATTTTAAATTGGGTGCTTATGGAATAAGAGGTCTTGTGACCTAGTTGTTTAACTCGTATTTATGCAACCGGAAACAGTACGTTGAAATAAATTATATGGAAAATACTAGTCGGATCTCAGAAATGTTTACATCAACTTTGAAAAAAACGAAAGATGGAGTCCCTCAGGGCTCGGTTCTTGGCCCGGTTTTGTTTCTATTATATATAAATGACCTTCTCTTTAACACACAAAGAGGAAGAACAGCCCTGTTTGTTGATGATATGAATATACAGATACAGGTCTCAAATGCAAATATTTTAAATGAAACAACAAAAGAAGTTATGCAACAATTATCAAGTTGGTTTTACTGAAATAAGCTTGCAATAAACCCTGATAAAACCATTGCGATATCATTCTGTGCTTGACAGTATAAAAGGAATTTAAGACGTGAAATTGTATTTCAAGACATGGACAGTAAATAGAGAAATGAAACAAAATTTTTAGGTTTATATCTTACTGAAGATGTAAAATGGGATATGTACATAAAATATGTCTGTAACATATTAAACAAACTACTATGTAATTCATTCACCTAAAAACGTTACAAGTATAAATAATTTGAGAAGTATATATTTTGCAAACTTTCAATTGCATCTGAGATATTGTATTCTTTTTTGGAGAGGTGATTCACAAAGTACAAAATTTTTAAATTGCAAAAGAAGGTTGTGAGATTAATTTGTATCGTTAAAAGAAAGACGTCTTATATCGAATTATTCAGGACATTGAATATACTGCTAGTGCCATGTGTATATATAATGGAAAAGGTGTGCTATATTAAAGTAAATAATAAAGGGTTAAAACAAAATTTGGCCATACGTGATTATGAGACACGACATACATCAGATTTTCAAACAAAGTTTTGTAGAACTGGTATTTTTAAAAAGAGTGTCATTAATTTGGGGGCAAAATTAAATAATTAGATTCCAAATTATTTTAAAAACTTCGTGAATTCAAAGCCTTTCAAAAAACAACTTTGGGCCTTTTTATTACAACAGAACGTTTATTCAGCGGATGAATACTATCCTACGTGCAGGCACCCTGAAAGGGAATTTTATGGGAAAGTAAGGTATTGTCGGTCAAATTACTAATAAAACTAGCAGTGTATGGATTAAATAATTTTTTTAGTTAATAGAGAAAATTTTAAGTTTTGGTTTATTGATATTACTTTTGGTGCAAATATGGAAAAAGAGGAATTGTTAAGTGTATGGAGTGAAAAAAAAACATACTGTGTGTGTGTGTGTGATTTATATTAAATGTGCAGAAATACTTCAAACTTCTTTAGAGGTATGATAAGTGGGTAACGAGTATTAAGAGCCATATGAATGTTTATCTGTATTAGCAGAAAGAAGTATGTTTCTATAGTGTATATGAATCATAATAGTTATGTACATTTTATATATTGTATATGAATTGCATTAGCTAAATAGAATCATAAAACTTAGTAAAAGAAATGATGGATGTATCTTTTACACATTGTTGTTGTCAATAGAATGGAATAAATTGAAATTGAATTAAACAAGGTAAATATGACAAGTAGTAAAGTTAAAAGGTTCTGAAGCGTTAACAAATATCAGTATTGCAATGGCTCGTCTAAACACCCTTAATTTCAAGCCACTTACTTGTGTACATGTAAATTCAGCTATGATAGTTCTTCAGGACAGAAACCTACCGGAATACAATTTGGTGTCATTTACACCCATTTCTGTGCACCTGGATAGCTTAATTTTTTATCATCTTCTCTCAGGCTTCCGTTCCTAACTCCTGTTATTTGTAAATGGCGTTTAGATCAATAGAAATTGTCTAAATGCCTAGTCAAGAGTAAAATCTGTGTAAAGTTTGCTAACGGAACAGCCTGTCTCGTAAATGAAGTACTAATTTATTCTCAAGGCATTCAATTAAGTGAAGACTAATCATGTCGAATTGAATAAGCTTCAGAAATTGAATCATTTCACGGATAATAGATCTTGTTTCACTTTTCAAGTAAACCTTTATTCCGCACATGCGACAAGCTGCTTCCACAATGCCTCATACAAGCGGGTGTGAATGTGTTGTTACATAATTTTGTGCTTCGTAAAATGTTCATAAGAAGAGCCATCTTACTCCAATAGTAGCCAACATAAAACGAACCTCAGAATAGCGAAAGGAAACCTTCCTGACAGAATCAACAAATGCTGTGTATCTTGGAGAATTTCAGGCCCTATGGCTTAAATACAAGGAATATTTTCTGTCTGCCGGAGGGCTATAGATGCCATATTCATAAAATAACTCCCGTCGTAGAAAAGATATCTTTTCTCAGAATTTTTTTGCCCCTATCTGCCTTAAACGTTAGGCTGCCGGGTTTGGATGTGGTGGTTCGTTGTGTTCAGCGTTATAGGAATTATTGGTTGAGTCTGTTTAGTTACTCTTATCTGCCTTACAAAATTATAGTCATTTTCCTTGTAGCCATTAGCCTGAGTTGACAATTTAGACAAGTGCACTAGCTGCCAAGAGTTACGTCTCTTGGTTGCGTAATGTGGTAATCTGGTACTACACAGTCACAGTTCCTGTTGCTAGGCTGCTACAGACTCACCGTGTAGTAACTGTAATTACGTCACTGAGTTCTGTGACCAATTGAGAATAAAGTGTAGCTGGGTAAAAGGATACACCAACTGGTTTTTTAAACAACACGGAATACTCAATTATTATACCAACTACTGCACACATATAAAATTTATAAAATTTACACATTAAAACATTAAAAACGCTCCGACATGTTTCGGTCCTAGGACCATCATCAGGGAACCACATCGTACTTGCTAATGTCACACTATAAAATGTCACATTAATTTCGCTGTACCAGTTGGGTATTGTGGCAGCATGCCGTGTTGTGTAATGTTATGTTGCAATGAGTGCCCTGCTAAGTGCCCTGCTATAGCTATAGCAAGGCACTCTTCGCAACATAACATTACACAACACGGCATGCTGCCACAATACCCAACTGGTACAGCGAAATTAATGTGACATTTTATAGTGTGACATTAGCAAGGACGATGTGGTTCCCTGATGATGGTCCTAGGACAGAAACATGTCGGAGCGTTTTTAATGTTTTAATGTGTAAAATTCATAAATTTTATATTTGTGCAGTAATTGGTGTAATAATTGAACAACTCAACAACATGTACGGTGTAACAACGAAAAAAAAAACACGGAATACATTTCTAAACTTATATTATCATGACATTTGTAGGTCTTTTTGCTGTTTTCCAGTAACTAAATAGCTCCACGAAATGCAGTCCTTCTAGGAAAGCTTATAGTTTCTCAGCTAGTCAAGCAATTTCGGGGAGTTTGAGGAATTGCAGAGTGAATTGCGGTCTTCACAAACAGTTCGCCATTATTACTCATCCTCAGTCACATCAATCCGCACTTCACGTTAGCTGGTACTCCACCTCGACCTTCATCATGTTTAAACCGATAGCACCCAGACTTTACAACGAAGTGAAAGTAAGATTTAATATAAATGATCCCTGAAATAACACAAACTACACAACGCGGACTCCATAACATGGGAAGGAAAAAAACTGTGTACATTAATAAAAGTGGGAAGTTAAATAACAATGAATTTTGAACTTTTAAGTTTAAAAGGTTATTATCTGCAATTTTTTAAGTTCTAAAGGTAAACTGAACGTAATATTTTACATGTCAGCTTATTCATAAGTATTTCAGCTAAATTGTACTGAGAAAATGTCGGGGCCCTGAAAAACGTAAGCCTTATGTGAAAGAATTTGATTATTTCAAGATCAAGTTCTTGTTGATATTGAAGACTAATCATTTTTTGTCAATACATTTTATTGGTCACAACTGATGATGGTCTGTGCGGCCGAAACATGTTTTTATAGACCCTATAGATAATAGAGTATTCCCTTTTATATTTTGAACAATTTGTAATGTATGGTGATGACTTACTGTTATGTCATAATCTGTTGCACTAATACACAGCACGCATGTATATTTGTATTAACCGACTTTGAATAATGATTTATTTAAACATAACGGGATGTTCAACTTCAAAAATGCAATATAAAACTAAGTACAATTTTAGGTGACATCGTATTGTTGTGATTTTATAAATCCATTAATTAAGTGAATAATTAAGTGAAGTGAAGTGAACTGGGTGCAGTGTAGGGAAGGGGGCAAAAACGAGACTTTATGGGAAAAGTTTTTATGAATAGTAAAGTGGTGAGAAGTGAAGGGCTGGGGTGAAAGCGTGAGTACAGTACGTGTGGAAAAAAATACTAGAAACTATATACAGTACTTTCTTAGCTTGGTGTTGTTTGCCTTTTTTACATGTTTTATTTTAAGATGTCTTGTGTGTATTCTTGTCATCTTATGTGTACTTGTTTTAATATGTGCTTATTGCTGTTTTTACTTTAGATGCCGGACTGCTGGCTAGAAGTCAGTATTCGGAAGGTCCTGCGTCCGGCCACCTCTACACAGTGTTTTCTTGGTTTCCCTGTGTCTATAAGCAAATGCTGAGATGGTTCCCAAGATTCCAAGTTGCCACTACATGCTTCTCATGTAGCCCTCCCGACTTAAATTTACTAGTAACCAATTTCATATTTTGTATACACGTAAAATAAACACTGCCACCGGGTGACAACCCAATTGCAGTTAGTGCATATTATTATTATTATTATTATTATTTCTACTATCCGACAAGCACAACAGTTTAGATTATTTGTATTAGTTTTATTCGACACCATTACATGTTTCGACTGTTCACCTCAGCCATCATTAGGCAGGTCATTAGTTAACCGCAAGAGTGAAAATGGAGAGGTCTCTCCTTGCAGACGGTAGGAGTGAAGTTATTGTAAAATTATTGCAGTAATTATTACTCCTAAAACGGAATAATCAGCGGCTTTGAAATTGATATGTAAATTAATATGTAAATTATCTTGCTAGTCTTTGTAGGTATAACCCAGTGTTTAGAATAATTTAGAAAATTGAATGTAATAATTAAGAAATAATAAGATTAAATATTTATTGTATTACTAAACTCCGTGGCCTTAGTCCGCACGCGAACTATACCGACAGAACGGCCGCCGCCGTGTGGTATCCGTGTAGCAGGCTGAAGCCTGCAGCACGGATACAACTACAACCCAGCCACACCGAAACTCCAACACACATCGAAACAAGAACACACGACCAATGTGGTGACACAATAGAAAAGTCGCAAGCTCCTGATGATGGATGTATCAATGTCCGAAACATATTGAGCATAGAAGAAGTTAAATAAAACTTAATAACTAGTGACATCAAGTTGGTCTCTTATTCTTCAAATCTCACAATGATGCACGGCCCAATCAATATACATAAGATTTACGTTACAGTAACTTTACACCTACTTTGCAAGGAAAGGTCTCTCCAGTTTACTCGTGTGGTAAAATAACTTCCTGCCTAATGATGGCTGAAGTGAACAGTCGAAACATTCAGTGGTGTCGAATAAAACTAACATACAAGACCTACTTTTTTGTGTTTGTCGGATACTAGAAATAAATACTCGATATAACTAAACAAGTGCATTGTGAACGACGAATTATACACAATACCTTGTTTAATAACATCACATCGAAATGCTCAGAATAACGTTTGCTTTATAAGTACATTCCCTCTTCTTGTCTTGACACAGACCAAGTGATGGCCGTGCGATGTAATCTGTGTCCCTTGCTTTCCCGTTGTAGGACTGTGGCCGATGCTGGAATAGAAGTTTTGCAGGCGACAGCGCTGCAGCCATATCGAAATTTCCTCAAGGATCTGTAAGTAAGCTTTGTGACGTCGTTACAACCTCCTAATTTACCGCTGAAACTACTCTAAACCGAAAGCCGTGAAAGTTTAGCACTCCTGCTACACATTCACTAACTGTCTCTCTGGCATTTATGTGTTGATTAGTGGCTTATTTAAGGGCTGTACTGGTCAGAAGAGAGCAGTCGGTATAGTAACTCGATACATCCAGGACGGTCCGGGGTTCATATACCAGTTGGGACGAGATTTTTCACACCTGTTCAGACTGGCCCTGTGAACCAACTAGCCTCCGAGTCATTCCCGGCGGTAAAACGGCCTGGGTTTGGCGTTTGCCACCCACCCCATCTAGCGCCGAGATTAAAGAAAGAGTAGAGCTATACCTCTGCTCCCTTTCTGGGCCTTCGTGCTTGTATGGTGAAATTTTATTTAAGGACTTTGTCAGTAGTTCGGAGTATACTGGAGCACGCGATTTTATGATTAGGGTGCAGTAAATATATGTACGGAAGCGGGTGTGGAGTAAGTTCAGATACTTTGCCGGTGTTTACCTGGAGGGACTGGCATAAAAGGGACAATAGCAATAAAAGTATCAACTCTGCGAGGAAAGCGTTGAACTCGAAACTTCCGGAGTAAGAAGAAGAGTGCCAACCTCTTAATTATGTCATTCGAGTTCCAGTTTCAAAATCACGGTCCAGAGGTCGACTATTCAGGAAGGTTTATTATGGAAACGACATCTGTCCCTCCAGACAATTTATCAGTAGTGTATGACGAGAAACAGGCCCCTAGTGTAGTGGATTTAACATGAAATGCACGCGCTATTCCACGACAGCGTTCGTGAGGGGTTTCTTGTTTCGTGCTCGTCGACATATTTACTATAATAATGCTCACCTTCTTGTAAACAGTTACCCTAACAGTCCTATATATTTGTCTCCATGTCACTTAATTTCACTGGTAGTTTATATAAGTTTCTAAATTATGACTTCTTCTCCAAAATGACTGAACGTGGTAGCACTGCTCCATTATCTCAGTAAAGCATAATTACTCATTTAATATTGAAATCAATTCGGGAAAACAGTAATGAATGTTTTATTAACTGTAAGTGCAGGATATTTATAGATGCCTTAAATTTATCAATTAACATCCTTATTATCTACTATTATAGCCTGGACGTGGGTGTGACCTCACTCACAAACAAATTGTTTTATATAATTGCATAGGAGCCTTAAGTACTCTTCATTTTCATCCCTTATGCAAAACTTTCATCATTGCGTCCGATGCTAATACATTTTAAAACTTTTCCGATCGCACTATAGTCCTGGGGTCGACTCAGCCTCTAACAGAAATGAGTACTAGAAGCATTTCCTGGTGGTAAAGGCGGCCGGTGCGTAAGGCTGACAACCTTACCACCATCCTGTGCCGTTGTCATGTAATCTGGGAACCTCAACTTCATGGAAACCTCTGGGCCACTCCAGGACTGAAGCGGGACTGCTTTACTTTTTAACATATCATTCAAATAATTGACCGCCTCTGTGGTCTAGTGGTCAGAGTTTCTGGCTACAGATACAGAGGTCCCGGGTTCGATCCCCGGCGCTACCAGATTTTCTGAGTAGTAGTGGGTCTGGAACGGCGTCCACTCAGCC
>Ga0123354_10006565_pt1:5000-17305 | contig 17305 bp, 11 predicted proteins | sample TergutLab28metaG_2_FD_97872 | JGI IMG/M metagenome (GOLD analysis project Ga0123354, IMG submission 97872) | Labiotermes labralis P4 segment gut microbial communities from Petit-Saut dam, French Guiana - Lab288 P4 | ecosystem: Host-associated > Arthropoda: Insects > Digestive system...
AATGTACCCCATCATTTTTAGGGCCAAGGAAGCAATTATTCGTGGACACCTTAATTGTGTAAGGTAAATACGATGGGATCCTTCAAAATTGCAGAAATCAATAATCCTGCTACTCGGTGTAACGACATAGACAACCATAACCTCAAAATCAGGACTGTGGAAACCTCAAATCTCACATTTTAGAGGATCTGCCTCCATACCATGGATAATGGAGGGATTAAGTTCCTCCCAAAATTTTGTAAAATTCTGAGCAGATGGAGAAAGTAGCAATATCCCAGAAATGAGACACCAGTCACATCTCACAAGAAGTATTTTCATATTCCCTGTTTTATGTGAAACTAGTTGATATGCCTTCTCCAAACGGGAAATTGTTTCTTTATGAGGAGCAACAAAATCTTAAAAATTAACATGCATCCTGAACTACATACCCCTACTCCATGACTTCCATACAATTTGCATCGGCTGTCACCAGCAATAAGTTGCATTTAAATGTAATGCCTCTCTGATGAAAATGATTAAACAAAATGTCCACACATGGCATGGGAAGGAAACACATTTTACTCTTGTGAGAAATAACTGGACTACCCACCAATTTGGGGACCGCGGTAGCACAGTGGTTAAGGTGCTGTGATACAAACCGGAAGGTCGCTGGTTCGATTCCAGATGCTGTAATTGGAATTTTTTATTGACATAATCCTTCCAATCGCACTGTGGCCATGGGGTTGACTCAGCCTCTAACAGAAATGAGTACCAGAACATTTCCTGGGGGTAAAAAACATCCGGTGCGTAAGGCTGACAACCTTACCACCATCCTGGGCCATTGTCATGTAATCCAGGAACCTTAACTTCCTGGAACCCTCTGAGCACCTCGGGCCTGTAATGGAACTGATTTACCTTTTTACCCACCAATGTAGCGACAACAATGACAAGTCAGAAACAGGCACTGTACCATATCCTACACTCCTGTGGGAAATACATGAACAAACAAGCAACTGATCAAGGAAGCCTTGAGAGAGAGAAATTTTGCTGGTCTAGTTAGCTGTTGTGTAGATTGAAATATGTCATAGTTGAAATATTATTGAACGTATTTCATAAATATTCATGTCAGATGCATTTCAGTACACTGTGATGAAGACTTACTCTTGACCTACTGTGTGTGCAAAATATGCCATGACAGACACATAACAGAAAAATGGGGGAGTAGAAAATTATCTGAATAATTTCCAGTTAAGATGTTTTCCATTTCTTCCTTCATTCTTAATACTTTTGGGACTGTCAAAGATGAAGCATTGGTAGTATGAAATTAAACTGTGGTTGAGGAAAATCTTATTAGCTTGGAATTCAGAATTTTTCTGTGGCCTTACTTAAGCCACAGGTGTTGAGATAAAGGTGCATAGAAGATTATTTTGGACTGGAAAAGAAGAATTAACAGGAAAAAAAGTTAAATAAGTCATGTCACAAATAGCTTCTTGGTTTTTTTACTTTACACTCAGTGTTGTTACAGAAATGAAATCAAGTCAGTATTTCTGAACCTTTTCTGTCTCCTTGGTCTTAGACTGAACATTTACCTATCCCTGGCTCTTATAGTGTAACTACATGCTTATGTCAAACAACATTGTATATCATATTTTATACAAACAAGATAGGCACTTTTCAGTAGAAACAGATTATTTATTTATTTATTCATACATTTATTTATTTATTTGTCTATTTATTTATTTATTCGTTCGTTCGTTCATTCATTAATTAATTAATTTATTTATTTATTCATTTGTTGATTCATTTATTGATTCATTCATTTATTTATTCATTTATTAATTTATTTATTTATTTATTGAGTTATCAAAGAATTACTTTTGGCCTCTGTGACCCATGTTTGGTGGTGTATGAAATATGTCTTACCTGTTTCCATATGAAGTTTCATGTACCTCCAATTCAGAACCTCTGGTTTACGTCTGTTACTTCTCTGATGTACTAACACGTTACTGTGTTTTTTCCAGCCCCAGTGTTCTCCGACACAGTCTGTAGTTTTTGCCGAATGGGCATCCAGCCCCTGTCCACCACCTGACCCACAGACAATAGAAAAACATGTAAATGCTATGGTTGAGGCTGTGTTCAAGAATTATGACAATGATCGTGATGGCTATATCTCGCACGAAGAATTTGAAGCTGTTGCAGGGAATTTTCCTTTCATAGCGTCTTTCTGTGTCTTGGATGCAGATCAGTGAGTATTGCATAATTCTGCATATTTATGCTTCTATGATTGTTTATGACTTTTTATTCTGTAGGCGTGCCCATCTGCAAATACATTAAAATAAAAGTTTTGGATAAATGTTATATATGTGTAATACATAGGAGTCACCAACAAACTGGTCCAAGGCTGTGTACATATGAGTATATATGTGCATGTGTTTGTCAATAAATATTGGCCTAATTCACCAGTCAGAACAAAATTCCATTCACCACATGTTTCCTCATTATAGAAATTTGTCTAATGTGGCGCTGTAACTGCATTCATTCAGATACCGTAATACCATTTCCTTCCTATGTCTTGACATTAAAATATGTTGTTCTCCTTGCAATTCGGGGATTGTGGTAGCACAGTGGTTAAGGTGCTGTGCTACAAATCGGAGGGTCGCTGGTTCGATCCCAGCTGGTCTCATTGGATTTTTCATTGACATAAAATCCTTCTGATCGCACTATGGCCCTGGGGTCGACTGAACCTCTAACAGAAACGAGTATAAGAGCATTTCCTGGGGGTAAAGGCAGCCGGTGCATAAGGCTGACAACCTACCACCATCCTGTGCCATTGTCATGAAATCTGGGAACCTTAACTTCCTGGAACTGTCTGGGCCTGTTCAGGCCTGTAATGGGACTGCTTTACCTTTACCTTTTACCTTGCAATTCAGGTCTTCTGGAATGTATGCTATGTCATTAGTTGTGAATTTCCTAGTGTTCTGAAGGAGTGCAGCACTAATTTTGAGTGCTACAAATGCAGTTTCACAGCATCACAACCCAGAAGAATTGAATCTTCAGGAACACCGCTGTGAGAACCTCAAAACCCCACAATCACTGCCAAGTTAATGAGGGCTGTGATATCTGTGCTGGCCACATTTGTTTTTTGATGTCTGTAGAGAAACAAAACCAGAGAGTGGGAGAGCGTGTTTACAAGTACATGACAATTTAATAATTTTTACGAGCCCGTAACTAATTTTACTGTATACCAAAAGGGAGTACATTACATGGGCATTAGGATTTTCAACAGTCCTCCTCCATACATACAAGATATATCCAATTATGTCAGGAAATTTGAAATTTATTTAAACAATTCCTACATATACATTATTTTTACTCAATAGAAGAATATTTTCAATATAAATCTATTACAAGTTGATAATGTGCCTTTAAACGTCTTTCATAAGACAAATATACTTAATACATAGTCCTAATAATCTATGTTTGTCACTAAGTATCACAAAAAAAAATAACATTTTAATGTTAATGTTATTCTTATGCATAATTTGCTGTCTGTACTTGACTTTTTTCTCTGTTTGTTTAACTATAGCCATATCTTTTTGTGCTTTTGTTGTTACATAGTAGTTTTGTCCTGTCTGTATTAAACATTATTCGTGTACTTGACTTGGAATCAGTTTGTTTTGATTCCAAACATTTATATAATACTCTTGACATGTTCTATATCCTATTTATTGTTATTGTGGATACGTGGAATGTAAATAAAATATCAATATCAACAAAGTCAATGTAATTTGCACCTGTTGGTATTAATTATTAACATATAACAGACAAGCAAATTAGTAGGTGTTTTATCACTGACTCCAGACAGAATTCGATTATAAAGCACAGCACAAATATTTTTCCTATGGAATTTCTATAAACAATAAATTAATTTTTTCTATTTTTGTGTTTTAATAAATATATGCTAGATATTACATATTAACATTGAATTCTGCAAATAGTGTTAGGTTAAACATTAGATATCAGACCAAATTTGCTGTTTGTTTCCTTTGATATCAGGCTAAACTGCATAATTACATTTTCTCATTTTCAGTGATGGCATGATAAGCCAAGAAGAAATGAAAAAATATTTTATTCATGCCAACTGCCATGCACTTAAAAGTGGTTTCAAGCATGAATTTCATGAGACTACATATTTTAAGCCAACTTTCTGTGCACACTGTGCTGGCCTGGTAAGTATCAACGATCTGAGCAGCAAGTAACTGTTAGAACGTGTAAATACGACTGGCTGAATTACTACAGCGCTCTGCATTCTCTGTTATATAGTTGTGGGGGCTCATCAGACAAGGGTACAAGTGTCGTGACTGTGGCATCAGTGCCCATAAACATTGCAAGGATTTGGTGGTGATGGAATGTCGAATCAAGAACAACCCTTCTTCAGGTAGGCAAAAACATCTGTGTTGCTCTGCACCTCCAGTTTGCTTATTTTTACCAAGAACAACTTTCTCAGTCATTGTATTGCTGCCAAGGAAAATTATCACAATTACTAACACTGAAACTGAAAAATTTTCTTCAATTTTCTCACATGGTACATTCAGTAACATCGTTCAACAAATAAAATATTTTCTATATAATAAAGTTATATCTATGTTTAATTAAATGTTACACTGTGAAGATGTGTGGGAGAATGGATGTATAGCTCCCTGTATTCTTAACCTTGATGTTGGAAGTATGGTCAGCTGCATGCACCAGTTGCCTTACTTGTGGGAAGGAGATGTGCTGGTACTGTTGGATAGGAGATTGGGTGGATCCCAGAGGCAGTCTGGATACTGTGAAGAAGCGTAGAATCAGTTGCTTCTGCTGGAAAGTCTTGGTCCATATTTTATTATTTCAGTAAACCATCTACTCTGCCAAATGCTGTTTAATGTACACAGAACATTGAAGTTAATATTGTGCCGTTTTCATGTGGTTGCAACATCATCACACATTAAAACTGTAAGTGAAATATCACTTGGAATGTCTTATGAACATATACAAAGCAAATTCTACAAGTTTGCCAACTATTACATGTTAAAATACGTTTTTCTGTTATGGGTCTATTTGCATGGTTGAAAAGGAAAAAAGGGCCATATAAGTTGTTGATTTTCACAGTGGTTGTTGGCCAGATTATGGTCTTATTTTGGGATTCTGCATAGTGTAGAGGTTAAATGTTCCAACATTTCAGAGGAACGTGCTGCCTCCATCTTCAGGGTGACTCAACTAATTTATTTGGAAGCTGAAGTGATACAGAATAGTTTGAGGATGTTTGGCCACACACACAGGTACAGAAGGAGGGAAGAGGTGGTAGGAGTGTCCCGATCCACTGGAAATTAAGGTTACCAGATATAGCCAATTTTGTGGGCCCCACCACTACAATATGTGGAAATAATGCAGAGGTGACTGCCATTTAATCACTACAAGTTATTAAATTGCAATGAGCAGAGATTATATCACAGTCATAGTGCACATTATTTCCATATATTCCATAGGCACAGCCCATAAAAAAGAGGCCATTCTTGCAAAACTGAACTCCCATTGGCTCTGCACAATTGTATCTTCACTCTTCACCTTCCATACCCATCACTAGCCAATCATCCTGAAACCGTCCTGTATAACAGAAACATTTCCTGCTTTGTATTAATTTAACCTCCAATGAAACCAATTCAGTCATTCTGAAAATGAAGGCAGTAGGTTCCTCCAGAACGCCAAAACATTTAGCCACAACACATTGCAAAAACGCAAATGAACACCACCTTTTAATAGCTTGTATATCCTTGCACAGTTGTTGCATACAAGAATTTTTTTTTGAATGAAGTAAAATGCCAACTTGATGCATCTAGGTAATTTTATTGATGTATTCTTAGCTCAACATGTTTCGGGTACATACGCCCATCATCAGGAGCATTAGATGTTGAGTTGCAGCATGCGGTTTTCTGCACCGAGTTTTTGGATGGGTGGTGGTCTTGACAGCCGCTGCATAGATTGTGTGTACGGTGCGGATGGTGACATGCTGCGTGACACAGCACCATACACACCATACACACAACCTACGCAGTGGCTCTCAAGACCACCACCCATCCAAAAACTCGGTGCAGAAAACCACATGCTGCAACTCAACATCTAATGCTCCTGATGATGGGCGTATGTACCCGAAACATGTTGAGCTAAGAATACATCAATAAAATTACCTAGATGCATCAAGTTGGCATTTCACTTTATTTCATGAGGAAGATGCACGGTCAAACAACCTTCAAGATTTTTTTTTTTTGGGCATTGAGCAAAGGCATTAGTTCTCTTACAGAACTTATTTATTTTTGCGAAGATTTAAGGTTGTATCTCATATGAACAAGACATTGTCATATCTTATTTTAGGTCTCTTGGCTAAGAGACAAAATTGCATGACTTTCTTGTTTATCTCTTGCATTAGGCCAGTTTGAATAAATGTAGACGTTTTGAATTTAAAAATTTGGCCTGTGGGAAGGAGAAAGTATGAAGCAATTAAATGAACCCTCCCATTTCCAGAAGAGGTGACATCAGTACTGTGTCATTCTGTTTTGAAGCATAAAATGAATAAACTATTTACATAAATGATACCGGATAGCATAATGAAGGCTAACTTGCAGCAGAAGGTGTAAATTTACCTCACTACAGATTTACCCATAAATTTATTACAAATTCTACAAGTGACTGCTGAATTTATGTAAATGTAGTAGTACAAAGAAAATAACAAAGTTGTCCCTGTGCACACTGGAGGCATGTAGGAACATCAGAAGTGTAACAACACTCATTCTTAACTTCAAAACTAAATGGAGAAATATGATCAAATTTACACTCCAGCTGCCCCATTCCCTGGCACCGATTAAATTTGAGCCTGGGTGTGCCACAGGGCCACTCTGGACATTTTGAAGAAGGAAAATCATCTCTTTCCCTAGCCAGAAATCCAACTACGGTTCCTCAGTTGTCCAGCCCACTACTGTCTGCATTATCCTGGTGCTGGTATTTATTTGTATATTTATTTATTTTTATAAAAATAAAACAAGAATTCTTGAATTTTTCATCATTCTATGTTTACATCCTTGACAAATGTCTACAATAAAACTGTTGCTTCAGACACTCTGTATTCAGTGTTTCCAAAGCTATTAATACGCCACTTTGTTAGTAGTGTATCTTCTCAATCATGCAACAATGTAACAAATATTAAAATACACCATCTAAGGCATGCAGTGTTATAGCCATATTACTGTTCTCATATAAAGTATTTACCCAACTTGTTTCAATTTGATTGTTGAAAGATCTTAAGGACTAAATGTGTACATGATTAGTGGGTCAAGATAATGCATTAATTGAATCAAAACATATTGGGTAAATGTTTTATATAGATCGTACAATATGTGCTGCAGATGGCATATTGTAATCTTTGTTATCTAACAGGCATTCAATGCGATGGATTTAGTAAAAAATGCAACAGTACGTTTAACTATTGCACACCCATAATCATAGAAATATTAATTTGTGATTAACATTTACTAGTAGTTTCTGCTGGCAATGAGGCCTACAGTTTATGGAGTGTTTTAGCTCCCAAACAAACATGACTCAGAGTAAAAACCTTAATTTCCTACAGGAGAACCAAGCAGCCATGCACTAACATCGAGACGCAAGTTTCGTCGTAAGAAGAAGTCAAGCGTTTCCGAATCGGAGTCTTCTCCTCCTAGTCCAAAATACTCCACTACGTCTTGTTCAACAATGGGTGATCTAGAATCGTATCAACAGACGGCATCGGGGGCCGAATGTTCTGACAGTGGAGGAAGCTCTTTGCCACCGAGTCCAAAGCCTGCAGTAATGTGGGCCGGGTCTAGAAGGAAGATCAGCGACTCTCTTTTGGTACCTTCACGTAGTCGGCCGATATCTCGACTCAGGGCGCAGCACAGTTGCCCAGAAAGTACTTGTACTCATAACTGCAAAGTACAAGAAGGACAGACACACACACATCCTCCACTCTTACATTCCTCAACAGTATACTATCCACCACTGGCCCACCAGTCATCGGTTGTGACTGCTCCAAGCACAGTCACAGCAGCATTCCCGGCAAACCACGCAACATGTCACTGCCACAGTGAGCAAATGGAGCTGCTAAACCAGAAACTGGCGGCAGCAGAAGAGGTAAATGTAATACTGTTCTTTGAACTAACATATAAAAATGTTAATGTTTGTACCATGCATCAGTCACGATTCAATCACTTTAATTTCCAACAGATGCACAAATACATAATTCGTAGATACAATTAGAATTATTATAAAATATTTAAAAATATTTAAAATTGCTCCAACATATTTTGGATCACAAGGGATCCATCATCAGGGAGCTTCATACAGTGCTTGGCTAAAATTACAGTAATGGTTCTATCGTGTCCGTTGATATGGACATAGTTAGTGTTATGGCAGCATATTTGCCCCTGGTGCGTGTGTGTACTGCACAGTCTAGAGAGGCACTCTCTAGACTGTGCCTCTCTAGACTGTGCAGTACACACACGCACCAGGGGCAAATATGCTGCCATAACACTGACTATGTCCATATCAACAGAAAAGATAGAACCATTACTGTAATTTTAGCCAAGCACTGTATAAAGCTCCCTGATGATGGATCCCTTGTGATCCGAAACATGTTGGAGCAATTTTAATTATTTTAAAATATTTTACAATAATTCTAATTGTATCTATGAATTATATATTTGTGCATCTGTTGGATAATAAAGTGTTTTAATATAAAAATATGTTGATGAAATTTGCATTCCTTCTCACAGTAACACATATTATTAATTTTACAAAACATACATTCCTGGCACAATGTTTCGCAGGTAGCAACTTTAAAGAATGCTATGGAAATATGTAGAAGGATTTCCAGCTGATATTCTGAATATGTAACCAACAAATTTTATAAGTTTTTGTGGTTTTAGTGGCAGGTGATGCTCATAAAATGGTCCCCTGGGTTCCTAAAACTTGTAGGATAGTTTGTTCTGACATGTCAGAGGAATATGCTGCATCCATCTATAGAGTAACTGAATTTGGATCACAGTGCAAAAATAAAGAAGACAGATTTTTTTTTTTTTTTTGGGGGGGGGGGGGGGGGGGAATTGTACAAATGTTACGAGATTTGTGGTTCTTATGCCAACTTTGCTGAAGACTAAAGCCCTCTGGGATGTAACAATGTGTCAAATGTTAAGTATTGACTGACATTTCAAAGGATTGTAGTACGTTCATCTTCCAGGTCAGTCAGTTCTAGAAGAGTCATACTTTAACAACTGACATGGCATAACTACCCAGTAGACTTTAATCTTCTGTATAAATATTATCACCAGTTAAAACCAACAGTTTTCACATGTGAAGTACACAGGTCAATCAGTTCTAGAAAACTCATGCTGTAACAACTGACATGGTATAACTACCCAGCAAATTTTAATCTTCTGTATAAATATTATCACCAATTAAAACCAACAATTTTCACATATGAAGTACACATAAAAAATGTATATAATCTTCCCTCCTACCAATTTTGGTGGTTGAGTGCCACCTTCAGGGAGCAACACCCGAAACATGTATGACTTAAAACCTAACAAAGCCATTTTACATATATATAATTAATACATTGTCACACATGTAATCTATATATAATGTAATCTACCTATAACAAGCAGGGATACTCTATGACATCTTACTTTTTACCATTATGAAATTCCTTAACAGTATCACTGCTTTTTATAAAAATAGCAATCCCATTACAGGCCTGGACAGCCCTAAGGGTTCCAGGAGGTTGAGGCTCCCAGATTTCAAGGCAGTCAGCACATGCAGGTGGTAAGGTTGTCAGCCCTACGCACCATCCGGCTTTACACCCCAGGAAATATTCCTGGTACTCATTTCTGTTAGAGGCTGAGTCAACCCCAGGGCCATAGAGCACCCAGAAGGATTATGTCAATGAAAAATTCCAGTGACACCATCGGGATTCGGTCCCGTGACCTTCCGTTTTGTAGCACGGTGCCTCAACCAACTGCGCCACTGGGTGCCCCACAAAGCTTATTATAATGTAGAATATAATAGCTGATTACATGTGTGACATCCTAGCTTATATATATATGTACACTGGCCTTGTTAGGTGTTAAATCACTCATATTTTAGGTGTTGCTCCCTGAGGATGGCAGACTGCACACGAACTTTGCTCACAAGATTCAATTCATAAACAAGCCACAGAATTAATCTGACTAAGAATTAAACGACAAGGGAGATTTCAGTTATGTGCACACAGACACAATATTCAGGTTCATGTATTCTATGGAAAACGACAGAGCCCTGAAGGTTAAAAACTGGGATCTAAATATAATTCCAAATGAAGACAACTGTTAATATTTGTAAACGAAGTACAGATGACCAAAATTTATATTGAGGTGCATATCTGTTTTTTCATGGATTACAAGACTTTTACTCCATTTATGGAGAGGCATACCCTTGGTCATTTTCTTTGTGGTAGGTTGCCTTTGCCTTCTACTGTACAGTGTTGCTTCTCTTGGTCACCCATGAATCTTGTTTGGTTCTCATGCTGACCATTTTTATCACATTTTGCTTGTTTTGAATATATTTCAGTTTATGCAATATTAAGCATTCATACTGAATGCATTAAAAGCTTCTTGGGCAGTTAGCCATGCAAATTTGGAGATTTATCAAACATTTTAGAGACGTTCTATATCATTAGATGCCTCCCCAACCTTTCATTTAGGAACAGGAACAGACCCAGTAAATTCTGAGGTGTGTCATCCCCGTTGTGTGTTTAAACTATATGGTGAGGTAAAGTCAGTCAAAAACACAACTATAAATATATGGCTAAATGATGGTGTTTATTAGCAATGTAAAAGCTACATGTTTCGGCCTATAGCGGCCATCTTCAGGTTTTGACAACTTCTTGCTAAAAGAGCTTTATATAATATGCCTAAACCACGTGGTGATGTTGAAATCTCATCATCATTTTACGCGTTACTGTTAAGCTAAGTTTGGTGGGATGTCTATGAATTTGTAGGTATTTGGGTGTGGATCTTTCCTGTTGGGTAGGTGTAGGGTTAGGAGGAAACTGTGATTGCGGGTTTGGTTAGTCTGACATCTTCTCCTTATTCTTCGGACTTCTTGTTCTCGGTGGGGGGTCGGTCTGCCTCCAGGGTTTTACCTCACCATATAGAATCAGTAAATGTCACATACTTTTTGGAATACAAGCTGAAGAACTAAGTCCAGAAACTAGGTAATCCTAGCTGAATAGACTTAAAAACTGCAACATACATTTTTTGACTTCAGGCAAAGCAGCGTCTCATGAAGGAAAACCAGTTCCTGTTGCAGCAGTTAGAGGATGCTTACAGACAACTCCACTCGTTGCGAGACCACGTGGGAGAAGTTCGTCAACAGACAGTGGCTTTTATTCTGCGGCAGATGGAAACGTTGCACATCCAGAAGGACACTCATGTCTGACACACAAGTGAGCGGATTATTGTCATTACATTCAAACTGTAAGTCTAAAAGTTGTATGCTCCAGTTGTATTCATGCACTTAACGTACATACAGGAGCATACATTGTAAGTAGCTGAGACAAATACTCTACTGAAATTTTATCAAACTATTTTCATTTGGTACATAAAACATAGCATAGATCTTTCATTATCAGTTGTTTGTGTAAATGTCTAAATGGATTTTGAAACTGGTTTGTAATGATTATGAATGTTATTTATACTTTGCCTGTTGTTACAGTTTTTTCCCCCATCTCATTCTCTATATGTGAAAATAGAAAGAGAACCAGCTTCTCAGATATAGTGGTTTCAATAGACCATGACAGTGGACAAAGTCTTGAGTAAAGTTTTTAATCAGTGTGTCGCACCCCCATCAAAACCTGTAACTTTACTGGCACAAAATTCTTTGCTGTATTACTAATCTTACTTCAATTTAAAATGAGGGATAAATTCATTTTAAATGAATTTGCAATATCAAATGAATTAACACTTATGCCTTAAACTTAGCAGTGCTTATCTCTCAGTTTGCAGTATTTAAATCTGTCCATGCATCTTGTGAGGAGGATCCAAATGGTGGTGTAGACACAGAGTTAATATTACAACTAATAGAAATATGTAATATTTTTAGGCATTTTATTAAAATATAACCAACTAATTGCACCAATATATGATACTAAAATCTTATTTACACATTAAAACACGTCACTTGGTTAAAATAATTCCTACAACTCCTACATGTTTCAGTCTGTCAAG
>Ga0123354_10006568_pt1 | contig 17304 bp, 21 predicted proteins | sample TergutLab28metaG_2_FD_97872 | JGI IMG/M metagenome (GOLD analysis project Ga0123354, IMG submission 97872) | Labiotermes labralis P4 segment gut microbial communities from Petit-Saut dam, French Guiana - Lab288 P4 | ecosystem: Host-associated > Arthropoda: Insects > Digestive system > Gut ...
CGTGCCGAACCTGGCCCGGTCGTACGCGTCGGCAGACTTGATCTCGAGGTTCGAGATCGGCGCTGTCCCGGTTGAGGCGTTGTTGTTCCAGACCGGGTACCTGACGATCACCGGCACCGAAGTGGTCGGCGGTACCACGTACTACATCTTGGGGTATCCCAACCGTGAGGTCCGCGACGCGGTGAACTCCACGCTGCTGGAGTGGCTCGTCGATGACCCGAGCGGTGCATCGGAGCACCGGCGACGGCTCCGGCTGCTGCTGGAGGCTGGCGACACCGAGGCGCTGGGGCCGTTTTTCACCGCGTTGTACGAGGCGATCCCGTACCAGTGGTACACCCGTAACGACATCGCCGAGTACGAGGGGTTCTACGCGTCAGTGTTCTACGCGTGCATCGCCGGGGCGGGCCTGGACGCTGTGCCTGAGGAGTCGTCGAACGCCGGACGGCTGGATCTGTCTGTGCGCGTGGGTGCCCAGGTGTACCTGTTCGAGTTCAAGGTCGTCGACGACGAACCCGAGCACACGGCCCTGGCGCAGATCAAAGACCGCGGCTACGCCGACAAGTACCTGGCCGACCGTGTCCCCATCCACCTGGTCGGTGTGGAGTTCTCCCGCAACAAGCGCACCGTCGTGGCCTTCGAGACCGAGACCATCAACCCCACGCTTCTTCCCTGACACGACCTGTCCGTCCGGTGGGGCTGTCGTGCGGTCGCCGCAGGCCCGTGGCCAGCACAGCGAGCACCGCCCAGAACCAGACCGGGATGGCTGAGGTCGCAAAACGTGTGTCTACAGGGTGTACAGGTCGACTCTCGTACGTGGGCGGCACCGGTAGAGAGCCTCGAGGTCACAGAGCGGACGAGTCGACCAGGTCGACCCCGGCGGCGGCGAGCTCGGTGCGGGCCGCTTCGCCGAGCTCGGGGGTGACCGGGACGGTGAGGTCGGTCAGGACGCGGGTGGCCAGGCCTTCGGCGACGGCGTCGAGGGCGGTGGCTCTGACGCAGTGGGACTCGGCGATACCGACGATGTCGACGGCGTCGATATCGGCGTCGACGAGGACTGCTGCCAGGGTGCGGCCGTCGGGTGCCACGCCCTCGAAACCGGAGTAGGCGGCGGCGAACTCACCCTTTTTCACCTGGACGTCGGGGTGCAGGTCGGCCAGGGCCCGGTGGAGCTCGGCCTCGTCGGTGCCGGCCACGCCGTGAGGAGGCCAGGTGTCGACGAAGTCAGGGTCGGGCGAGAAGTGCTCACCGGGGTCGACGTGCCAGTCCTGGGTGGTCACGACCAGGGCGTAGCGGTCGCGGTGGGCGTCGGCATAGGCGGCCACCGCCTCGGCGGTGCGGTTGCCGCCTTCGACCGGCAGAGCGCCGCCCTCGCAGAACGTCGGTTGCACGTCCACGACGATGAGGGCTCGGTGTGGCATGTCTCGTCCTTCCTGGGCCCGGGCTCGACGACCTGCGGCTATCTTGCCACTGGTCGTCACCGGTGTGCGCTTCGCCGCCAGTGGGTGCCGCGCGGCGTGTCGCCGCAGGTCTGGGCCACAGGGGGGCTACCGTCGTTCGGGGTGACCCATCTGGGCGCCCAAAAGTCCAGTGACGGGGAAGGCTATGCCCGCGAAGGTCAAGCAGTGGTTGATCTGGTTGCTCGTCGCCTTCTTCGTGTTCGCGATCGTGCGGAACCCCGCCCAGGCGGCGAACGTCGTGCGGTCGGTCTGGGACCTGCTGTTCATGACGGTCGCAGGGTTCTTGACGTTCTTCGGTGAGCTGTCGTCGTAGGTATGGGTTTCGTCGCGGTCCCCGCACGCGGAAGGCGGGTTTTCAAAGGGCACCTGGCCCCTGGTGAGCACTTCATCGTCCTCGGCCGTCGGCACTGGGCGAGTATCGCCGAGCCTGTGGGCACCACTGTGGTCAGTTTCTTCCTCATCATCGCCTTGTGGTGGCAGTACGAGCAGACTGAGCACAGGGACGGCAGCGTCCTGGGGATCATCTGGCTGTTCATCGCCGCACGGGGCCTGTGGCACTTCGCGCAGTGGTGGTTCGCCTGGTTCGGCTCCACCCAGCGCCGGCTCTTGCAGCAGACGGGAATCCTCTTCCGCAAGCAGGCGATGATGCCGCTGGAGAAGGTCACCGACATGAACTACAAGCGTTCCATCATGGGCAACATCCTCGGGTACGGGCAGTTCATCATGGAGTCGGCGGGGCAGGAGCAGGCGCTGCGGGAAGTCAACTGGGTGCGGTACCCGGACGAGACGCACCACGCGATCATTGACACGATGTTCGGCCCGAAACCTGCTCAGGCCGCCCCGCATCCTCCGCCTCCCCCCCCGGTCGAGCTGGACGGGTACGACGACGACGTCATCAACTACTCGGTCGACGACTGGGAAGCCATGTCGTCCCACGACGAGATGCCTCCTTCGTACCCGCCGCGGGCGCACGACGCTGGCCACGGGGCGCACCCTGGCTCGCAGCCCGACGGTGACGTGGACACCCAGGTGCTCGACCTGCGCGACGCCGACGCTCTCAAGTCCGTCTCGTGGCAGCAGTACCGTCCCGACCCCGACCCCTACGACGACTGACCTGACTAGGATCAGGGCATGTCCCGCATCTTGTCTGCTGTCGCATGGCCCTACGCCAACGGTCCTCGTCACATCGGCCACGTCGCCGGGTTCGGGGTCCCCTCAGACGTGTTCTCCCGGTTCATGCGTATGGCGGGCCACGACGTGCTCATGGTCTCGGGCACCGACGAGCACGGAACGCCGATCCTGGTCCAGGCCGAGGCTGAGGGGGTCAGCCCCCAGCAGCTCGCCGACCGTTACAACAAGGTGATCGTCGAAGACCTCACCGCCCTGGGCCTGAGCTACGACCTGTTCACGCGGACCACCACGCGTAACCACTACGCGGTGGTCCAAGAGCTGTTCCGCACCGTGCACCGCAACGGGTACATGGTCGAGCAGGCCACGAAGGGTGCGATCAGCCCGTCCACCGGGCGCACCCTGCCTGACAGGTACATCGAAGGAACGTGCCCGTTGTGCGGCGCCGACGGTGCCCGCGGCGACCAGTGCGACGCCTGCGGCAACCAGCTCGACGCTATCGACCTGAAGAACCCGCGCTCGCGGATCAACGGGGAGAAACCCGAGTTCGTGGAGTCCACGCACTTCTTCCTCGACCTTCCTGCTTTCGTCGACGCGCTGGGCACCTGGCTGCGCAGCCGTGACGCGTGGCGCCCCAACGTGCTGAAGTTCTCGTTGAACCTGCTCGACGACGTGCGGCCCCGGGCCATGACCCGCGATATCGACTGGGGTATCCCCGTTCCGCTGCCCGGGTGGGAGGACAACCCGGCCAAACGGCTGTACGTGTGGTTCGACGCTGTGGTCGGATACCTGTCAGCGTCCGTGGAGTGGGCGCGGCGCAGTGGCGACCCCGACGCGTGGCGCCGTTGGTGGAACGACACTGACGCGGCGTCGTACTACTTCATGGGCAAGGACAACATCACCTTCCACTCCCAGATCTGGCCTGCCGAGCTGCTGGGCTACACCGGGGGCGGTGCCAAAGGTGGCGAACCTGGCCAGTTCGGCACGTTGAACCTGCCCACCGAGGTGGTCTCCTCGGAGTTCCTCACCGTGGAGGGCAAGCAGTTCTCCACCTCGCGCGGGGTGGTGATCCACGTACGCGACTTCCTGGCCCGGTACCAACCCGACGCGCTGCGCTACTACCTGTCGATCGCTGGCCCCGAGGCCCAAGACGTGGACTTCACCTGGGCCGAGTTCTACCGGCGCACCAACGACGAGCTGGTCGCCGGGTGGGGCAACCTGGTCAACCGCACTGCGTCCATGGTCGCCGCGAACTTCGGGGCCATCCCGCCGGCCGGTGCGCGCACCGAGCGTGACGCTGAGCTGTTGGCTTCGACCCGCGCCGCGTTCGACCAGGTCGGAGCCCTCATCGGTGCGCACCGCCAGCGCCAGGCGCTCGGCGAGGCTATGCGGGTGGTCGGTGAGGCGAACAAGTACGTGGCCGACGCCGAACCGTGGGCGCTCAAGGCCGACCGCGAGCGGCAGGGGACAGTCCTGCACACCCTCACCCAGGCGGTGGCCGACCTCAACCGTCTGCTGGCACCGTTCTTGCCGCACTCGGCCCAACAGGTGCACGAGACGTTCGGCGGCACCGGGGTGTTCTCCCCGTTGCCGCGTATCGACGAGGTGGCCGACCTGGACGACCCGTCCCGCACCTACCCGGTCATCACTGGTGACTACACCGCTGCCCCTGCGTGGGCGAGCGAACCGGTCGTCGTCGGGACCCCTGTGGCCAAACCCACCCCCATCTTCGCCAAGCTCGACCCAGCCGGTGTCGACGAAGAGCTGGCACGGCTGGCCGAACAGCTCGGAGACTGACGGCAGTGGCACGCGACCGGACCTGGGCCCCAGCACCGCAACGGTTGCCGGTCGAGGTCATCGACAACCACACGCACCTGCAGATGGCGCTCGAGCCTGTGTCGGCGCACCTGGACCTGGCCGAGTCGGTCGGGGTGAGCCGTGTGCTCGAGGTCGGGTGCGACTACGACGCGCTGGAGGCCACCGCAGCGCTGGCCGAGGCTGACCCGCGGGTGCTGGCGGCGGTGGCGATCCACCCCAACGAGGCTGCGCTGCACGCGGGGGTCCGTGAGGTCGGGCCTGACGGGCTCGCTCCGCGGGTCGAACCGCGCCACGCCGTCGGCCTGGACGAGGCGTTGGCCGCTGTGGCGCGTGTGGCCGGCGCGCACGAGCGGGTGCGGGTGGTGGGGGAGACGGGGCTGGACTACTTCCGCACGTCGGACGCTGGTCGCCAGGCCCAGCGCGAGTCGTTCAGGGCCCACCTGGCCATGGCCCGTGAGCTGGGTCTGGCGGTGCAGGTCCACGACCGCGACGCGCACGCCGACACCGTGGAGGTGCTGGTGCGCGACCAGGCGCCTGAGCGGACCGTCCTGCACTGTTTTTCTGGTGACGTCGAGCTGGCCCGCACCTGTGCTGAGCGCGGCTGGGCTTGCTCGTTCGCCGGACCGTTGACCTACAAGTCCAACGACGCGCTGCGCGAGGCCGCCGCAGCTGTGCCCGAGCACCTGTTGCTGGTGGAGACCGACGCGCCGTTCTTGACCCCGGTGCCACACCGGGGGAAGGCGAACTCGTCGTACCTGGTGCCGCTGACCGTGGTCGAGCTGGCACGGGTGCGGGGTCTGAGCGTCGCGGCGACGTGCGAGCTGGTCACCGGTAACGCACTTCGCTTGTACGGATCATGGTGATGATCGTCACATCCACCCACAAACCATCCCCATAGGGATCATCGATCCGTTACGGTTCTACTTGTCGACCGCGTACCAGCAGTCGTGGCATGCCCACAGTGGCAAAGATGCCGACAGTGGCAAGGAGGACGTGTGGCCAAGCGCCGGTTGGCACCCCGGGCGCACCGACGCCCGCGCACGCGCGGGTTGCGTCTTGTCGTCCAGCTCACTGTGCTTGGGCTGGTGGTGGCCTCGACCAGCGCCTTTGCCCTGCTGTACAAGTCTGCCGTCGTCGATGTGGACGGGCAGCAGGTCCAGGTGCAGGGGTACGCCTGGACCGTCGGTGACTTGCTCGCCAACGAGGGGATCAAGGTGGGCGAGGGCGACCTGGTCATCCCGTCGGTCGACCAGCCTGTTCCCGCGACCATCACGGTGCGCCACGCCCAGCAGATCACCATCGAGGTCGACGGCGCCCGCCAGACGGTGACGACCACCGCCACCACGGTGGGCGAGGTGATCGACGACCTGGGTCTGAGGGAGGACTCGCGGGCCTCGGCGTCGCGCACGGACCGGGTGGGCCGCGGGACGCTTCTGGTGTCCACCGTCAAGACGGTGCACGTCGTCGTCGACGGGCAGACCATCGCCGCGGTGACCGACGGCGGCACGGTCCGCGACGCGCTCATCGACGTCGGTGTGGTGCTCGGCCAGGCTGACCGGGTGTCGGCCCCGCTGGGTGCTGCGACGGTCGACGGGCTGGTGGTCGTGGTGACCCGCGCCGACGCCAAAGGTGAGACGTCCACGGAGGCTGTGCCGTTCGAGACCCGTGAGGTCGAGGACAAGAACTTGGTCAAAGGCGACCGCCAGGTCGGCACCCGCGGCAAGGTGGGGGTGCGCACCATCACCTACCGCGTCGACATGGTCAACGGTGTGGCGGTCGGGCGGACGCCGATCTCGTCGGCGATCACCACAGCACCGGTCGACGAGGTCGTCCGTATCGGCACGATGGACGTCAAGTCTGCTCCGCCGGTGAGCCCCGGGACTGCCCAGGCCATCGCCAAGGAGATGGTGGCCGCCCGCGGGTGGGACGACCAGCAGTACTCCTGCCTGTACAACCTGTGGCAGCGAGAGAGCGGCTGGCGCGTCACCGCCAAGAACCCGTCGTCAGGGGCCTACGGCATCCCGCAGGCGCTGCCAGGCACGAAGATGGCGTCCGCCGGGGCTGACTGGCAGACCAACGCCACCACGCAGATCACCTGGGGCCTGGGCTACATCGCCTCGCGGTACGGGAACCCGTGCGGGGCCTGGTCGCACTCGGAGTCTCACAACTGGTACTGACCCCGCCGGGACACGTCGTCGGCACGTTGTGACCTGCCCTTCAGCCGCTTGCGCACCCGCATTTGGCCGTCGATCACGGTTAGGTTACGATTCGGTGTCGCTTTCGACTCGGGCTGCTCCGTATGGGCGCCAGCTGCCGACGAGAAGGAGATAGCCAGACGGCGGTGACCCACCCCGGCTGGCTGTGAGCCGGATCGGTAGGTTCGTGACCGACGCTGCGCCTGCGGGCGGGGCGTGACGACCAACGGTGGTTTTCCACCAGGTCTGCGGTCGACAGCCTTCCGTGCCCGGGCCCTGCGAAGGCTGGAGCCTTGTGAGTACGACTGGGAACACGACCCGAGTCCTGTGGTCTGAGACCACCCCGGAGCCTGACAGCACACCTGCTGAGCTTCCCACCTCGACCGCCCCGATTCCACGAGCGAGTCTGCGGCGGCGCCGACCGGGTCGTCGGACCCTCGTCGTGGCTGCCGTCGTGGCGCTCGTCCTCGTCGGAGGCGCTGGCTTCGCCGTCGCCTCGGCGCACAAAACAGTGACCCTCGACATCGACGGTGAGATCCGCTCGGTGTCCACGTTCGCAGGCTCGGTCTCCGGGCTGCTGGACGACGAGGGCATCACCATCGGCGAACGCGACCTGGTCACCGGCGAGATGCGTGACGGTGCGACGATCGTCGTGCGGTACGCCAAAGAGCTGCCGATCATCACCGCGGACGGGCCGGTCACCGTGTGGACCACCGCGTTGTCCGCCGACGAGGCGCTGGCGGCACTGACACCTGTGCACGGCGACGTGGCGCTGGTCGCCACCCGCGCCGCCGACGGCTCGGCTGAGCTTCCTTTGGACCTGACCGCTCAAGGACCGGCCAAAGTCGTCGTCGACGGCGGCACGCTCGCCGTACCCGAAGGTGGCGTGCGGGTCCACCAGGCCCTGACGGACGCCGGGGTGAGCCTGGAAGCCGAGGACGAGGTCACCGTCGTCCCCGCGGGTGACTCCGTGCAGGTCGTCGTGGTCCGGATCGTGACCGAAGACGTCACCACGACCAGCGAGGTCCCGTTCGCCTCGAGCCAGACCGACGACCCGAAGCGCACCGTCGGCACCAACGCCGTCGTCACCGCTGGGGTCCCCGGGGTGCGCACCGTCGTGGAACGCGTGACCACCGCCGACGGTGTCGAGCGCGGGCGCGAGACCGTGTCCGACGAGGTCACCACAGCCCCCGTGGGCGAGGTCGTGGCCGTGGGCACCAAGCCCAAGCCCAAGCCTGCCGCCACGCCGTCGTCGTCGGCTCCGAAGACCGCCGGGAGCCCGGCGAACCCGAGCGGCTCGTCGGCGAGCCTCAACTGGGCAGCGTTGGCCCAGTGCGAGTCCGGCGGCAACCCGACCATCGTGTCCAAGAACGGCAAGTACCACGGCCTCTACCAGTTCTCGGTGGCGACGTGGAACTCTGTGGGCGGCAGCGGTCTGCCGTCGCAGGCATCAGCCGCCGAGCAGACGTCCCGCGCCCAGATGCTCTACGAGCGCTCTGGGGCAGGCCAGTGGCCGCACTGCGGCCCGCGCCTGTTCACCTGACCTGTCCGCACGGCCCGGGACCTAGGCGGTCCCGGGCCGTGCGCTGTCACCCGGGCAGGGGGCGGCCGAAGCCGCGCACGTGCAGGTCGGGGTTGTCCCAGCGGTGGCGGTAGACGGTCACGGCCCCGTGCGACTGGTTGCCGCCGATGGTGACCAGCCAGGTCCCGTCGTAGCCGATGACGATATTGGTGTGCTGGGTCCACACCAGCGACTCGTTGGTGTAGATCGCCACGTCGCCGAGCCTCGGGGTGAAGCCGGTCTCGCCAGGGGAGTGGAAGACGTGCTGGGTCTGGAAGTACTCGGCCAGCGTGAACGTCCCCGGGATACGCCACGACCCCGAGTTCGGGTTGCTGAACGGGTACCCAGCCTCGTTGTACACCCAGCTGACGAAGTCGGCGCACCACGCCTCGGACTTGCCCTGGGAGTACACCGTGCCTGGCTGCTGGTCCGCGTAGGCCTGGTCGAGCGTGGACCACAACGAGCGTTGGGCGGTGGTCAGCGTCGTGGTGTCCACCGCCGGCAGGTCGCACATCCATCCTTGCGAGACCGTGTCGCGTGCTGGGTCGATGCACTTCGGTCCCCGCGACCCCAGCGAACCTGGGCACCCCGCCAGCACCAGCGTCAACCCGCCCACGAGCACCAGAGCGCCCACCCGCCGTGCGAACCACATGCTGTCGACCTTAACCCCAGCCCACAGCTGAATAGGTCACCGCAAAGGAGTCCGGAGTCAGCCGACGAGAGTGCTCAGCACGGAGGTGAAGAAACGCAGCCCGTCGGTGCCGGTACGTGGCCCGGCGGCCCCGTCAGGCCCGAAACCGGGTTCGACGGCGTGCTCAGGGTGGGGCATGAGACCCACGACATTGCCAGCGGCGTTGCACACCCCAGCGATATCGTGCCGCGACCCGTTGGGGTTGACGGTGTGGTAGCGGAACACGACCCGGCCCTCGTCCTCCAGGCGTGCCAAGGTCGCCGCGTCGGCGACGTACTGCCCGTCCTGGTTCTTCAGCGGGATGGTGATCTGCTCCCCAGCGGTGAAGTCCCTGGTCCAGGCCGTGGTGTTGTTCTCCACGACGAGACGCTGCTCACGGCACACGAACTGCAGGTGGTCGTTCTTGACCATCGACCCTGGCAGCAGGTGCGACTCGGTGAGCACCTGGAACCCGTTGCAGATCCCCAGCACCGGCAGGCCACGCCCCGCTGCGTCGACCACTGACGTCATCACTGGCGCGAACCGTGAGATCGCCCCGGCACGCAGGTAGTCGCCGTAGGAGAACCCACCCGGCAAGACCACCGCGTCGACCTCGTGCAGGTCGTCGTCGGCGTGCCACAGGCTGACTGGCTGCGCACCTGCGACCCGCACAGCCCTGGCCGCGTCGCGGTCGTCGAGGGTCCCAGGGAACGTGACGACCCCGATCCGGGTCATCAGGCGGCGCTCTCGTCGGCGACGCGCACGACGTCTTCGATCACAGGGTTGGACAGCAACGTCGTGGCGGCCTGCCGGGCTGCGGCCAGGACGTCGTCGGTCACCGGCCCGTCCACCTCCAGCTCGAACCGCTTACCCTGCCGGACGGTCACGAACCCGTCGATACCCAGCCGGGGCAGGGCGCGGGCCACTGCTTTGCCCTGCGGGTCGAGGATCTCTGGTTTCGGCATGACGTCCACGACGACACGTCCCACGGCTGTGCTCCCGGGTTCGACGATGGGTTTGCGAGCCTGAGCCTACAGCTCCAGGTCTTTGCCAGTGATCCGCCTGTAGACCTCCAGGTAACGGTCTCGGGTGCGTGTCACGACCGCGTCGGGCAGTGCAGGGGGCGGTGCGTCGGACGTGCGGTTCCACCCAGACTCGGGCGACGTCAACCAGTCGCGCACGTACTGCTTGTCGAAGCTGGGCTGCGCCCGCCCTGGCGACCAGGTGTCTGCGGGCCAGAAACGTGAGGAGTCGGGGGTGAGGACCTCGTCGGCCAGGACGAGCCGGTCGTCGGCGTCCACCCCGAACTCGAACTTGGTGTCGGCGAGGATCAGCCCGCGTTCGGCCGTGATGGCCTCGGCCCGGTGGTAGATCTCCATGGTCAGGTCGCGCAGACGCCGTGCGGTCTCGGGCCCGACGAGCTCGACCGTCGCGTCGAAGGTGATGTTCTGGTCGTGCGCGCCTAGTTCGGCTTTGGTCGCCGGGGTGAAGATCGGCTCAGGCAGGCGCGACCCGTCGACCAGCCCGTCGGGCAGCGCGATCCCCGTCACGGCCCCGTTCTGCTGGTACTCGGTCAGCCCTGACCCGGTCAGGTACCCGCGCGCGACGCACTCCACCGGGTACATGTCCAGGCGTCGGCAGATGATGGCCCGTCCGGCGACCTCGTCGGGCACGATGGTGGACACCACATGGTCGGCGACGGTCCCGGCGAGCTGGGCGAACCACCACAACGACAGCTGGGTGAGCACCACGCCTTTGTCCGGGATCGCGGGGGACAGCACGTAGTCGTACGCCGAGATCCGGTCCGAGGCCACGACGAGCACGACATCGCCGTGCACGTCAGTGATCTCTTCCCCCTCAGGCGTGGAGTCAGGTACATACAGGTTGCGGACCTTACCGGCGTAGGTTTGGGTCCATCCAGGCAGCACAAGAGTGGTCACGGACCTAGCCAACCACGTCTGCCCCTGCGATGGTGAACCTTGCGCCACATCTACCGGTGTGGCTGGTCCGTCATGAGGTGATCTGGAAGTTCTTGGACGAGAGGTTGGCGTAATACCGCCCGTCCTGGGCGGTGAAACGCAAGACGCAGTAGTCCGGGTCGGTGACACCGCCGGAGTAGTAGAGCGTGTCGCCGTCGCGCCAGATCATCTCCTTGGTCGCCGCGTCTTCGCAGACCTCCATCTGCCCGCGCAGCATCACCCCACGGAAGTTCCGCTGGTCTGCGAAGTAGATCGCAGCCTGCGGGTTCGCCCAGAACTGCCCGACCCGCACCGACGAGGTGTTCGTCGTCAACCAGAACTCGCGCAACCCCACCCGCCGCCGTGGTGCCAGCATCGCCTTGAGGTTCGGAAACCCGTCAGCGTCCACCGACCCGACGAACACCGTGCTCTGGTGGTCGATGAGGTTGCCCACCGTCTCCTGCGGATCCCAGTCACCCATAGCACGACCCTACCCCCTATCGAACATTCATACGATTCATTCTGGGCCGGCGTGTCGGTGAGGCCAGACCGTCTCCGCCCATGCTCGCCGACCGCTCCTTGTCCGGCGTCGCCGGTTCGACGAGGTGAGGACGCCAGTCCAAGGATGGCATGGGTCCGACGTGCGATCCGCACCGAACAGCACCTGATGTGCTACGCTAGGTGCGTCTCGCAGGACGATGCTTGGGAGGCTGCCGTGACCACTTCAACGTTCAGCGTCCGGATGGACCGCGACGTCAAGCACCAGTTCGACGCGTTCTGCACCGAGGTGGGCATGACCGCGTCAACAGCGATCAACATGTTCGCCCGTGTCGTGGTGCGCACCCAGAAGCTCCCCTTCGAAGTCTCGGCTGGGACGCTCACCGAACAAGAGCTGGTCGAGCGCGCCAGAGACTTCGACGCAGGACGCAACATCGTCACCCACGACCTGATCGAAACCTGACAGCATGCGCAAGGACTGGCACGGACGGCGGTAGCCTTCCGACGTGCCACGCAATGTGTGGGTGCTGAGCGCCATCTCGTTGGCTGTTGCCATCGGGTTTGGGGTGGTGGTGCCGGTGCTGCCGGTGTTCGCCGCGGGGTTCGGGGCCGACGAGCTGGCGGCGGGGGCTGTGGTGGCGGCGTTCGCGCTCATGCGGTTCGTGGCGGCGCCGCTGGTGGGGCGGGCCGACGACCGGTTCGGGCACCGGGCGGTGCTCATCGCTGGGTTGGTGGTTGTGGCGGTGTCGTCGGCGCTGGCGGGCACGTCGCACAGCTATGTGCAGTTGCTGGTGCTGCGGGGGTTGGGGGGTATCGGGTCGGCGATGTTCTCCGTCGCGGGGATGACGGTGCTGCTGGCCTCGGTCGACGCCGCGCGCCGCGGACGGGCCGCGGGCATGTACCAGGGCGGGTTCCTCATCGGCGCGATGGCCGGGCCTGCTGTGGGAGGCCTGCTGGCGGGGATCTCCATGCGGGCGCCGTTCTTCTTCTACGCCGGGACGCTCGGTGTGGCAGCGCTGTGCGCCCTCGGGCTGACTCGTGTCGGCGCTGCGTCGAAAGCCGACCAGGAGCCAGCCGTGCCGATGCGCACCGTTGCCCGTGACCCTCGGTTCCAGGCCGCGTGCCTGGCCCAGGCCAGCTCCGGGTGGAACACCCACGGCACCCGCGCGACGCTCGTCCCGCTGTTCGTCGCCGGTTTCCTCACCGGCGACCCGACCCAGGCGGCCTTGGTCACCGGCGTCGCCATGGCCGTGGCCGCCGGGGTGCAGACAGCGTTCGTCCTGCCAGCCGGTGCTGTCGTCGACCGTATCGGCCGCCGCGTCCCCATGATCGCCAGCGCCCTGGTGCTCGCCGTCGCCCTCACCGCGATCCCCTGGTCCCCGGGAGCCGTGGTGCTCACCATCGTCCTGTCCGTCTACGCTGCCGGGTCAGCGTTCATCGGCACCGCCCCCGCCGCCGCAGTAGGCGACACCGGCGGCGGCGACCGCGCCATCGCCGTCTTCACCATGTCCGGCGACCTCGGCTCCATCATCGGCCCCCTGGCCGCCGGTGCCCTCGCCACCACCGTCGGCTACCCCACAGCCTTCGCCCTCGGCGCCATCCTCTGGCTCGCCACAGCCGCCGCAGCCACCCGCATGCCCCGACCCACCTCTGAGCGGCAGGAACCGGGATCACCAATGATATGATGACGGTATGAGCATCAAGGTGCGGCGGACCGTGACACTGGACCCCGAGGTGGTCGACGTCCTGGACCAAGACCCGGACGGGTTCTCCGCGACCGTCAACGCGATCCTCAGCGCAGAGGTGGCACGGCGAGCCCGGCGGATCGCGCTCGTCGACCACGTGAGTGAGCTGGACGTGCAGTTCGGCCCCGCCGACCCGGCTGAGGTCGAACAGTTCGCCAGGTGGCTGCGGTGACCGTTCTCGTCTTGGATGCCCAAGCCCTGTGGCTCCTCGCCCAGACGCAGCGCGGCAAACAGCCTGGGGCAGCGCACGCCGCCTTGACCGCAGCCCGCGACGCCGGGGCCGACATCGTCGTTCCCGCCGCGGTCCTCGCCGAGCTCTACCGTGGACACGGCCACGACCAGACGGTTGACGCCTACCTGAACCGGCGCACCGGCATCATGGTGGCAGATACGACCCGTCAGCTGGCACGCCGGGTCGGACACCTGCTCGCCAGTGCCGGGCGCGGCTCAGCTGACCACGTCGACGCGACAGTCGTAGCGGTCGCCATCACCGCGGGAGGCGGCGTCATCGCAACCGGTGATCCCGACGACATCACCGCGCTGGTCGGCGACGAACCAGGCGTGGGTATCGTCCGCGTGTGACCGGCTGCGTCGTCCGTTTCACGCGGACGTGACTCTAGGCCCCCCGGGGGCGGACCGGCTTGCGTCCTCCTCCGACGGGCGGTTCCCCCGTTGGCACCGGCCCGGCTTGCGCGCCAGTGAGCGCGTCTATGTTGCCTATCGGTGATAGGATGGAAGTGTGGACGACGACCTGCGCGAGAGACGGCTCGCTGCCGGGATGACCCAGGAGGACGTTGCTCGGTATGCCGGGGTGGCGGCGCCGAACGTCGCCGCGTACGAGGCTGGGAAGCGTCCGATGAGCCCTGCTATGCGCGAGCGGCTCGTGCGGGCCATGCGTCGGCCGTCGGCGGCGCTCGCCGAGCACGCCGACGAGGTCAAAGACCGGCTTGCCCAGGCTCATGCGGTCAACGTCCGGGTGTTCGGGTCTGTCGCGCGGGGGGAGGACACCCCGGGTTCTGATGTCGACCTGTTGTTCGACGTCGAGGAGGGGGCTTCGGCGTTCGAGATCGGGGCTGTCCAGGAGGACATCGCCGAGCTGCTCGGCTTCCACGTGGACCTGGTCTCGTCGCGGGCGGTCCCTGAGCGCAAACGCCAGATCCTCGACGAGGCGGTCCCGCTGTGAACGACCTGCCCCCTACCGGCCGGGACCGCATCGCCGCCGAGTACGGCGAACGCGTCGTGCAGGCACTCGACGACTTCCTCAACCACGCCGACGAAGCCGCCTGGGCCCTGGCAGAACGTGACCGGGTCGACGTGCGGGTCGCACGGATGATGGCCGAGTCTTTGGTGATCAGGCTCGGCGAGGCCGTCAACCGGGTCGGACGCCCTTTCGCCGACGCCCACCGTGGCCTCAACCTCCGCGGCGTCGCCGCTGCACGAAACTTCGCCGCCCACGGTTACGACGTCGTCGACCACGAGATCTTGTGGACCTCGTTCGAGCGCGACCTGCCACCGACGGTCGCGCAGCTGCGCCGTCTGCTCGAATAGTCGAGGACCAGCCGGGCCGCACAGACGAAGCCGCCTCCCGCGAGGCTGTCTCCCTGACTGAAGACCAGCCTTCGCGCCAGCACCGCCCGGATCAGGTCGCAGCAGGTCAGGCGCAACGGGGGCAGGTGCCGAAGAGCTCGAGGGTGTGGGTGACGTCGGTGTAGCCGTGGGCGGCGGCCACAGACTTGACGAGGGACTCTAGGCCGGTGGCGGTGACTTCTACGGTGGCGCCGCAGCGGCGGCAGACCAGGTGGTGGTGGTGGGCCGGTTCGCAGCGGCGGAACAGGGACTCGCCGGAGTCGGTGCGCAGGGTGTCCAGGTCGCCGGACTCGGCCATGGCGGCGAGGGTGCGGTAGACGGTGGCCAGGCCGATGCGCTCGCCGCGCTCGGCCAGGAGGGTGTGGAGCTGTTGGGCGCTGCGGAACTCGTCGAGGTCGTCGAGGAGGGCGGCGATGGCCTTGCGCTGGCGGGTGGTGCGCTGGCCGATCATGGGGGCCTCCTGCGTAGAACCGTTCTCAGCAACCAGGGTAGTTGAGAAGGAGCTCGACGGCATCGGTAATGAGAACTACTCTCTTTAAGGAGACATCGACCGTCGACTGGGGAGCACTGTGGACCACCTGCGCACCGTTGGGATCGTGACCGCTGCGTTGTTCTTGGCCGGTGGGGTGGCTGGGTGCGGTTCGTCGTCCGGTGGCGACGGGAAGATCAGCGTCGTGACGTCGACGAACGTCTGGGGCGACGTGGTGGCGCAGGTGGGTGGGGATCTGGTCGACGTCACCTCGATCGTCTCGGACCCGTCGGCTGACCCGCACTCGTACGAAGGGTCGGCCAGGGTGCAGCTGGCGCTGTCCAAGGCGGACCTCGTCGTGGTCAACGGGGGAGGGTACGACGACTACGCCACGACCATGCTCGACGGGCTGTCGTCGGCGCCGCCGGTGGTCGAAGCGGTCGCGGTCTCCGGCCGCACTGACGATGACCTCAACGAGCATGTGTGGTACGACCTGCCGACTGTCGCAGCCGTCGCCAACGAGGTCGGCGCGCAGCTCGCCGATGTCGACCCTGGCAACGCCACGACCTACACCGCCAACGCCGCAGCGTTCACCGCGAAGGTCGACGCCCTGGTCGCCCGTACCGTCGAGATGGCCGAGACCGTCGGCGGGCAGGCGGTGGCGGCCACCGAGCCGGTCCCCGGGTACCTGCTGGACGCCCTCGGTCTCGTCGACAAGACACCGCCGAAGTTCGCCAAGGCCATCGAGGACGAGACCGACGTCCCCCCGACGGTGATGCGTGACACCCTCGCGCTGTTCACCGACCACCAGGTGGTGGCGCTGGTGTACAACTCCCAGACCACCGGCCCGCAGACCGAGCAGGTGCGCGCCAAAGCCCAAGCTGCCGGTGTCCCGGTCGTGGCCGTGACTGAGACCCTGCCCGCCGGGCACGACTACATCAGCTGGATGACAGCGAACGTCGACGCGCTCGTCAAGGCGCTGGGGGTGGACGAGTGATCGACCCGTCCCGCCCGGTGATCGAGCTGCACGACGCGGCGTTGGCTTTCGGATCCCGCACCGTGTGGTCGGGCCTGGACCTGAGCGTCGCGGCGGGCGAGTTCCTCACCGTGCTCGGGCCGAACGGTTCGGGCAAGACGACGCTGCTGCGTGTGCTGCTGGGGATCCAGCCGTTGCACGCCGGGACGGTGCGGGTGCTCGGGCATCCGCCACGGCGCGGGTCGCGTGCGCTGGGGTACGTCCCGCAGCAGCGGATCGTCGACCCGGCCACCCCGGTGCGTGCACGTGACCTGGTCCGCCTGGGCCTGGACGGGCACCGTTGGGGCCCAGGTGGACGCGCCCCACACACCCGGGTCGACGAGCTGCTGGCAGCAGTCGGTGCCAGCGACTACGCCGACGCCCCGGTAGGACTGCTGTCCGGGGGAGAGCAGCAGCGGGTGCGTATCGCCCAGGCCCTGGCCTCCGACCCTGCGATCTTGCTGTGCGACGAACCGCTGCTGTCGCTGGACCTGCGCCGCCAGGACGAGGTCACTGCGCTGATCGCCGCGACCTGCCAGAACACCGGGACGGCAGTGCTGTTCGTCACCCACGAGATCAACCCGGTGCTGCCATACGCCGACCGTGTCACCTACCTGGGCCCGGCTGGGCACGCCGTGGGCAAGCCCGCTGACGTGCTGACCTCGGACAACCTCACCCGCCTGTACGGCAGCCGCATCGACGTGGTCGAAGCGCAAGGACGGCTGATCATCGTCGGTGACGACGCCCACCACCACGCCGAGGACGCAGCGTGACCGCGCGTCTGGCCGCCGACGCGTGGTGGAACCAGCTGTTCGACTTCAGCGACTACGGCGAGATGGTGGTGCTCGTGCGCGGGCCGCTCATCGCCGGGGCGCTGCTGGCGCTGGTCGGAGGGCTCGTCGGGGTGTTCGTCATGCAGCGCGACTTAGCGTTTGCGGTGCACGGGGTCTCCGAGCTGTCGTTCGCTGGGGCGGCGGCGGCGCTGCTCGTCGGTGTCGACGTGGCCGTCGGGTCGGTCGGCGGGTCGTTGGTCGCCGCGGTGCTCATCGGGGCCCTGGGCCAGCGCGCCCGCGACCGCAGCTCGGTCATCGGGGTGCTCATGCCTTTCGGCCTGGGCCTGGGTGTGCTGTTCCTGGCCTTGTACTCAGGACGTTCGGCGAACAAGTTCGGCCTGCTCACCGGCCAGATCGTCGCCGTGGACCC
>Ga0123354_10006569_pt1 | contig 17303 bp, 5 predicted proteins | sample TergutLab28metaG_2_FD_97872 | JGI IMG/M metagenome (GOLD analysis project Ga0123354, IMG submission 97872) | Labiotermes labralis P4 segment gut microbial communities from Petit-Saut dam, French Guiana - Lab288 P4 | ecosystem: Host-associated > Arthropoda: Insects > Digestive system > Gut ...
AGGGCAGGGCAGGGGAGGGCAGGGCAGGGCAGGGCAGGGCAGGGCAGGGCAGGGCAGGGTAGTGCAGGGCAGGGCAGGGCAGGATAGTGCAGTGCAGTTAGTCCTCACGTGAGATAAATAAATCGTACGGGTAATCTTTATGTGCATCATCCCCGTTGTGTTATAAACAATCAGGGAGGGGGTGGAGTACGTCAAAACACAACTGTCTTTTATCCTATTTATTATGCTGACGATGACATGTTTCGGCCACTGTGGGCCATCTCCAGGTCACAAAATATATATAGAGGAAAACTCTACAGAGTATGATCACAGTATAGGTGCATATTCTAAACTTTCAACGAGATCTCGTTGTCGGTTGTATATATATATATCCATTCTTACGTTCTACTTTGAAGAGGTACTTTTAGCTCTATATATATAATCCAACCGACAACGAGATCTCGTTGAAAGTTTAGAATATGCAGCTATACTATGATCATACTCTGTATAGTTTTCTCTGTATAGATTTTTGTAACCTGAAGATGGCCTACAGTGGCCGAAACATGTCGTCTTCAACATAATAAAGTAGGATACAAGAGAGTTGTGTTTTGACGTACCACACACCCTCCCTAAACCGTACGGCGTTTTGATTCGAATATCGGAAGGATAAAGCTGCATGGAATACGTAGTTGTAGAGTGGTAATATTATTAAAATTTATCTTAAGGAGGCATAATGGGAAATCTTGGACTGAATTCATATGGCTGAAGTTAGGGACATTTGGCAGTATCTTATCAGCAAAGTGATAAACCTTAGATTTCCATACATTACGGGGAATGTATTGACTATGAAGAAACTATCACATTTCCATAAAAGACTGTGTTCTGTGAATTCTTTTGCTTATAAATACGTTAGTTTCTGTTGTCTTTTGCTCTGTTTATTAAAGCTTATGGCATGCAAGCGGGATGGCGGTGGCACAGTGTTTAAGGTGCTGTGTTACAAATCGGAAGGTTGCTGGTTCGATTCCAGCTGGTGTCATTGGAATTATTCACTGACATAAAATCCTACCGATCGCACTATGGCCCTGGGGTCGACTCAGCCTCTAAAAGAAATGAGTACCAGGAGTATTTCCTGGGGGTAAAGGTGGCCGGTGCGTAAGGCTGACAATCTTACCACCAACCCGTCATGTAATCTGGGAACCTTAACTTCCTGGAGCCCTTTGGGCCACTCCAGGCCTGTAACGGGACTGCTTTACCTTTTTTACGGTGTTCAAACAACCTTATCTCTTGTATCGGTTTATCAGTAAATGCCAATGCAGACTTACCTCTTCAGAACGGAGAAACAGTTGCATGGTCCCTTCTTAGGCTTTATCCAAGTCTCAATAGTCTCATCATCGCCACCAACCCCCCTCCCCCCCCCCCCCCCCCCCCCCCCCCCCAACTGCCTGTAGTTTTTCCTATGCGTGTTGCTGACAGAAAAATTACTGGCATACCCAGTTGTATATTGAAATGATGGGGCCCTCTCTTTTCCAGAAATTCATATTCGGCTTCAGTTTCATAACTTTGCTCTTTGATATGCAGTAAATACAAAGAGACTGTTGAAAATAAACGGAATTTAATTTGTTTTCGGGAAAATTGATCTTTTGACTGTTGTAACGTCCTGTTACCTGGAATAAAATTCGTCGATTACAGTAATGTATGTAAAGAATTCCTACATTCTTTACTTAAATTTAGCTAAACAAATGCTGGATATAATTATAAACATTAACATATACAATTTCTTAAGAAGAACTAATTGTCCTGGGACATTATGCCGTGTAAAACGGTACATTTTACTAGCATTTCGAAAGTTTCCATTCCCTTCATCTTTGGAGTTAAGCATTTTATAAAACTCAGACGATTTGTCTGTTCAGCACAACCGCTAAGAAAATCAAATCTTGTACAAAGTTTAATAATTTTACCTTTTATCTTATTTTGGCCCAGAACGTGGCCTGAGAATACCTAATTTAATGCAGATAGAAATTAGAGGAAAACTAAGATGTTACAATACATATTTGTGTAATTAGCGTATTATTACGAGGGAGATAGCACGTGTGTCATGCGCACCACATGGGAAATACACTCTTAAAAATTATAATTGGAAGTCCTAAAAGCAAAAGAAATATCGAAGATCGATGCGTAGTCGGATTAAAAATATGAGAGTAAGAAGTCGCACAGTAATAGGATCAAGACTGGCCAAACCTCATCGGTAAATAACACAGTAGAATGATTTGCTGTCCACACAGTTCTCCCTTACGCCAACATTCCCAGAGGATTTGGTGTCAACTGAACCATATCCCCACTCCTGGACCTAAAAATCAATCGCCCCACAGCACTGATAATGTAGCCGGGGTTGGGTTCATTCTCTTGACGGGAAAATCTGCCCCGACGGAGACTTAGGTTGCGTGTACCATATCGCTGGACGTAGGTACCTCCCGTGCAAATAAATTGCAGCACTCCGTCCCTGAGGGCTCCAATAAATACGACGTTTGAAGTTATAACTTCTATGTTGCTGAAGACTGAAGTCTGCTGTGATGATAGGCCGCGTTCTTGGTGCAAGCGCTGCCCACATAATGAAGGGTCATGATTCATTCATCTCAACCCGAAGACGCGATGTAACATTCCAGATTTCTTGAATCTACTACTCTAGTGAAATGCAGCTATGGACTTCTTACTCCATTTAGGTGCACAGGAATTTTAAGTTAATATTACATCAACGATATTTTGTATAGAAGTGTAATACGACATCTGCTAACTTAGAGGCAATGTTGTGACTCTTGTTTCGCGAGGTAACATATCTGTTACTCGAAATGTATTCTTTCCTCTTCACGCAATGGGTCGTAAATAAAATTTAGGACAGCGTGAAGAAAAAAGCTGACAGTTGCCTTGCTGTACTAATTACTTAATCTGCGCTGAGTTTGTGGTCTGGGGCGACCAATCAAGAAACGCAATTGAAATTTGATTTTGGAATCAAAAACATGCGAGGAATCGAGACGCTTTGCAGATGCAGCAAACCACCAGTTACTAAATGCATGTACGTTCAGGACCACATTCCTTATAAGCCAAAACAAAGGAGACAAGATTCATTCTCCCTGGACTGCCACGAAACTCGATATGGAAATAAGAAGCTTCTCCGAAATGTCGATAAATATTTACCAATAGACAGGTCGTCATATATCATAAGGCTTGAACCTTTAAATCATAACTTAACTAGCTTCACCTTCAGTATAGGTCCACCTCTCAAACCTGCCTCATGCAAAATCGATTTGCAATAGACCCAAGCAGGTAAACACTTGTTCAGGACTCGTGAGACTACTTCTAGTACAGGGATGCTCAGTTGCCAGTCTTCTGTGGTTCCTTTATACACTCATATGTCGGTAAAGCGAGAAGCAACAGATAAAACTACATAAATTGACTACATCATTAAGAGAAACTTTAGGCAACTTTTAATTACAAATAGAATCCCCTAGAATATTCACGGTTTTGAGGACTTTTTGCAACTTTAAAATGTCCGGTGGCACTTCAGACTGAATGACACGTAATTCGGTTGATATTGCACATTGAAATGCAAGCTACATATTTCGGCATGACCGTGCCATCTGCGGGCACTATGTCTACGAGCTACTGACAGCGCAATGCAATTAACTTATGATAAAACATAAACTTAATTTTATAAAACACGATAAGGTGTTTGTATTATTTAAATTTAATACATCAGTGAAATTATTTTTATGGCGTCGTTGCGCATTTATTAGGATTCACTTTGTAATAATAAAGACATTTTTCCGGCAGCAGTGTCTTATTTATGATGATTACGTCATACGATATACATCAATCTACTTCCATTATTCACTAATTTTATTATTTCATTTTGCCTTAATTACATTTCATTGCTAGTGTTCTGCAGATACAATATCTGAAGTAGACTTGATCAAGCTGAAACATGTAGCTTATATTTATCTTAGTAACTGACCAACTTGATGCACAAAATTTTGTTTTACAATAAGTTTATTTCATGCCTCTACATGTTTCGAGCACCATGTTCTCATCGTCAGGAGGTCAACATTGTATTATACAGCATCTGGTATCATCACACCTGTAGGTGACCGTCCGGTGCACAGGGAGTCCTCTCTCAACCTGTGCACCGGACGGTCACCTACAGGTGTGACGATACCAGATGGTGTATAATACAATTTTGACTTCCTGACGATGAGCACATGGTGCTCGAAACATGTAGAGGCATGAAATAAACCTATTGTAAAACAAAATTTTGTGCATCAAGTTGATTAATTACTAAGATAAATATACTGAAATGCACGGTCAGTAAAACATTAAAAAAATGTAGTTTATATTTTAGTGTAAATTTCCCACTAAATTATATTGTTTTTAAACTGAAAAATATATAATAATAACACAACATAATGCAAGAACGCTTGCTAAACCACAAAAGGTTATTTGTTCTATAACTTTTGCTTTTAGCCTTTCAACGTAATTCCACTCAGTATTTCATTTCCCACACACCCATGACTCTTGAGTACTCCAAATTAACCCCTTTTGTCCCATTATTTATCGCCGAACTTGATCCTAAACTTTCCAACAAAATCCATAACGTGGGTCCGACGTTTCTATGTAAGTAATTCAAATTAGAAAACCGATTATAATTTCGACCTACACAAATTCCTTCCCAGCGATGTCTAGTGTATCACACAACGTAAGTATTTTTATTCTAGTACCTATTTTAATTTCAGGTTTTAATATGAAATTATTTATAGCTAAAATGGTAATCCTAGGTTTGTTGTGTCAGAAATATTTTGTGGGTAAATAACATAATGTAACAACAAATCTGCGATATATTGGAAACCACAGTCCATGGTAACACGTGTCTGGCGTATAGCATAATCTTAATCCTATTACATCCATTCAGACAAAGGGAACGTGTATGACGTAGGCTTCAGACTGATGTTATGGTCAAGTTAAAATTGTGGTTATAAGTTCATTACAGAGTTACAGGTTTGCCGGATTATCCCTTATACATTAACATCACTGAAACAATGCACGATACATTTCATGAGCTATCACATATGAAACAAAATGAATCGACAACTCCATATGTGTTCTGTCGATTACACATGATCCCCACTTCAAAATAACTGAATTCCTAAACGAAAGCTAATGTGGATCGTATAACATTAATGGGTTTATCATGAAACATGCGAACTTAGGCATTATAGGTGGGAATTAAACACTTGTTCTTAAGTATTGCAGACTTTAATTTGTTTTAAAGTATATTAAAAAACGCTCCACACATTAAATATCTCTCAGAGTTGCTACGGGATCAAAGGAGATGGACACAGTTACTCCCGTATTTTTCAGACACGAAGAACGATTATGTCAACATTCCCTCATTTAATCATGATCTCTACATGTTTCGGCAAACCATTCAAATGCACTATTTTGTCATCATTATTAAAATTATCATAAAAATAAATTTAAGATAAGTATTAGGTACTTAAACCGTGCATAAATGTATTGCTTTTAAAAATTACTTTTTGAACAGATTCATCAAAAACATTTTCTCATTCGCCATCCCATAGTAACGCTAAGTTCGACCGCCATTACAGATGTTCTGTATAATGTAGGATGGCAGATAGATGTGCATGCACGTGGAGTAGGCAAGCAATTTGGCTGGAAGCACTCGCGGTGAATCTCAAGCTGCTACCCAAGAATTCTCCTGGACATTAATTGAAGAAAGACGTCAGACAGGATATCCATTAACCTGTCCTGCGCACATCCACAAAAAAAATTTTTAATAACACAGCCGACGAGACGTTCGACTCATGTATCGTTCTACACCGCTGCAGAGCAGGCTGAGATCTTCTTGTGTTTTAGCGATGTAATCCTTTCGGGCTACCAGACTTGTCAATTCGGAAAAGTATGACACTTTCTTTCGAAGCCTTTTGTCTAAGTCACCCGGGAAGATGACACAACAACGTTATCCCCTGATAACACATTTTCATCCAAAACGTATCCATTTTACAAATCTAGTAGACCGAAAAGTAATTAACAGGATTCAAACCCCCAAACTTCAACCCTTATATAATTTCCGTTTACATTGGCTTATTTGGCAAGAAGTACAGTTGCAGCTTGTAACGAAATAGACAATAAGTCCTAAGAAGAACTGTCGTCTGTGTTCTTCTCCAGAAAAAAGGATGGGGATAGCAAGGAAGTAAATGAGGATAGTAAGGACGTAAAATATGTATACCATTTAGTTATCCATTTCCATTCATGAGACCAGTGTCGATATATGCCGACATGCTGACTTTTATGACGTTGCACCGCCCAATTTGATGGTGTGTATCACTTGCTGTAATAATGAAATACATTCCATTTTGTCAGATAGGTTTATTATAGCGATCTGCTCAACAGAACTCTCATAAAAACAGCAGTCATTGCACTCTAAAGCACTCATTGTCTGGTCCATCTGATGGAGAGAAAGTGTGCGTTCTGTAATGTAAACAGATGTATATAGAGTTTACATGAATGAAGTCTTCATTGAACTAAATTTCCACGGCATTGCTCGAAGACTTTATCTACGTCACGTCTGCGAATAGATGAGAGTTAAAACATGCATAATACAGGAACTCAACGGTCCCAGCGTCCGCGCGGTCTAAGATGTAGGTCTGCAGCCGCTCGCCTGCTGGGATTGTGGGTTCGAATCCCACTGGGGGACGGATGTTTGTCTGTTGTGAGTGTTGTGTGATGTCAGGTAGAGGTCTGTGCGTCGGGCTGATCACTTATCCAGAGGATTCCTACCGAGTGTGATGCGTCGTTATGTGTGATCGTGAACGAGGAGGCCATGGCCCACTGGGGCTGTCGTGACAAAAAAAAAAAAAAAAAGACATAATACACGAACTCATACCTGTGTCTGTGATATTTTCATATCAACTCATTTTGCCCATTTCCAATGTTGAATTAGATACTACAAATAAACTCAAAACTATAAAAGTATATTTTGTTCGAAACTTCGTGATACAGTTTCAGATTATACAAAAATAAGTCCTCAAAGTTCTCGACACTTTTAACGACCTGTTGCCACGCAGCAATGCTGGGGCGTAGAATGTCATTATTGCTTCTTTAACTTCACCAAATTATGTGGCCGGCATGTCGGTTTAGTTGGTGCCCTGAAATGAGACTTATGGACAGGAGGCGGAATACGGAGATAATATTCTCATATCAAGGCTTCGTAATTTCGCCAGCCTCGTAAACAATACCAGAGGGAATAAAATTCTGCCTGAAATGTAAGGGTGAATTTGTGCCTGAGAGGTCCATGACGGAATATGTGGGAATGGAGGTACAGTTCCACTGATTCTTGAATTAGGCATCAAATATAGGCGAGGGAGTATTCAGAGTTACATTCCGGCCTCTTTAACCTCAGAGAAAGAGTACTAAATGGCCATTAAAATTTATTGGCCAATCGGTACTTCATATCCTGTTGTTACCCTCCCAGGTCCAGGGATGGGCAAATAAAAGTAATATTTTAAAGACAGAGCGTAATCTGCTTTATGTAAGGAATCAGTCTGTACCGCGCCTTACATTTCCCATCACGGTTATAAAAACCAATCAGTTAATGGTGCATACAGCAAAGGCCGCTGTCTATACTGAGATCCGTACTAAACACTTAAAGCAAAGCGAGCACAATGTAGAAATTTTTAATATTAAACCTGGTGGTACGTAGAGAAGCCGCTAGGCTTTAAAATGTTAAAATATCTCCGGACGTCAGCATCGACCTTGCGTTTAAAAGCCGGAAGATAATGGTTAAATACAACACTGGGTGGACACAAATCCGGTCCCGATATTTTGGAAAAAACTCTACCGGGAATCGAATCACGATTACCCGGTCAGGAGCCTAGTCACAATACCGACTGAGCTATTCCGGTTCGTCGTAAATCTGCATAACCTACGACTGCAGTGGAAAATAGTGAGATGTGAAAGTAGCATCAAAGGAGAAAACCCAGCGAACTGAGGGAAACACGGCAGACTTGTGAAAGGGTGACGAAACTGCAAATTCCATAAATGGATTGGAAAAGTTTTGAGTAGTTGGGCTGCTATAACATTTTGTAAGAAATGCTTCGCAAGTTGCATTTCTAAGACGGTCAGTTCATATCTTACCCGGACTAAGCGAACCTACACCGCAACTTAAGGTTCTTTTGTCCGACTTTGACAGGTCCGCCTCTGAACGAAAGTCTACAACCGAAGGCACCTCAACACTCTCTGTCTTTTTAACAGCTTTAAAACGGCTTAAAGTAATTTCAGTAATTTTGGTAGAGGACATCCCGTTGTGTTTTAAAATAAAATAATAATAAAGTTAATTAGGTACGTACAACATTCAAACACAAATTATAACTTTTGCCTTATTTGCTACTATATTTGACCCTTAAGGCCATCATCAGGCCAATATTTACAAAACGTTTCAAAAAATGTGGTTAGATATAGTGCGTAAAACAAAATTTCAAAAAGTGTGGTTACATATAGTGTGTAAAATAAAAATTCAAAAAGTGTGGTCACATATAGTGTGCAAAATAAAATTTCAAAAACGTTTGGTTACATATAGTGTGTAAAATAAAATTTCAAAAAGTGTGGTCACATATAGTGTGTAAAATAAAATTTAAAAAAAGTGTGTTTACATATAGTATGTAAAATAAAATTTCAAAAAAGTGTGATTACATATAGCGCGTAAAATACAATTTCAAAAAGTGTGGTTACGTATAGTGTGTAAAATAAAATTTCAAAAAAAGTGTGGTTACATATAGTGCGTAAAATAAGATTTCAAAAAAAGTGTGGTTACATATAATGCGTAGATTAAAATTTCAAAAAGCTGTGGTTATATAAAGTGTGTAAAACAAAATTTCAAAAAGTGTGGTTTCATATAGTGTGTAAAATAAAATTTCAAAAAAGTGTGGTTACATATAGTGATTAAAATAAAATTTCAAAATAGTGTGCTTACGTATAGTGTTAAAAATAAGATTTCAAAAAAGTGTGGTTACATTCATTCATTCATTAGTATTCAGCCTTAGAGGCCGGTCCGGCAGGAACCAGAGCCCGGTTATGGAAACGATGTGGCTCTTGGCACGCTGCATTCTAGGCAAATTCTTGGGGATAGTTTGCCATTGTTTTTCCCCGCCTTTAGATGTTCCCACTTTCGCCACCACGTGCCTCTGAGTCCTCAGCGACGCGAGAGATCCTAGTAGCGAAAGGTGGAACTGCGGGCGAGAAAGATGTCCGGTAGTAATTTTGCCTAAATTCCGATTTCCACGTAAATTTAGGGATTATTTACATGCCGCAAATCTACGACATGGGACCGACAGCTTTACTTCCCCTTCGAAGGTAGGCGTGCTGAGGAATTTTTCGCCCTAAAAATCCGATGGCTTCGGCCGGGTTTGAACCCGCGAACTTGCGTACCAAAGGCCAGCACGCTACCTCTAGACCATCGAAGCCGATAGTGGTTACATATAATGTGTAAAATAAAATTTAAAAAAATGTGTAGTGGCATATAGTGTGTAAAATAAAATTTCAAAAAAGGTTTGTTACATATTGTGCGTAAAATACAATTTCAAAATATTTGGTTACATATAGTGTGTAAAATAAAATTTAAAAAATGTGTGTTTGCATATAGTGTGTAAAATAAAATTTCAAAAAAGTTGGTTACATATAGTGTGTAAAATAAAATTTCAAACAAAGTTTGTAACATATAGTGCGTAAAATACAATTTCAAAAATGTTTGGTTACATATAGTGCTTAAAATAAAATTTAAAAAATGTGTGGTTGCATATAGTGTGTAAAATAAAATTTCAAAAAAGTTGGTTACATATAGTGTGTAAAATAAAATTTAAAAATGTGTGATTACATTTAGTGCGTAAAATAAAATTTCAAAAATGTGTGGTTGAATATAGTGTGTAAAATAAAATTTCAAAAAAGTTGGTTACATATAGTGCGTAAAATAAAATTTCAAAAATGTGTGATTACATTTAGTGCGTAAAATAAAATTTAAAAAATGTGTGGTTGCATATAGTGTGTAAAATATAATTTCAAAAACGGTTTGTTACATATAGTGCGTAAAAAATACAATTTCAAAAATTTGGTTACATGTAGTGCTTAAAATAAAATTTCAAAAACGTACGTTTACTTATAGTGCTTAAAAAAAATTCAAAATTAGTAGACAACACCATGCAGGTTTTCAGGAGTAATGTAGTTTAAGTCGCTACAGTATCTACACATGAACAAAGCAAATTGATATTGATATATATATATATGTCTACTGGTGACAGCGGTACATTTTAATTTATGGGTGTCACTGGAATGATGGCGACGGCGCGCCACTGCTTAATATCTATTGTTTCTTTTGTGTTACATACAACCAATGCCGCTTTGTGCATATATACACGCATACTTATTATCAATTTAATATGTAAAGCTCAAAATCTTGTGTTTTTGGAAACACAACTCATGTTATCATAAGTTTCCCTTTCTCTTCCTTACGCGTTTTCGAAATACGAACATTTTAATGTGTAAAATATATATATAAGTAAAATTCGCAACAAAACAAACAAGTCATGTGGAACAACTGCAAACGGTACCATAACACATGGATTAACATTTTTCCAGGAAAAAGAAACCTCGATCACCACCCGTCTGTGTGTCAGTTCCTTCCTATTACTGCAACTGTAAAATTTGGAATAACATTTGAAACAGGGCAAGAAAATAACGTGAAATATATCACCCAGCAAATTTACACACATTATATTTGGTTCTAGTTGAAGTTAATAACGCTTACCTTGCATTGTCAAAATCAACAACGGAGCCCACATCTCCTACCCTTACAATTTTTCTCACTTCCTATTCATCTGCTTCCATCGGAGGTTCGGAAAGTGTAAATGATGTTCAACTGCTGCTTCCACAAACCCCACCCCCCCCACCCCACACACACACACACATTTTCATCATAAGTCAGCAATGACCTTTGTCACTCAACAACAGTTTTCTGCAGTTTCAGCTCTTTTGTTGTTGCCATGTGTAGGATAGGTGATCCATTCTTCCTCTTTGTCTAGCAGAAGACGTTACCTCAGCAGTTGGCCATGATCTATTGTGGGAAAGCATCCATGTAAGAACGAATTGATTCCCTCATACATCTACTACTGTCGGCATATGTAAATTAAAGTAAAAAATGAACAAAACAAAATAACATTTTTAAGGGGCACTACAATAATAAGAAAGTTAAATTTAACATTCATAGGTCCGAGCATCGCTAATATATTCTCAGAGTACATCCAACAAGTTGCAATATTTCTCAAATTTATTTATTTCTGTTGTTGCTACCTGCTGCTAGCAGCAGGTAGCAGTAACGGTCTGACCAATACCTGACGCTGTATGTGCAGTTTTGAGCTCCTGATGATGGACGGAAAAACCGTCTGAAACATGTAGAGCGCCTTACAGAAATAAATAAATTGTGAAACGTTGCATCTTGTTGGTTGTACTCCGAGAAGAATGTTAAAATTGCGTGAAAATTGATAGGTGTGAATATTGAATACAATCGACGTTAGATGTGTCTTAATGTGGCTGGCAGTAGGTGTTAATTGGCAGCTCTGTAGTTAAATGTCATTAAGCGTAGGTAAATGTCTTGTATGAAATGTGATGAGGGAAATGACATGGAAGTGTATTCGGCTGTACTCTATTAATAACTGAGTTTCATTTGTATGTAGTTACCTCTTTTCCTCCATCATTTCTTCCTTTAAGACATAAGGTTTAAGTGTGAAAGACGCAATTATTTTGTGTGTAATTAATTACCACTGGACAACAAATTTTTACTGACGTTATGCTTCTGAGGTAATAGTAGCCATTTATTGTTAATTTCGAGGCGATGAGCACGAATATGACAATGAAAACTCAAAATTGGCTACGGTTTCTAAGAAATCAACAAACATTTGTTATATATTTAAGAAATATGTACATCAGACATGTAACGATAAAAGTGCGCTTCTACTTGCGACTTCGCTTTGCCTGTCGCTTGTGTCCGTAGCGAAGTTTGCGTTAAGTAAATATATCTACTAAAAATGAAATACTTTGGATGATTTCAAAATATTGCGTTATATTGCACCAGCCCAACATGCACACCACACCCCATTTACTCCTGCGTCATAAATATCGCAAAGTGATCCCAGCAGTGTTAATCCATCATTAGTGATGCGTCGTAACTGTGTTGATAGTGCAGATAAATTTTGTTACATTTGCGGTGAATTGACGTTTGCAAGGCAAAGAAAGGTCATCACCGCGATAGTGAAAAACGCGTATCATTTGTATTTCGGATGCAAGATGGGCGACCGAGATAAATCCTGGGCGCAGCACATATGCTGCCGTAAATGTGCAAAAATCTTTCGCAGTGGTTGAATGACGAAAGACTGCGATGCCGTTTGCTCTTCCTATGGTTTGGATGGAGCCAAGTAATCACACATCAGACTGCTACTTCTGTATGGTGCCACCTGTTTCTGGAGGCATCGTTAAGGAAAAGAAGTGGACAATAGTATATCCCAATATACCATCTGCTCTCCGTCCAGTTCTGCACGGCGAAGGAATTCCTGTTCCCGAAGCTCCGAAATAATTTACCATCGATTCAGACGACCGAAGAAAAACTGGAGGGAAGATACAAGGAAGGCCATGAACGAAAGAAACCCGAATTAAGCCCAGTGGGAAGATAGGAATCAATGGAGTCTAGGTGTCGGACAACGCAGAACGACATTTTGAAACCGATATATACATACATCAGACGACGAGGACGAAGGAGAGTCGACCTCGGGTTCTCCTGAGTCGCCGGCGTCTACTGAACTACACGTCTCCCACGGTAGGTCTTCTGCGCCCCAGCCACACATTCTCACACAGGGCGAGCTGAACGATCTTTTTCGCGATCTGGAGCTGTCCAGGAGCTGTCCAAGAAAAAATCAGACTTCCTGAGATCAAGACCTAAAAACGGAGTCCTCTCGAAAAAAATGTCCGAATTTCTTCGTTTCGCAGTCGTCATCAGCAGTTGGTGCCTTTCTCCAGAAAGTAAGATAAACTTGTGTTCTGCTACGATGTAGATGGCCTGATGAATGCCCTCGAAATCAAACATAACACGCAAGAATGGCAACTATTTATATACTGTTGAAGAATAAAAGACAAACTTGATGTCACTAGCTGTTTTATATCACTTCTTACGTGCTCAACATGTTTCGGACATTAATATACCCATCATCAGGAGGTTGCGACTTTGCTGTTGAATTACCACATCGTTGTTTTGTTCTCGGTTCGTTGTGTGTTGGAGATTTGGTGCGGCTGGTTTTGAGTGGTGTCCGTGTTCAGCAGCTTCTGAATAAGTTTGAATACAACACGTATGGCTGGCATATTTGTGGTGACCTGTAGGTAGTGTCTCTGTTGATGGGTCTCCAACTGGGATATACGAAGTACTGCTGTTTTTTTATGTGAATGGGACAGCCGAGCAAAAACTTTGCATTACCTGAAAAGAGACTGGCCTCAGAGGAAATTTCTGAAGGTCGGAGAGAAGAATGTGCAACATCCAGCACTGGCAGAATGGCACAAAATCCTGCTACCGCCCCTACACATCTGACTCTGTCTGATGAAAAACTTCGTAAAAGCCATGGGACGGATTGGATCGGCGTTCAAATATCTAGCTAAAAAATTCCCTCGACTCAACGAAGCGAAAATTAACTTTTTTGTGGATCCTCATACCCACAAGCTTTTCAGAGACGATATGTTCGACAGCCTACTTCAGGGTGACGAGAAAAAAGCTTGCGACGCGTTTCGTCTGGTGTCCATTAATTTCCTCGGGAATATCAGGGCAGAAAACTACAAGGAATTGATTGAGGACATGTTGTCACTGTATCACAACCTCGGTTGCAATATGTCCTTAAAGATGCATATGCTTCATTCCCATTTGGATTTCTTCCACATCTGCGGCATGTTTAGTGACGAGCACGATGAAGTTTTTCATTAGGATATTGCAACGATGGAGAAACGATATCAGGAAAAGTGGTCCACTTCCGTGTTGGCTGACTTGTTGGACGCTCCGCAGAAATGCTCCTGAGCAGCTACACAAGCGACAGGCAAAGCGAAGTCGCAAGATGAAGCGGACTTTTATACTTAAATGTCTGATGGACATATTTCTTAAACAACTGACTACGGGCTGGACGGTCCGGGATCGAATTCCGTTGGGGACGATATTTTCCGCCCGTCCAGACCGGCCCTGGGGCCCACCCAGCCTCCTGTAAAATGGGCACCGGGTCTTTCCCGGGGGTAAACTGCGGCCGGGGCGTGCTGGTGACCACTCACCCCCTTCTAGTGCCGCGGTTATGGAAGAGTAGAGCTATACCTCTACCCACCCTCTGGGCCACACCGGGCCTGTAACGAGATCACTTTACCTTTACCTCTACATATTTCTTAAATATATAATAAACGTTTGTGGATTTCTTAGAAACCGCAGCCAATTTTGAGTTTTCATTGTCATATTCGTGCTTAGCGCCTCGAAATTAATAAAAAATGGCTACTGTTACCTGCGAAGTGTATTGTCAGTAAAAATTTGTTGTTCAGTGTTATCATCGATGCGCGTTGCAAACATGAAGATTAGAGTTGTGGTTTATGTCACTCTTCTCACGAAGGTAAAATTTGTCATTTACTTTGTTTCCATGTTTGGCGATAGTTCCAGATCTTTCAATTATATTGCCATGGTTTTTGTCAGTCACCCCAGATGAATTAATTGAGAGAGCTTTAAATTAATCGAGGGTCGCTTCCTTTCATACGCCATCAGATTTATATATCCGTTATTTTTTGCAAATTTAGAGGCTATATTTTACCTCAAGCTGATATGCTTCTGGCTTGTACTTAGCGTAGTCCCCATGCGCCTAAGTCGTTGTTGTTTTCCTCAGTTACCCCAAGGAAGTTCCTGGAAGTATCTGAATTAAACCATTCCAAATTTCTTCGAAATTGATCTCAATTCATCATCCGCTATTCAATGTTTTGTCAGAAACTACAATCACAATCTGAGACCAAAAATAAATATGTTATCTAGGGGTGAACAAATTTTCCAAATACAAAGGTTTTACCTAAAACTTCTAGGAGCCAGAAATGTTACATGAAGCAATTTCCAAACTAAGGACCTACAAATACTATGCGCCAACGAGAAAAAAATTTGGTCACGGCGTTCGGGTTTTGTGCACCACTGTAACGTACTATGTATTTACAGTATCATTAAGTAAATCAAAAGTAATATACGTTTGATGCCAGTTTTCTGCATAGAGTTTTCAGAAAGCTATACACGTTGATATGTCAAGATGAAAAGTCAAGTTAACGCCAGAGTTTCGCAAAACGAAGTTTAGAATGAGATGTTTTAAGAGCGCAACAAGACGTTCTCAACCGCCATGTGTCCCAGAGACTGTTAATTAACATTTGTCATCTAAGAAAGATATCTCTGTCAGTTTTCAGCCTTTCGCGTCACCCTTTTCTTTTTATAGGACTGTCTTCTACGTTATTACACGTCGGAGAATGATACTTTTTGCGATATTTCGGAAGAAGGTCCTGTTTCCATCTTCAGGTTCAATGAATTCCTTTCAGGCAAATGCTGAAGTGATTGGAACAATGGAATCTGTTGTTTAAGTTACATTCGCTTTCCATAGCGACTTACTACGGGCTGGACGGGCAGGAGATCGAATCCCAGTGGGGTTGAGATTTTCCTTTCCCGTCCAAGCCGGCCCTGAGACCCACCCAGACTCCAATACAAAGGATACCCGGTTTTTCTCGGAGTCAAAGCGGTCAGTGCTGATTTTGACACCCACCACGATTAAGCGCCGAGGTTAAAGAAAGAGTAGAGTAATACATCCACTCCCCTTCTGGGCTTCGTGGTCTGTTCTATGATGAACTTTACATTTTACCTTTACAGCTGTGATTGGCCACAACCCTTCACAAGGTTCTTCTACAATCGCCACATCCCTCTCAAGACGTCAGCGTCCGTTTGAAGAAAAAGTCATTATGAAGATGTAAGCATGACGTCATTCCACAACACTGGGAGAGTCAGAGGATCGTACTTGGTAAAAGAAGCCAGAAGACCTTTATTTAAAAATACAGCCAACCGAAACTCATGGCATATTTGAGAAAAAACTCATAGCAAACCCGCATCTCGTGCCGTTCTCTGTGACTATCTGCGTGGTTTAATCTCGGCCATTTTGTTCTGCTTCCAGAGTAATATTTAAAGGAAGCCATTAACGTACTACCGTACTATTTTAAACGTGACAGTAGGATGATTCAACCTGCGTGCTATCATCACATTGAATGTTATAAATTCCTTTCCTCGTATTGTCATCTCGTTGCTGCTTTACAAACACTATGCAGCAAGTTTACAAGAAGCATAACCGCCCGTTGTTCAGCGGAAGCCTGCACAGCGTCTCTCTGTGTTTAGTTTAGATTGTTCTGGCAGTGCAATTTATTGATTCACGTCAGATTTACCACAATCCAATTAAATAACTTCAGCGGTCTGGTTTTCAGCATCTTGTGTCCCTAATTAATGCATCACATCCTATATCTCGAAATACAACGTATCACATTATTAGTGGCAATTTGTGAAATGCCTGCAGGTTACAATATTGTTGGTGCCTTCTCTCTATTCCTCTTTCTGTAAGTTTTCTCCTCATTTTTAACAACAGACTTATTGGAGTCGATCACCTACGGGTTTACGTTTAGGTCGTTAGCTGTTTCTTCGACCTCATTTGTTCCACGAACAAAACCCCATACGTTTTCATTATAAATACGAATAATAGCCATATATTATCTTTAGTACAAGAAGTTATTCATATAGATAATATGTTATTTTCCCCCATTTTTACCATAATCAGTATGTGACGGCAGATTTAATAACACCCACGAATATGAATTTTCACGAAAACCACCTTGATGTGGGTCACGCTTCTCCCATGCAAATGTTTGGACACACAGACAGAAACTTCAAGCTAGATAGTCGCTTTTCGCAAGTGCTTGGCTATCGAGCATAAAAATAAGTCTATTTGCAGCAAATGACAAAACATCGGAGTGTAAAATTATTCGATGTGCCAAAAAATCACCCATGCAGACGCAAATTAACCTTTTGACGCCTAATGTCAACTATAGTGGTCGTACCGCACCGCTAACCTCTAAAGTTGCATTTTATATATTTATTCAACAAATATAGGTACTGAATATTTTAAACATGGTATACA
>Ga0123354_10006570_pt1 | contig 17303 bp, 9 predicted proteins | sample TergutLab28metaG_2_FD_97872 | JGI IMG/M metagenome (GOLD analysis project Ga0123354, IMG submission 97872) | Labiotermes labralis P4 segment gut microbial communities from Petit-Saut dam, French Guiana - Lab288 P4 | ecosystem: Host-associated > Arthropoda: Insects > Digestive system > Gut ...
CAGAAAAGATCAAGTGAAACAGTAAAAACAAAACTGGGTAGGAAGCAAGTTCTTCCTTGTGAAGAAAAAAAAATTATCTGGCTGAACACTGTCTTTTGATGGACAGAACCTTTTTTTGGCTTGACAATAGCAGACGTCATGCGTCTCACTAACAAACTTGCTGTAAGAAACAGAATTAAAAACGAATTTTGCAAGAGAAATGAAAAGGCTGGTAGGAAGTGGTTGAAAAATTTCCTACGTCGTCATCCACAAATTTCAGTTAGAACCCCTGAAGGTCTTTCACAATCAAGAGCGAGGGATTTCACTCCTGAATCAGTAGCTCAGTTTTTTAAATCTACGAACCTGCAATGGACACCATTAAACATAATCCTGCAAGTCTTTACAATTGCAATGAAACCGCCATCACTATGGTACAGCACAAACACACGAAAATTTTAGGATTGAAAGGCAAGCGTCAGATATCTTTTCTTCAATCCGCAGAACGGGGATCTCTTGTGACAGTCGTCAACTGTATGAGTCCAACTGGACACTTCATTCCTCCGTTACTTGTATTTCCAAGAAAAAATATGAAACAAGAACTGATGAATGGCACACCGCCCGGATCAATCCACGCGTGCCATCCCTCGGGGTGGATACAGAGCGAGATTTTTTTCCCCAGTGGTTTCTTCATTTCATCAAACATACAAAGGCGAGAAAAGAATATTCTGTTATCCTAGTACTGGACGGGCACTATTCACACACCAGGAACATGGAGGTCATTACTTTAGCTCGAGAGAATCATGTTGACATCATTTGCCTCCCACCTCACAGCACCCATAAAATGCAGCCACTGGATAAATTTTTCATGGGGCCCCTCAAAATATTCTGCTGCCCAGAAATTGAAAAATGTCTGTGTTCCCACCCAGAGCGAGTCGTCACAGTCTACCAAATTGGCGAACTATTCAGAAATGCCTAAAGCGAGCTGCAACAGGCGAAATAGGGGCTAATGGCTTCCGGGCGACAGGCCTCTTTCCTTGTGACAAGAACATCTTCAGACCATATGATTTCCCTCTGTCTTCAGAGGACAAAGATGCTGCTCCTGGAACCATCCTGCTTTGGTAAAGACCAGAGATCAGCCGTCATTGAGTTCTGCTAATTTTTCGCCGTTCACTTCTGCTGAGGCTCTCCGATCATCAGATATCAGTCCTGTGCCAAGCCTGAACCTAAAGCCAAATCCTCGTGGTGGAACAGGGAAGAAAATAACGAGTTCACCTTACAAAAAATTTGTTGAGGCAACTCAGTAAAAGACGATGAAACAGGCCACTAAATCCAAAACCTGTCGGCCTGCGTCGAATGCTCTTCTTGGTCCTTCAAAAAGACAGAAGAGAAGGGTTTGCTCCGTCTGACACTCCCATCAGATTCGGACACTGACCTAGCTGTTCCTTTCGCTGATGATTCGATGGAAGGAGATGAGTAACAAGACGCTGATTGTGTGTTCTGTACTGGTCGTTTTTCTGAAGACCACAATGGAGAAGACTAGATACGATGTGTGAAATGTTTCAGATGGGCGAACACACTTTGTGCTGGTGTGGAGCTTTGTCAGGGATAAACACTGTTTTGTTCTTATTTTGTATCCTTTGTATTTGTATTTTTTTGTATGTTGTAATTATTCCTTGTGTTTTCTGTGAAAATTATTCACCTCCCCAAATTAAGCGCACTCAACTCCTCAAATTAGGGACACGTGTGCGCCTAATTTGAGGAAAAGAAGCTTTTAGGGAAAAGAATTTTACACCCGTTTTTCTTTTAATAATGTATGATATTTGTGTAGCAACTGTCTCTTCATTAATCAAATTAAGTTTTACTTGTGTTTTGAAAAGTTTTAGGACATTTTCCTAAGTTTAATAGCAGTTTAAGTTAACCTTCCCATGTTAGGCGACTTTCCCCTATGCTTGAAATACAGTAGCTGATGTTCTTGTTTCACTGTCCAGACTGCCTTTTATGTTGATCTAGGTTTATTACTGGTTTAAAAAAAGTATTTTAAACTTTAAAATTTCGCTGTATTATTGGTATTTAATCGTAAATTCCTGCTGTTGCTTACCCTGTGACGGAAAGCTTATGTTGCCAGAGATTGTTCTTAATTTAATTTTATGCTGTCAGAAGTACACGCAGCCTGTTTTAGGCCCTGTACACTTTAAGACACATCGCACAATCGTATAACTATAATTGCGGGCAAAAATAGGTCAAGGAATTTGTTACTTTTCTTTTATTACGGCGGGAATGCTCTTAAACAGAGAAAAAATTTAAAGCAAAATTTCGTCCCCGGTAATATTGTTTTATGATTGCGGACTATTGTGACTTATTTCACAGATGGAAGGGAAGTAGTCGTTAGGAAATAACTTACTTTGTTGTAGTCTTATATGAAGCCTTGCTTAATGATAATGAGCCGACTGGCATTACTTGAATTAACATTACCATGCTAACAAAGTTTTGGTCTAATTACATCCCAAAGTATTCCCAAGAAGACTGGAGACAAACGTAGAATATAGTACCATCTGCGTCTCAAATTACTCTACGGGTTTTTTTATTTTATTTTCATTGTTACACCGTTCATGTTGTTGAATTACTTAATTATTATACCAACTACTGCACAAATATAAAATTTATAAAATTTACACATTAAAACATTAAAAACGCTCCGACATGTTTCGGTCCTAGGACTATCATCAGGAAGCCATATCATCCTTGCAAAATTCACACTATAAAAGTCACATTAATTTCGCTGTACCAGTTGGGTGTTGTGGCAGCATGCCGTGTTGTGTAATGTTATGTTGCGAAGAGTGCCCTGCACATCCATAGCAGGGCACTCTTCGCAACATAACATTACACTACACGGCATGCTACCACAACACCCAACTGGTACAGCGAAATTAATGTGACGTTTTATAGTGTGACTTTAGCAAGGACGATATGGCTCCGTGATGATAGTCTTGGACCGAAACATGTCGGAGCGTTTTTAATGTTTTAATGTGTAAATTTTATAAATTTTATATATATGCAGTAGTTGGTATAATAATTGAGTTACTTTACAGTGTTTATGGGAGCTTAAATTCTTTATTATATGTGATACATTTATAGCAAGATAAATTCCTTACAATCCGGCACCAATTGTTGCCGTGGATACAGTAGAACTCCTGCTTCGTTTCTGGTACAAAATTCGGCGTAGAAATAGGCTACCTGTGCTGAATATTTTCGTTGTTCTGTTCAGTCGCCCCAGGCAAGTGTCGGAAGGGAAGCCTATATAAAATCAGCCACAAAGCCCACCTTATATTTCTTTCCACTTAGCCTTATACTCGTACCTGCTGGGTTCTGTGCTCGTCTGTCGCCTGGTATTCAACTCTCCAGCATGTCCTTATAGGTTCATAGGTAGTAAGTATTAGGAAGTGTTTGAATTTTGCTGTAGCCAGTTCATCTTCTTTCTTTATTTGGTGCTCACCTTAAAATAATTCAATCCAAAATTTAAGATGCTGAGTGTGAAGATAATTTTGTGTTTGAAAAATGGAAGTTTCCCACTCCTATTTCGAATCAGCAAGAGTTTAAAGCCACAAATAAAATTTTCAAAATCAATTAATGTTAGAAATAACTTTAGTACTGTATTGGGCATTTTCAATCTTTTGGTGAGTTTCAGACATGGCACATTTTTTAAAGGTTATGGCACAAAAACCCCAAAGGACGGAGAACTCCATATCACGAGACGAGCTTGTTGAAATATGCTGTGGTCAGAATCCTTGAATACTGCGTAAGGTATTAGGATTCTGCAACCAGAGTAAAGAAGGTGCACTCTGTTGTTAGATCGGCTCAGATACAAGAGAATTTTACAGTCCCAGATTTATACAAGCTTCTCTTACGATCCTACGGCAGAACCTGAGAAAAAATTTCTGAAAGCCCTAACGAAAGACAAAAGAGTTCTTCCTATGCGACTGTATCTTAATACAGGATTGCTTGATGCATTATTAGGTCTCCGTATTGAAATGACTTTCATTATATAAAAAAACGTTATATTGAGAAGAAGGTTGAGCCATTGGCTCCTCTTCTTGTTTCTGGTTGAGTTACTTCATAAGATTCCCCTATCCACCCAGAATATCTCAGGAAAAAATTGGGATTTCCTAATTCAGCTGTCGCATCTGTGTCTTCAAAGGCTAGATATCCTAGCACACTCTGATGTTGCTGTTTCTGTCATTAGCAGATTGTTTGACAAAATCTGCAGAAAAATATTTTGCTCCGTATAACAAACGATAGAAAATTAAGGGCAATATCCGTGTACCGTAACATTGAGGCGCGTTCGTGTATCCGTTGTTGTAGTGAAAAAACTATAATTATTACAAGTTCTGAGTATTCCTTTATAGCCTTGGTTATCCAGCATGCAATGAGTATGCGCCATATTACATTGTCGTCTTTGGCTTATCAGGGCCTACTATTTGTTTCCGCTTTATCTCATGAGCGGCAAGAGCCTCAGAAAAACGTTTTTAGACAAAATTTCTGTTCTGACTTTCTCTACAAATTTTGCTGAAATGTTTATTTTAAGAAGAATTCCACGAAATACCATCATAAATGTACACCGCATCATCTAAAGTACCCGTTATTCTTGTCAGATTTTAATGAAACTTGATTTTTGCGACACATTTTAGAAAAATCCTCAGATATGAAATTTCATGATAATCCGTTCATTGGGAGCCGAGTTTTTCCATGTGGACCAACGAATCTACAGACGAACGGATAGACAGACAGACAGACATGACGCAGCTGATATTCGCTTTTCACAGTTTCGCGAAACGCCTTACAAGTACTACCAATTGCAAAATTCCATCATTAGACACATTTAGGTTTACTGACATCCTTTAAAATTTATTACTGTTTAATCTTTACATCCGACAGTATGTACTCGTAGTACAAGCCGTTTTGTTAGAAGACCTTGGATGAATGAATGGATGAATATATAAATGAATAAATTGCACGTTTAACCATTACTTTGCTTATGGAACTCTTCATTGAAACATATCCTGAAGTACATCAGTTTCTTTCATGTCCTCAAATATCAAATTTATGTTACTTTTTACCTGTATCTATGGTTAGGAAGTCGACTTTTACTTTAGAGTATACTGATTATGGTTTCCGTTTCTCCGGTTTTGCTATCCGTTCACGCCATCATACCTCCATCTTGTGAAGCCAAACACACTGAGTTCGAAATAATCTTAGTATTTGTGGGTGTAGATATATTATTTGTTTAATTTTTTTCTCTGAATTTATTCAACAGAACTTTGAAATTGACCACTTTCAAGTGTGTTAAATTTCCCTTGGGGTTTGAGAGAGCCCAGCAGGTAAACTGTGGTTTACCTTATCGGCTTTTCGATTTGTTAAATTACGAAAATAAAACGTCTGGAACAGCGGAACACACTTTTTGAACTTCTTTTACATGCTGTGGTTTCAAGGTGACCACAAATTATTAACTTAAATGTGTCTCTATATCCGCCTAATAATCCGAACGTGTCATGGAAACCATGAAATCAGAGATGAGAAACCCACAACTCTGTAGGTTTTCAGTGCAGCCTGAGAAAGGATTAAGTTAACGAGGAAAAAAAAAACTTTTTCTTATACAAGAATACCAGAATAGTTTAAGGCTCACTGATTGACCGACTAACAATCAACCAACTAACAAACCAACCAACCAACCAACTGGCTGACTACCTAAGTAGTTAACTATATACCTAACCAGTTAACTAACTACCTAACTAGTTAACTACCTCACGAATCAAAAGCCTTCTTGAGAAGCTAGTCGTTTCTCAGTTAGTCAATAAATTCCCGCATTTTATGAAACCCGAATGTTTATTACCGCGTTCACAAGAGTCCGCCACCTGTCCATGTTCATAGCCAGGCTTCATTTATCCTGTAGTCTCTGTTACGACATGTCCGCTGTCTCTTCCAAAGCGAGCTGTCCACAGTGCGATGTAGTGCTTCCCCTTTCAATTTCCAGCATTATCTTATTTTCTTCAGGGCATCCACTAGCTGCTTACATTCTTCTTCTGTATCTTCCCATCACTTACATCTTTTCTTCAACAGTGTTATTTAGAAGTCTGTTCCAATCCAATCCTGCCCTTCTTTTTCTTGTACTGAAGTTATTCCTTTTCTCCTTGACTCTGTGTAATACTCCGTCATTTATTGCAATAAAGGCATTTATATGCACATCGCAAAGTTACAGTCGTAAAATAGGAACAGATATTTGTGGATGAGATTACGGTATACAGGCGGCGAGTTAACACATCCCAAAGTTCTGAAATAATGTAACGCCTTCATAAAGTCGTAAACCCCAGAATACCTGAATTATTAATATCAGCCCTTTTGAAATCTCCAATATTGCAATACTCTGTTGGCAGGCATTCATCGTGCTTAATGTTAAGTTGTTACATTTCGACCGGTACTATTTCAAGACCTTTCAACACTTTCTATTGACTGCCGTGATGCTGAATCCCTTCCTCTGCTAGAATTATCCCTCATTTTCTAGTCCTTTGTAGAACAACGTTATTCCTTGTGTCCATATTTTGACCTTCAGTGACCGTGTGTTTCGAATTTCTGTGGTTGTTTCAAAGTATTTAGTACGGACAGATGTGACTTCAGGAATTTAAACAATGTGGTGCTAGGAAATAGTATCGGGTTAAAAGGTCAAAAAGTTTTGTAGGTTTGGAGAGCTTCGATAATAATAGGGACATAAATAGGGCTCGGGAAGATATTGGTAAAAAAGTGAAAATTCCAGCTAAAGCAGCGTAGGTCACTACGAAGGGAAGAAGCATAAACGCTAAACTGATTATGGGTTCTTACACTTTTAGATCAAAGGAAAGGAGTTCAGTTGCAAGGCTGACGCTATCCAAGCCAGCTGAATCAAAGTAAATGATCAAATTAAAGGGCGGAAATACAGACACTTAAAGAACAAAAAGAGGGAAAAATAAATAGCTTCAAACACATAGTAAGAACAAGAAAATTAACCTGTATACAGACATACCTGAAGAAGGGATACCAAATTAGAATTTGCTACGAAAATTAAAAGAGTCAGGTACTTGAAGATACCACATTATAAGTAACATATTAAAGAATCACTGCTGTTAGTAAAAGAATGTACATGCGGTTATTTATAAGCAGTTCAAGAGAGAATTATATACGCTTGAGCCTCATCTAGTGCCTTCTCTTGCGCTTTTCGAGAATTTGAAAAATCAAATGATAAAAATCATAAAGTACTGATCAAATTTCAACACAGCTGGTAAATGAAGGGGTAAAGAAATAATGTGAAATGCCAACTTGATGCAATAAGGTAATTTTATTGATGTATTCTTAGCTCGACATGTTTCGGGTACACACGCCCATCATCAGCAGCATCAGATTTTGAGTTGCAGCATATGGTTTTCTGCGCCGAATTTTTGGTTGGGTGGTGGTCTTGAGAGCAGCTGCGCTGCATGGGTCGTGTGTACGGTGCCATCAAATTTGACATTCAAAGCACCGTGCATCGTGATATATTCTTATAATAAAACCAACGGGATGAACTAATTTCTCAAACTTATTTTTAGAATAAAACTAAATATTTCGGACAGGTTTTCTGACCACTATCAGGAGTCTAGTACTGTATACGCAGAAATAGGTATATGTCGTACAGTACTAGACTCCTGATAATGGACAGAAAACCTGTCCGAAACATGTAGAGTTTTATACCAAAAATAAATGTGAGAAATTAGTACATCTCTTTGGTTTTATTATAAGAAGAACTGCCATTAAATACTGCACTGTGTCTTCTCATGTGTGTGTCACACGGTGTCCAGAATAAGTAGCAATTATTTCTCTGCCTACCGTTATCTGGTTTGTCTACGTACTGGAGAAATAATGTGTTTTCTGTTAGACAATATTGGAATTTTAAAATACTATGTTGATTAATTTCAGGCCTGTAACCATTGATACTACATGTACAACGCACATAAAAATGTGGCTGTGTGTGTCATAAAAGAATTTAAGGAAATGTATGAACTAGAGCTTTCACAGCGACGGATTTCAATGAGTTTTATTGAAATTTAATGTGGCATATAAGGGTCAGACGGAGGACTACCTATCTGAAGTTCTCTACACTGACAAAATAGGCTAAACATGCCCACGCTTTTCAGACAACCTCTACGAAAACTCACGTCGAGGCTCAAGGCTGTGTGGATGCATATGTATGAACATAAGACACTTTTACATAAACCTGTAGCACGTAAGAACGTGGACGTTGTGATTAAAACATGTTCAGGTAAAATGACTTCTACATGCCGCGTCATAACCTGCAGTGTCCTGTGGCTGACTGACATTTCACACCAAATGGTCGGAGTCTACACTCGGCTTGTTGATGTTCCAAGAGCACATGAAAAGTGACATGCTGTTTTGTACATACCAGACGTGAATATCTTGTAGATCTGGACTGCAGCACTGGAGATTAACTACAAACAGCCGGTGAGGCAGCAGGTAGATAAGGGGAGTTTTTTTTTTTGAGGACATCTCGTTGTGTTTTAATTCTAGAAGTCAGTGTGTTTTAAAATTACCGTCCAAACGCAACAACAGTGTATAAATGTTGGTATATTATTGTGGCAACATGTTTCGGTCTTATTAGACCATCTTCAGGACGGCATTCAGATATATGAGGTACAATCTGTGCATTTCATGTACTGTGGGATCCCATATTACTTACAGAGTGTACATAAAAATATTTTAAAATTGTACGAAATTATATACATTAATTTTGGCTAAAAGTTTGTACTGTTATTAAATATATATTGGTTAGGGTAGAAATATGTATACAAATTATTAGCGTATAGGTATCTTAATTTGAACTAGATGGGAAGGTAATGTGTTCACATTTGAATGTGGTCAAATCTCGTAGTCACATTAGCACTCAAGTTCAAGGTTGCAGTATATAATGCACGTGATTTTGATATTGTGTATTCACGTCTGTATATGTAAGTAGATATACTAAATTATGGATATATTAGTCACACATTTGGCGTATTGGTATCTGGTTGTATATATTTGTATACATTTAAATTGAAGTGAATTACATTGCAGTTCTTGGGGACAGAAGTACCATGCACATTAGGGTGACCTTATACTGAGAGTACTTGATTGTACTGTAACTATTTTATTTGGTGTTTATCTGTACTGTGGTTGTTTTAACTTGTTTTGTAGTATGTGGGTGTGTGTATGTGTGGGTTTTATAATGTGTAGATGTTTTGGCAAATGTGGGGGTGTTTTGGTAATATGTGTACTTGTATTTAATGTGTTTTTGTATTGTTTCATTTATGTATATTTATTCTTATTTGTTACTAGTGTAAGGACTATTGCCACCAAGTGAAAACTCAATTGCAGTAAATAATAATAATAATAGTAGTAATAATAATAATAAATTTCAAGTTAAGGTATTTTAGAAATATTCACGTGTATGTTGAAATATGAGACCTTGGTTGAAGGTAGTTAGACGGTGTTCAACGAATGGATGTCTGGTGGTGGTTTGTGTGTGTGTGTGTGTGTGTGTGTGTGTGGTGTGTGTGTGTGTGTGTGAGTTACAAACTGTGGCACAGCCAGCACGCATCCGTTCGTCTTGCTTCTCATCTCTACAACAAATTAACCACCTACACGTGGAAAAAGTCAATAACCACACCAGAGAATACATTTGTTGAGTACCGTCTAAGTACCTTCAACCAACGTCAACGTCTGATATTTCAACGTACACGTGAATATGCCTAATATAGTCTAATTTGAAATTTAAATGCTTTAGTATACAACCAGATATCAATACGCCAAATGTGTGACTAATAGATCCACAATTCAGTACATCTACGTACACGTATACAGACAGGAATACTCAATATCAATATCAATATCAAAATCACGTGCATGATATACTGCAAACTTGAACTTGAGGGCTGATATGACTACAAGATTTGGCCACCTTCAAATATGAACCACAATACCTTCCCAACTGGTTTAAATTATTAAGATACCTACACACTAATAATTTATATATATATATATATATATATATATATATATATTTCCACCCCAACAATATATATTTAATAACAGTATATACTTTTAGTCAATTTTAATGTATATAATGTCATATAATTTTAAAATATTTTTATGTAAACTCTGTAAGTAATATGGGACCCCACAGTACATGATATGCACTGATCGTACCTCATATCTCTGAATGCCGTCCTGAGGGTTATCTAATAAGACCGAAACATGTTGCCACAATAATATACCAACATTTATACACTGCTGTGTTTTGAGGGTAATTTTTAAAAAATAGTTTTACTTTTAGATAAAAGGAGGCTATACGTTGATTTTGGTTCCTCAGTCAGGATTTGCTTGGCTAGGGACAGTAAGAATTAGGCGTGACGTTAAAGCAGCTCTACACGAGATGTGCATCATTTATGTTGCGTGCACAACGACCAGTAAATACGCCGTGTCTCTCCATCCTTCTCTCCACATGTAACAGCTATAGAAAGGATTTTCTAAAAGTTTAATACTGGGGAGTTTACAAATTTCTGTCGGCCTTTTTCAATGGGTGCCAAAAGCAGACAAGAATGATGAGCACTTTACAGGCTTTTCTGTGCCCACCTCAAATTTAACATCTACTATTCACATGATATTTATGAACATGGTATTCGGATCATTTCTGAATTCTGCCAATGTGTATAGAATATTACGCGTTATTCGAGCTTACGCGAGTCCAGATGGGCAAGATGCTTTGCAGCTGTAATTTATCGCTCGTGCAAGAAATGTAGGAAGCCAAGCCTGCGATCGACATAATCCTTTCGGCCATGCAAAATATAATTAATTTTACCTCTCTGAAACTAAAAACGAAAATTGTTCGGACTGGCTGATGGAAAATGAAGGGGACAGCGGAAAAGAGAAGGGCCGTCTAGAACAGCACGTTGCAGCGCTTTTGGGCGGTGGAGGAATTAGCGGAGCTGGCGGACGGGCTTATAGGTTGTGGAGAAGTGGCGAGCGGTGGTTGTTTATTTGCTTGGAACTTTACTGTGACAAGGTCACCTGTACTAACAGAGGCGGAGAGAAGACCCTACACCATATGTGATGCTGTGTTAGTGAGTCGCTCCTAGTCAAACGGTTGAAAATTCCACCGGTCAAAAACCGTGCACTGCAATATAACTACAGTATTTGTCAAAGAGCAGTTCCAAGCATTCTGTCAGTGCTACACGCGTAATAATAAGCTGGACTCCTTTTTGTTCAGTGCAGAAGAAGTTAGGCCACGTACTCATTATTACAATTCTCGCTCTATAACCATGGACCACCAGCTCAGGGAGACAGCAGCTCCTGCTGCAAGCTATCGTAGAAAGTGTCCAGCCTATTAGAGCGAGATTTGAAAATTCAGTAAGGAAGGGTCATGAAAAGGGAGACCTCTCTGCAGTTAAGATACCGGAAACTCCTACTAGGAACTATTCCGCTACTCATAGTCGATGCCAGCGAAGCCATACTCTGAGCAGGTGGCACTTATAACGTCGGAAAGACCATTACTAGTCTGAATGATTATTCCTTTATACTTCACTTTCTTTAAAATGGAGACTGCATCTCTCGTGACCGGCCAAGCTTCTTTGCCAGCTATAGGAACATGGATCCACATTGTTACCCGCAGCGTAACAGACTGCACGATCAAAGCAAATCTTTACAACTTCGCATTTATTCAAATGTCTGACGTCCTATCAATGCATTAATAAGACACATTCGTTCCGATGTTTCTTCAGAAGACATAATTGTTTTGTCTTCAGTTATTTTGTCCTTGACGTCACGAAAGACCAAACCTAAGCTATACCTGCACATTTTTTAAATGCCGAATAATTATTCTTGGTTAACTCTAACGCGCTACCTTCGATTTACCTCTGCCATACAGCTTATGGGAAACATATTTGAGACAATGCTAGAACTGCCAGTACTTGTCTCATTCTTGTTTCAAATTAAACAGCCACAAGATGCATATAATGCAGTAGTGGTCATCACAACCACGAGTGTCCAGAAGTGTACAAGTGTTCCAGGTCTCTGGGGTAATGGGTAATGCATATATGAGGCAAAGCTTCCAAGCATCTACAAAGTTTGCAGCAGCCGGAACAAGAGCAGAAACAAAAGAAGTGTACACGCTGGCCACGGCCTTAAGCACAAACTGGTAACGTCGGGGAAGGTGTGTGCTTGGTGAGCATCATTGGCAATAGCCCCATACCCGTAAACAACCTTACCAACAGCCACCTCGTTCTAACAACCCCAACAAATTCTTACAATAAAAACAAATAGATGCTCTAATTTCTCAAATTAATTTTTGGAATAAAACTCTACGTGTTTCGGACAGTTCCTCTGTCCATCATCAGGAGTTCTTCACTGTACAGACAGCAATGGTATATGTCATACAGGTTTGCTGAAAGCTTGAGAGCAGGCACGCAAGCTGTCAGCAAATATGTTTCAATTCAGCAGGACGGTTCTCCGACGATCGATTCGTGTTTAATGTTCAGAGCATGTATATCACGTTTAGGCGTAATTGCTGACTTACTGATGTGACGCCGAGAAAACACGTATACGCGCTTAGGATTCGCTGATAAAATGAAAAGTATAAAAAAATGGAACTCCTTAATTTTATATGCAGATTACCCAGATTTTAGGGGCGTGATGGGATGGGCAACATACAGGAGCTCCTGATTGTGAATCTCTTGCTCTCAGATCGACAATCCCGACTAAGATTCTCTTATCGTTTCGCAGAACTTCCTCTGAGTTTCGGGAATTGTTTATACTTAAAAATTGGACACAGCCATTTTTTCAACATCTCGTCGAATTATTCATTCAAACTAATCATGTTCTTGACCATGTACAATTCACACAGCTGGAAAGAGGGTTTAAACAAGTATACTTTTTGATTGTTAAGAACCAAAGTTATTGTTTAACCCAATATTGCTACATAATATTCTGTAATTCATATGTAAAAAGTACACAATAACAAGACTTTCAATGTAGGTATAACGCAACAATGAGGTGCCGTCTTGGAACCATTGTTGCAGTGGAAAAGCAATAAGTATTACCTAAACTGAGTGAGTGTGTTAAGCGTTAGATATCGAGAGGCCATGAGCATACACCATATCGTCATCTGTGGTCTGTCCGGCTGCAAAACATTTTTCCATATTATCTAATAAGCAACATGATTTTCTAAAACAAATATTGAACACAAAAGTGTGTTTTAATTTTCTGTGTAACTTCTCTCTGAAATAATTCTCATTCTAAGAAGAACTGAGCGAGATATGATAAAAACTGATGTTTATTGGACCGTGCATCATTGTGATAACTGAAGAGTGAAAAACCAACTATATGCCACTTATTATTTTATTGCACTTCTTATTGGCTCAACATGTTTCGGGCATTACTATTCTCATCATCAGGAGCTCGCGACTATGATGTTGATTACCACATTGGTCGTTTCGGTCTTGGTTTGCTGTGTGTTGGAGGTTAGGTGCGGTTAGGCTGGAGTAGTGGAGACACTACTCCAGCCTAACCGCACCTAACCTCCAACATACAGCAAACCAAGACCCAAACGACCAATGTGGTAATCAACATCATAGTCGCGAGCTCCTGATGATGGGAATAGTAATGTCCGAAACATGTTGAGCCTATAAGAAGTACAATAAAATAAGTGGCATATAATTTGTTTTTATTCTTCAGTTATGATAAAACTGTAAATTGGGCTTCATGTAAAATAATCTTATTCTTCTTAAATTTCAATGAAACTTAATTTTCTCGACAGATGATGGAAAAATCCTCAAGTATCAGGTTTTATGACAATCCGTCCAGTGGAAGCCGAGTTGTTCCATCCAAACGGACAGACATACACGACGAAGCTGATATTCGCTTTCCGCAGTTTTGTGAAAGCGCTTAAAAACAGCCTCTTGTGCCTTTCATCCTCTCAGTATTTGATGCTCAAGATTAATAGGCAATTCAGTTTGCACATCCGGTTTTTATGTCATGGAATTATTGTCCGCCTTTGATGACACACTTACAGTATTACTGGTCAAGTAAGACAGCCGCTCGGTTATCAGCCAGTAACACATTTTTTAAGCCGCCGTTGACTTTATAGCGTATTTTAGTGTGTTTGATTTATGTCATACAATCACGTCCACATCTCGTCACAAATAGTGCCGTTGAGTGGGGGAAATTAAAACTACATATGGAATATTTTTAAGAAAGTTGAATGGAAAGGTTCATATTGAAGATCTATGCGTAAATTTGAGAATGAAAGCGGAATTTGAATTTAATTAACTCTGCGTAAGAAGAAACGGTGGACAGAGTTCTTTAGTGGCAGGAGATATTACCGACTAAACGTCCAACTATACTACACTGCGTGACAGTTCTGGGCTCTTCAGTTTAAAGAACTGCTCACACGTAACCAGACGATGTACTGGTCTGTCAAGTTCTGCTTGCCATGATTATTCCTTGAAATGTCTCTTTACTTATATGCGTATTTTATTGTTGTTTCTGTGTGATATCGTTCCCTAAATTAAATAAAGTTAAATGCCAACTTGATGAAACTAGGTAATTTTATTGAAGTATTCTTAGCTCGACATGTTTCGGTTACATACGCCCATCATCAGGAACATTAGATTTTGAGTTGTAGCATATGGTTTTCTGCAGTGTAAAGAATGAGATAATATGAACTGTGTGTGTAGTGGCTGTATGCCGCCGTGTTATATAGGTGTTTTATCAATGCAGTCTATGGAGTATTGTATGGGTTTGTATGTGTGGGGACTGGAGGTTTGTGCTCACCTGGTTGTGGGAGGGGTGTGTGTAGCAGAGGTTTGTGATGGAGGTTTAAGGTGTTGGGGGTTGTGTGTGTTTGTGATCAAGTCTCTGTGTAGGTTGTGGGTGTTTAGTGTGGTGGTTAGGTTAGATAGTGGCACTGGGTGTGTGGTGTGATGAAAATACTTCCGTGTTATTTATAAATAAGTTTTTACATACCTGAGTTTTTGGATGGGTGGTGGTCTTGAGAGTCGCTGCGTAGGTCGTGTGTACGGTGCGGATGTTACCGTGCGACTGGTTTTGTCAAGTTGGGGGGTGGTGAGGGTCAACGACCAGTTGAAACAGGGGGTTCGGATCGTCTGGGCAAACTAATTACATCAAGTTGGTATTTCACTTTTTTTATGAGGAGGATGCACGGTCAAACAACCCTAAACTTTCCTTATATGTCACAAAAACGCCGGCGATTGGAGTGTTGGGTCTTGACAATTTGGGTGTTTTGTAGGAATCATAACTACTACTGGGCGGATGATCGGGGAGCGACTCAGCGCCTCTGGGACGCGCCTGAACACAACCAGTCCGGTACAATCCGCATTCCACGGGAATAAAAGCAGCACGGAAAGCGTTCCTCGTTCCAGCACCGGAGGTCTGAAGTCGGTTTCGAGACAGAGCCTCTTGGATATCGTAAGCTGTCGGCTCGGGGTCGGCCGCAACAAGCAGCAGCAGCACCAGGTACGGACCAGCGGGCAGTTTGCTCTTGTCACACAGAAGGTATTTCTGTGTTCACTCAAATTGCAATTACGTTTTTACGCGGAAGGTACTTTCAGGAATGAAAGAGAATAAAAAAATCAAAGAGAGAAAAATTATTTCCTCTCTACATGTGTTTGTTGAAGGTGCATTTTTGTGGTTGTCTTTGCCCCAGAAAATATGCTTAGTCTGCGATCTCGATTCTGTGTTAATAAAAAAACACAACGATTCGGAAAAGGTTTATGTTTGGTTTGAAAGCTAAATTCGAGGAATTCATTAGAATGAGCTAGCACAACTCACTGCCACTAAAACCAGAAAAAGAACCACGTTCGGAAACACTGTTCTAGACGAATACCTATACCATAGACTAGTGGTCCTCAACCACTTAGTGTTCGTGTCACGCGGGGGAGTATTAATTTTTTTCGTCGTAGTAATTAGGAAATGGAAATAAGGTTTATACTAACAGTAAACATGTTTTTATGTAACGTAATTTGTTACACAAAAACAAAGTTATCTTAAAGCAGAGCAATGATTAAGTCTCGTCGCACACGTCGATTTTAAAAACGCGAGTAAAGGCGAGGGTTTTCTAATTTCATGTGATCATACCACTTGAAGTTAGCAAAATCTTCATCCAAACTCCACAGCTTTTCTCAAATTTCTGTGTTTGTGTTTGTATATGTACGTGGAATCCTTCCGACCGCACTATGGCTCTGAGATCGACTCAACCTCTAACAGAAATGAGTACCAGGAATATTTCCTGGCCGGTAAAGACGGCCGGTGCGTAGGGCTGACAACCTTACCACCTTCATGTGCCGATTGTCTTGAAATCTGGGAGCCTCGCCCTCCTAGAAACCTCAGGGCCTGTCCAGGCCTGTCATGGGATTGCTTTGCCTTTTTATTTGTATGTGGGACACCCACATGTTGTCAACGTATTTAAAAATTAGCTTGATTTAAAAACCCTCATTTCCAGTCGTTTTAAAACAACCGTCTGAAAGAAAGGGGCCCTACACTTAGAAGAAGTGGCATAATATAGACAGTCACAGTGTTGCATATTCAGACGTACATATTTACCGAATTTGATATGTGCTGGACCGTGAATCATTGCGTTAACTGAAGAATAAGAATCAACTAGATGCTACTTATTATTTTATTGTACTCCTTATAGGCTCGACATGTTTCGGCACTATTCTGCCCATCATCAGGAGCTCACGCCTATAATGTTTATTACCACATTGGTCGTTTCGTTCTTGGTTTGCTGTAGGCTGGAAGTTAAGAAGTGTCCGGGCTGCAGGCTATAGCCCGCAGCCCGGACACTAATCCAGCCTACCCGCACCTAACTTACAACTTACAGCGAACCAAGAACGAAATAACGACTGTGGTAATCAACATCATAGTCGTGAGCTCCTGATGATGGGCATAGTAGTGCCGAAACATGTTGAGCCTATAAGAAGTACAATACAATAATAAGTGACATCTAGTTGATTCTTATTCTTCAGTAGATATTTACCGTTCGTGAGACCTTCTGTAAATAAAATGGGATAGGCAAGGGCGTGGAGTGTGGTAACTTCATTGCTAAAATTCATTGAAATATATATAAAAATATGTTAACAATTATTTTACTTTTTGATTGATATACCCTAATTTCTTATACCTACGCTATCCAAAGCTTTGCGACGCACTGGATGAAGTACACTGCACCAGGCGATCGGTGAAAGAACCTGACGATA
>Ga0123354_10006571_pt1 | contig 17302 bp, 5 predicted proteins | sample TergutLab28metaG_2_FD_97872 | JGI IMG/M metagenome (GOLD analysis project Ga0123354, IMG submission 97872) | Labiotermes labralis P4 segment gut microbial communities from Petit-Saut dam, French Guiana - Lab288 P4 | ecosystem: Host-associated > Arthropoda: Insects > Digestive system > Gut ...
ACCATGCTCACAACAGCCCTCCACTGGTCCCTATCTTGATCTTATTACCATGCTCACAACAGCCCTCCACTGGTCCCTATCTTGATCTTATTACCATGCTCACAACAGCCTGCCACTGGGCTTTACATTTGACATCATTATAGCGTCCTGTACAACCCCCCTACTGCTCCCTAACTTGAAGCAAAGAAATTCAATTCACAACATCCCATTTTCTGTTAAATTTGCATCAGTGTCATCCTCCCGAATCTCAGTGTGTGTATCCCAAGCTGTCCAGTCGGGGAGTGGCAGGCGGGATAGGGTGGGCGGTATAGTGACTACACTAGGGGCTGATGGTTAGATTCCTGGACAAGCGATTAGTGTGACGCTAACGTTTCACCATTTGTTTCTAGGTCACGCTTAAGTGTAACTGTGCCTCCATTCAAGTCCGGCTCTAGGCACGAGCATAGAAAGCGCCTGCCCGGAGCGACACTTTTCCAGGGACGGTATTTCAGTCAGCTTTTTGCGCAAAAATCCACTGGCAGTATTTAATTTCACTAACTACAAATTCCCTTCCTTTATTATTCTAACTCTTGGGCTATCCAAAATAAACCGCCGCAAACTGTAGACAAGTGTGGCTGAAAGCCTACACAAAAAGAGGGAGATCAAAAACTTGTTTGCCTGGGGCGTCGGAAAAATGATATACGGTCCTCCTTCCATTCGTCCATACGGCTTGAATGGCGTGGACGAGAGATAGCTCCATTTTATTTCGCCCTGCTTTCCTCTCGAGCACGCTTAAGGAATCCAAATGTTACCAACAGGCAGATCTACATAATGAGTTCAGTAAACGTAAGTTGCTGGTACGATAAACAGGGTGACATGCCATCCTCTAAAGGGCATATACTAGCACGCTGTGCTTATTCTGGCTGAGGGCTTTTGTTACTGCACTCAGACTTGTTGTGAAATATTTTAGAGCGTATAATTGCGTAATTAAACTGTTATGTTGTATCAGAGCGCAGCATGCATGAGATGACACGGTAATGAAGTAACAGTCAAGGTTAGTTTAGTGTCTCCATATCAGTTTCCTACGTTATTATCGAAGACCGACCGAATGATTGAGAGTTCAGAAGGGCACTTCTGTATACAAAACGGATCGCGCAGGGTTTAAGCCCGGTTTCTCTTAACCATAACAGTCAGCTGTAAAGATTCGTGTTCTTATGGATGTTAACGCCGTTAAGCTGTCGTAGATATATTGGCAGGGCTGCATGACCCTGACAGTGAACGAAATGCGATCTTTTGAAAAGTCGGTGTCTATTTACCAGTGAATGCGACGTACAATCCCAATAGACTTTATCTTCAGTAACTCCACTGTGAGAAGTGAAAACCTACCGTAAGCCGTCTAGGGTTGTCGCGTCACACGCTACCAAGCCACACCACAAAAATACATTAACTACATTCGCCACAGTACTTACGTAAATTAATTAATCCATAATTTGAATTAAATATAAATCAGAATAAACTTTAAAAATAAAACCGGTTTGTAGGAGCAGGCCACATATTTTTATCGTGCGAAGGTCTAAACATTTTTGAATGCATCACTATGAGCAGAATTTGAATAATTTAATAAAATTCCATATAACGAATTGAAAACTGATTTATGCTGTCGCTGTTCATTTTCCGCCTCTTACATTAAACTGCTTGCGTAGACTGATTTAATAACAGGAGGGCATGGGCGTAGGCAACCACGCGCGAACGCACGCACACACAGATACAAATACAGCATTTCTCTGATGAACTGTTCGATTTTGTACTTCGTGGGAAATAAACTAAAATCCTCCACTTTAATTAAAAAAACATTTTAACAGAAGTGTATATATATATATATTACAAAGACTTTTAAAAATATGTATATTTACATGTGTGAAAACGGTGCAAATAAAATACAGTATTTCGAAATAATGTAAAGATGTCGGAAGAACTTTACGCATGAAGAGATGAATGTCATATTCAGATTTTACAATGCAAATTCTCTTTTTATTGCTTATTCAGGCTGTTCCACGAAGACAGAAAAACAAGCACTTCACATTGCTTTAATGTGGGTAGACTTTTTCGAAAATAGTTGAACTTTCCTGGATCAGGGCGTCTCATTTCTCGCCCCCAACTGTCTAGTTTTTCAAATGAGACCTAAAATCGCTGAATACAAGCTCATTACTCCAGTTTGCTAGATTTTTGGCATTTACTGCAATGGCATAGAATAAAGTAACAGCACCTTACACGAAAGTTGACTTTTTCTCTCCATGGTTTAGTCCAAGAATACCAGAATCATTCTTGTCTACTAAAGTTAATTACAAAAACTACAAATTTTACTGCAGTAAACCCATAACGTTAAACACAGCTAATATCAAAACCCGTCATTCGAAAAAATCTTCTGAACTACTGGATGTATTTCAAATCGCTTCCCCGAGCGTAGGGAAATACAAGCTCAGCTATGCGTGGCGAGTTGGCCGAGTGTTACATCATCTTGTCTACGCTGGAACATGAGACTCCAACTGTGTGTTGTCTTTCATGCGCCCTTATGGCCTGGTTTCACGTGTCCGATCCACAAGGCCGAATATTTCTTCAACGCAACAAATCTATGTTGTATGTATATACAACCCACGACGTTCGTCGTTGTGTACTATTCTCTTCCCCCCCCCCCCCCCCCCCCCCCCCCCCCCGAGGTTCACATACCTTTAGCGCATGTAACTTTTCTTCTTCAGAAGCAAGCGACCACACTTCAATACATACACAACTGGTGCTTCTTAAGTGAGCACAGGTAAAGCAATCCCATTACAGGCCTGGATAAACCCTGAGGGTTCCAGGAGGCTGAGGCTCCCAGATTTCAAGACAATCGGCACATGAAGGTGGTAAGGTTGTCATCCCTACGCATCGGCCGCCTTTACCCCCAGGAAATATACCTGGTACTCATTTCTATTAAGAGGCTGATTCAACACCAGGGCCATAGTGCGGCCGGAAGGATTTTGTCAATGAAAGATCGAACCCGCGACCTTCCGGCTTGTAGCGCAGGGCCTTAACCAAATGCGCCACGGCGTGCCACTCTTAAGTGAGTAATAACCGCAGTTTCTTGTCTATGACCTTCTAACTTCACCATAAATCTCCTTTTCATTTGTTAATTTTGCTCCCGAACAGAGATTTTAGTAACGTTGCTCAGTATTTAATCACACACAATAATATCAAATTAATGTAGAATTTTGCTCAGTGACACACATATTTATTTTCGCCAGTTGTTATTTCTAGATCATTTTGTTTGCTAGCGTGAAAAGCGTCTGTGGTATTTGTATCTACACACAACAAATTAACTTCACTCAAGTGACAACAGCACGTGACCCTTGGTGCAATACAGTTTTAAGAAAATGGCCTTCCGCTCGTTTCGAACAATATTACCACCTCATACGAATTCCTCCACTTTTACGATCTTTTGGTTTATTATAGGCTTACCGAGTGTGCAGGAGTTACAGTACTGGATGCTGTAAATATTGTAGCTACGTGCTATGCACGAGTCTTTCGTATTGGCTACAAAACAAGAATAGGGGAAAATAAAGATATAAATTCCAGAGTCCACAACATTTTTGGGATATTTGCCTGCTAAATTATTAAAAAACTGTTTATACAATAAGCAAGTGATCTATAATTAATGTGTTTATTCATGGCTGCAACCCTAAAAATATGGCAGGCAAAGTTATAGCACATTTCCAGCCACCCTAGATCAAGATCCCTCCCAGAAATAAGAGTAAGAATTGCTTCCGAAGCAACGAATTATTAAGCATGCCATATGCTCTAGTAAACGAACGATAGGTCAAATGCACGTCCTATGGATACACAACAAAGTATCATTTCGAACCTAAGGCCTTTATATACACAAAACAACACAACATGCAGACTGTCTGCTATCCGCATGCCTTTGCCAAAATCCATTTCGACAGCAGACCCTTTATAAACAGCTACAATAGATAGTAAAAGGTAAATCAGTCCCGTTACAGGCTTCAGCAGGCCCAAAGGGTTCCAGGAAGTTAAGGTTCCCAGATTTCGTGACAACTGCGCAAGATAGTGGCAAGGTTGTCAACCTTACGCACCGGCCGCCTTTACCCCCAGGAAATGTTCCTGGTACTCATTTCTGTTAGAGGCTGAGTCGACCCCAGGGTCATAATGCGATCGGAAGGATTTTATGTCAGTGAAAGATCCACTGACGCCAGCTGGGATCGAACCAGCGGCCTTCCGATTTGTAGCACAGTACCTTAACCACTCTACTACCGCGGTCCCCACAATAGATAGTACAGGCTGTAAACTCCAGGTTTTCACGACGGTTCAATGTAAACGTGGATTATATTCCTGGGTGTGGGCACCGTGTTTGTGAGCTATATTGCCCATGTTTCAGGTATCTTTACTGTCTCCATCTTAAACGCCTTGAAGACGACGAGTGCAAGCAAGTCTGGCACAAAGGCAATACGGCCTATGTTCATGCGGTGTCTCCGTCATCCAGTAATGGAATCCATTACCCTATTGCTAGTTTTATATTATGCAATGTCATTTCTATTTACCTCCGATGATAGCGCCACTGTTGATCACGAATTATAAAAATGTTCGACAAGTTGAATAACGCGGCTGAAATGAATCAGTGGCTTTCGGGGATTCAGTCGGTAGTGAATTAGTCCTTAATTGAATTATCAATTACCTCGCTTTCCATTCCATTATCAACAGAAATGCAGCCAACTCTCCCGAGTCGCCAGCTTGTGACTGACATCGGGGAGTTGTAACTGGCATTACCGGGTGAACATAAATTCCTCCGTATCATAGTCACATCTAGGCCTAATATGTAGGCTACTTGAGGAAAGCCGAGTTATGGAAATAATTTTGACAGGGAGGTAACGTGAAAATATTCTCTTCCAGAATCTAGTTTTTAAGACACGAGATAGGTATCATAAAGAAGATAAGAAAATTAACGTAATATAAAATGTTTTGACGTTTTGCTGACCGTGCATCTCAGTATATTTATCTCAATATTTAACCAACTTGATGCACAAAATTTGTTTCACACTAAGTTTTATTTCATGCCTCTACATGTTTCGAGCACATTTGCCACCTACAGGTGTGATGATACCACAGGCTGTGTAATGCAGTTTTGACCTCCTGATGATGAGCAAATGTGCTCGAAACATGTAGAGGAATGAAATAAAACTTAGTGTGAAACAAATTTTGTGCATCAAGTTGGTTAAATACTGAGGTAATATAAAATGTTCACCTCATTCTTCGTGGTTACATTTTTAGCAGATTCAAAAACCTTTCTCTTCCCCCAAAACCTCGGGGCAGTCTCTGGGGCACACCGCCTCCTATTCAGTGGGTAGACTGCGTTTGAAATGTGACGGCACACGCGCGTAAATCAGTTTTCGTCTTTCGGCGAAACGGACGAATCCATTTAAATCGGCGGGGGTGTCAGTTCAGTCGACTACTGGCAACCGAGTTGTGCGCATAAGCGGTAGTAATGCCGGATACACCATATTCCGAGGTAGTGTGAAGGGTACTGGCTACCCGCTCCATTCGCCAGTTTCCCCTTCACTTCTCCCCCCCGTGCCATCACATTTCAGCTGGACTCTACCAGTGACAATTGGGCGTAAGGCGTCAGGGGAGTGAAGCTGACCTCTCACCGAGAGTAAGAATGCTTAAAGCTGTACCTCCATTCCCTCACACGCCATTATGGCGTGCACAGGGAGATCTTTACCTTTTTTTGTTTACCTTGCATTAAAAGCTGAAAATGTTGTGTCGGAAATTTCGAAATCTACTGAAATTAATGACAGCGTACGTAGACAGTATTTTGGTCTTTAAAAGTGGTAACCCAAGTTAACCAATTTATCGCAAAACCGCATTTTCTAAACAGATTTTTATTCGGGGCTTCAGGTACGAAGGAGAATAAAAATTTATGGATACAGAGCCGTTTTATCACTTGCCTCAAACGGTCAGGGTCACACAGGCTGGAACTAATAAGCACTTCTTGACTCATCCAACGATATACCAACGGAGTTCACCGCAGTGTATATAAGCTTGTAAGGAAATATTTTGTATCACATTCCGATAATTTTTCGAAACTAAAATTCTGGAGATGGGAAGAGACTTAAGATTAAAACGGCATAAACTACAACATGGTGGTCTAGTGGGTAGCACTGCTGCTTCGTAAGCTGGGGAAACCGCCTTCAAACCTCTGCAGCAAGTCAGCCTGTTCTGACTAAATTTGCTCGTGGCTCTTCTTAGTCCCTGCAAATGCAGGGATAAATTACGCCACATCCGCTTCATTTCACTTGTTTCAACGACACTGTTCATTTACCGTCGTCATCATTCGACGCCACCTGATCACAGCCCTGACCAGGAATTCCTGCGCCAGAGGTTAATTAGCGAAATGCGCCACCCCGCCACCGCCCAAATTATAAAATTCTTACATTTTATATCGACGTTATTCATTACACTTGCTGTTAACTTCACACATGGGTAGACTGCGTCTAAAACAGGTGATAAAGATAAGAATTAAATTGTAAAATTAATACATATTTAATACAATTTAGCTTTTTTTAGTTTCAAGTTTCGCGCTATGCAGTGTGAAGTGCCAGTGGCAACATTCCCACTGGCTCCACCCTTTTACGGTTCTGTATATCATCATACGAATTTTAAGTGTCGTTAAGTGATCCAAATTATCAGCAGTCTACAACCGTGCAACATGAATGTCAGCAGGAGCATGTCCATTGTTCTACAAAGACAATGACTGTGTACCCTCGCAACTACACGGTTTTAAAGAATACAAATGTTTACTCCCTGATGTACACAAACCTACGCACATTTTACGTTACCTCGACGTCATATCGCTCATTTGCGACAAGAGTGTTACGACTCAAAATTTATGATTTTTCAGGAGAGAATTTTAAAGGTTTTGAAGTGCTATAATTTCTATGATTGCAACTACGACACAACTGCTCTCGAGCGGCGAGTTTTGCAAACTGCGTTATGACACTGTAACTGTTAAAAGTGCATCTGCACACGTTTCTTTCTATACAAATAACTCAAAAATGCCCAATTTTGAGTTGTGACACTCTTGTCGCAAATGAGCGATATTATTTGCATATTTACTATTTAATTATCGTTACTGAAGACTAAAAGATAAGTTATCTAAACCGGAAAACAGATAGAGCGTTCACTCAAAAGGCGCCTTCGTCCGACAGAAGACTGATTGTCGTGCTAATATCCATGATCCTCAAATACGTGTTTGCAAGAAAAGCAAATGACATATTAGCTTTTACTGTACGCTTATGACAAAAAACGAAACCCACAATTAACTTGCTCCGCTCACACACCATACACACACTAATACAAACTACACATATCTCTCACGCGATATATATAAATATATTATTTGTATTAGTGTATATGCCGATCCCAGTGGCCGCGCGGTCTAAGGCGTATGTGTGCAGCCGCTCGCCTGCCGAGATTGTGGGTTCGAATCCCACCGACGGCATGGACATTTGTCTGTTGTGAGTGTTGTTTGTTGTTAGGTAGAGGTCTGTGCGATGAGCTGATCACTCAACCAGAGAAGTCCTACCGTATGTAGCGCGTCGTTGTGTGTGATCGAGGAACCTCGTGAATGAGGAGGCCCTGACCCATTGGGGATAGTTGCACCAACAATTTAAAAAAAAAATTAGTGTATATATCACCCTAAAAGGGATGAGGTATCAGGGGAGTGGGGAAGACTTATATAACGAGGAGCTTTATGCTCTGTACTCGTCACCAAATATTATTCGGGTGATCAATTCAAGAAGAATGAGATGAGCAGGGCCTGTTGCAGGTATGGGGAACATAACAGGTGCATAGATGGCTTTGGTAGGGAAACCTGATGGAAAGATAACACTTGGAATTCCTAAGTGTAAATGGGAAGATAATATTGAAACGGATCTTCAAGAAGTGGGATGGAGGCTGGAGTATTGTCCGGGCTGCAGCCCGGACAATACTCCAGCCTAACTGCACCTAACCTCCAACATACAGCAAACCAAGAACAAAATACCAATGTGGTAATAAACACCATAGTCGCGAGCTCCTGATGATGGTCAAAGTAATGCCCGAAACATGTTGAGCCTATAAGAAGTACAATAAAATAACTAGTGACATCTAGTTGGTTTTTTTTCTTCAGTTATCACAATGATGCACGGTCCAATAAACATCAGATGTGTATATAACGTTACTACTGTTTATCTCGAAACCGTGAAGTTCACAGGAAAAGAATCTGTCGTATTAATGCTTCGTTCTCTTCTGCTACTTATGTTCGTTCCCCCCCCCCCCTGCCGGTGTACAAAATATTTTGCTAGTCGCGCACAATATGCGGTCCGAAATGCATAGTGGTCTTTTCGTAAAGGCCGTCCGACCTACATAAAAACTGAAGCTTTCGGTACGTGTTCGGTACGTGTTCGGTACGTGTTCGGTACGTGTTCGGTACGTGTTCGGCACGTGTTCGGTACGTGTTCGGTACGTGTTCGGCACGTGTTCGCAAAAATCTTTAGAATCAACTGCCATTAAAATCCGTTCCTTTCGTCTCGACTTCTTATTGCATAGTTGCGGACGAAAGAAACTGCACTGGAAATAAATTCCAATGCAGGTTTTGTAAGGGGCCAAATTAAACGGAAAATAAATTACATATTCTAAATAAAATTACGGATAATAACAGCAAACGAAAAACAAGAGCTGGGCGATAACACCTCCGAAGCTACTAAAGTGTAGTCTGCAGAATATCAGTACTTTATTGTCACCGGTAAACCACAATAAGCAAAACCCGTAGGCGCTTAGGCAGAACGGTAGTTGTGTGACATTGCACTGTGATTATCTCTTACACGATAACTTAAGAAGTGAAATAAGTACGAGGCCGGGTCGCAAAATAAGTCTAGGCTACATTTTTTGTTCTGTGGCACAGCAGTCGCACTCGGGCCCTAGTCGCCTCATTTTTGACATTCTGATATCACACACAATTAGACACACGCATTCGGTAGGACTCCTTTGAAAGAGTGATCACGTCGCCGCACATACCGCTACATACACACACACACACAAAACAAACACAAAAGACGAACATTCATGTCCTCTGCGGGTTTTGAACCCGGTCCCAGCAATCCAAGCGACTTCAGACCTACGCCTTAGAGCGCAGGACCACCGGTATCGGCCTAAACTGCATGTATTTTGGGTAATTCATTTTTAGCCCTAACAAGAAAAGGTCGGGTTTAATGGTAGTGCTGTTTCATTGCTTTTCCTCCAGAGTTGCCGCTACAATTAAGACCTGTATCACACTGCGGATATTGCGGGGAAAGCGTTTACAGACGTTCGTGTGCCGCGTTATCAAACGTCGTGATTCAGTTGCTTACACCTTATTATCATCTTTTAAACTTGTGGCAACACAGATTTTGCTTCAGCGATGGAAAAGGATGATAATTACACTGTTCGGCGCAAGAAGTTGCAAGGTTCTTCAGTTATGAAATTTTATGCGCTGTAAATCTTCCTCCGGGCCAACCGATGAACGCGAGTTTGGATGTCTACAGGAACTAACGCAAACGAACTTTGAAATCACCAGCTTTGTCTCCAAAGGAGTTTAAGTCTCATATATTCGACATGCCTCACACCTGCAAATCGTTTGGTGTTTCGTGTGGTTTCTAACAGCCTGCAAGTACAACACTCCAGTCCAATAATGACGTGTGAATTCACTAGGACAGGAATATCCGAAAACCAGCCTGTTGTAATTTTGTGTCCTTTGAGCAAATACACGCATTATTATTGTACAGGTATTACTGTCAGGGTCCAACAATTTGCACCTGTCGCACAAACATCAATCTTTATGTCCCCATAATCCTGCAAACATCATTAATTTAATGTCTTGGAACATTTCATTAATATACACATGCAAAACAAGCACCACACTGTTTACAGAGCGCATCTATTAGATATTCACTCTTCAGAGATGTTACGCAGCCTTAATTTACAGTTAATTACAGACGTTTCGGGACGATCTATCGAGCCCATCTTCAAGGATCAAGCAGTCCAAGATGGGACTGATGCGTTGTCCCGAAACGACCCTAACCAAATACTAATCTCCCTGGGCTGTTTGAATTTTGAAGATAGGACCTGATAGGTAGTACCGAAACGTCGGTAACGACCAATCAACACTGCGTAACATCCCAGGAGATTAAAGATCTCATTTACACAGCGGCAAAAGCCCGAAACCACGAATGGACAGCGCTATTATCTTGCAGAAAAACTGGTTTTGTGACAGAATCGCAGTTCACTACATGTTTGTTCTAGGTGCACCATTCACAGCACTATATTCCATGTAAAACAACCTTTCGATCTTCTAACGGTCTATACCAATCTGTACGATACTCCGTTAACCGTGAATTTAACCAAAAAATATGATTTTTTTACTAAGGTTTGATTCCGCCACAATATAATTATAAATGTATGCTTTGTGTTACCACCCTGAAGATGGCCATGTGACTGACCGAAACATGTCCGTGGTTACTACGTAATAAGCTCAAATTCATAAACTAAGTGCGTTGCTTGGCCTTTTAAAAAATTTTATACATCTGATTAACGCACATAACATGGACCATGTATATAACACGACTTCACATTCTATTTAAAAAATATATATATATCGTGATGATGGTGATACAAGAGCATCCGCCATAACACTTCCGCTCCTACCTTCACCCCGGTGTTCTACCTGTAGCATTTCACCTCTTCCCAAGGTTTTCGCGAACCGCAGTGTCAATGCATCGTGTTCACAGACCACGTGTGCAGTACGTGCACGCACTATGATCAACAAACACAAGATCGCTATCGAGAAGGACACAATGATCGGCGACATTTCATAGTACTGCCTAATTTTACAAAGAAACTCAGCCTCGGATCAGCAGGGTTGTCCTACAGGGACAAGAACCAAAAACAGGCGTCACTGCTACACCGTTATGTTCCTAGGACAGTGTTAGATTACAATTTTGCCTTCATACAACTTCTCTGTGTAAGCTGTCAAGTTCTGAGTGAGATTCAACGCACCATGAAATTATTACCTGCTCTGTAATACCGAATATCAGAAATATTCATATATACACACTCCAATAATGGGTTTTAAATGAACCCAGACAGCTCAGTCTTTATAGTGACTGGACCGTGGGCTAGAAGATCAAGGAATGTGGATTCGATTACCGGTAAGAACAAGAGGTACTTCTCCCCTCCACAGCGTCCAAATCGACTCGTGTCCAAAGTATATCGGCGGCTCAATCAGTCGGAGCGTCAAACTGACATCTCATTTACATCCACTGATGAGGTTAATAATTCGCGAAGCTGAGTATCTATTCCCACTCGCGAATTTATGGCGCATTGGACTAACTTTACAGTTACTTTTAATCAATCTCAAATCTAAATGCTAGGTCGTAGTTTCTTCAGCTGGTAGTGACGTTTTGTCCACACCAGATGTGATAATTACCCTAATATGACTTGGTCGAGAAGACCTCATTTTGTGAAAATGGGGTGTACGACATCAGAGAGGCTGAACGGTACGAATGGCGTTCTGAATGCTACCGAAGGGTAAAATGCATTTATGCAGCGAGGGTAGTTTCGTGCTGATGGGACACAACGCGGCGAATAAGAGCCAGGAAGGGCTGAGGCACGGTTGTTAAAGTGACTAAAAGATACAAGAGAGAATGTTTAGACTGTACAGCACACAGCATTCTGTTACGTAAGGACTGCTGGAGTCTGACAACAAGACAAGAAGTGTCGCAACCTAACTTTCACGTGCACTGTCATTAGTGGGCTGGAGAAACTAGTGTAAATAATCGCTACATAAACTGATATACACTGAACGTTCCGCAATACTGGCGTCGTTTACTTACTTGGTCTACTCTAGCGTGTTCTTTCTCAAGCAATGAAATATTTGTGTAAATATTTATTCGGCTTATCAGTATTAATTAAGATTAAACGTGTCACTGAGCACGTTTCGCACTATTAGCATGTACCTGGGGTCCTGGGTAGCACCTGCACGGCGCCTCCTGGGGGCTGCATGGGGCGCCTGCAGCCAGCTGGGGGCGGTGCCCTTACTGCCCCCACGATCGGGGGTCGTAGCCGACCCATTTCGGCGGAAGCACCGCACGTGCAGACCTCCTCCTCGTCCTCTAGCTCTTCTTCCTCCTCGCCTTCTTCATCTTCCTCCTCTTCTTCCTCCCCTTCCTCTTCTCGTATCAGGATAACATAATCAGCATCGAAAAACTTGTTCTTCGACTCGTCGAACTGAACACGGTGCTTTTTCTTTGGGACAGGCTGATTCTGTGTTGGCGGGGGCTGCTGTTGAGGCGGGGGTGGAGGCGCGGGCACGGCCGTGGCCTTGCCTCCGGGATTCTTTTTGTGGTGTCCTCCACTACCCGTCCTCTTCAACACCGACTTTAGAATCGACCTGGCTGTCGAGTGGTGATGGTGATGATTGTTCACGTGTCCATTGCAGTCGTTTGCCGCCCCCGAAGCCGCCTCCGCAGTGGTTCCGCCGTTTGCAATAATGACGGCCTTGACGTCTGCCGGCGTCGCGTCGTTGTCGTTAGCCTTGTTCTTCTGTCGCATGGCATCACCACACCTGTTGCCCACTGCACTCAATGTGTCCCTAGGGACTGCAGCATCACTCGCGCGGTGGACTGGTGCCTGGTCCCTAGGGACGGAGCTGCTCTTCTCTATTGCACGTCCTCTCACCGGGGCTTCCTGCTCCGAACTGCCAGTCGCGGCGCAATTAGTACCGTCACGCGCCGCTTCACTTCCGGTGTCGCCACTGCTCGTGCGCCGTTTGTCCCCGGTCGATAATGGCGACGCCGACGTGCTGGGGGCGGTGTAAGGGTGACTTTCTATCGCAGCCACCTTTATTTTCTCCTCTGTTCGTTGCTTGGTTTCCGTGGCCCCCTCTGTTGTCGATGTTTCTAGGACACCTTGTTCCTCTGTGCGCTGTCTCTGTCCTGTCGGTTTGTCGTCCACTTTATCATCGCCGCTTTCATATGCCACTGCTTTCGTCTGCGTCTCCTTGTCCTCTGTTTCTCTCGTTGCCTCTGTTGTGGTTATTGTCGACATATTCAACGCTGTCTGCGTTTCCTTATTAGAGCTGTGCACTTCCACGGCCCCTTGATGGCCCATATCTTCGCGTTTCGACAGATCGTTTCCCACAGGAGTTGCACTGTGGTTGATTACACGTCCCCCCAAGGCATCGAGCTTATCTGGCACATGATGGCGCTGGAAACTTACCTCGCACCTGTCAATATCCAGACGGATGTTGTCTCGCGTTGTCATGGCAACCTCACTGGCTTCATTAACAGCATCTGCCTTGTCTTCAGTGAAAGCGAAGCTGGTGTTACTGCTGCTGCTGCTGTGAGTGGCACCTATCAGCTGTTCTATTGTAGCAGGAATAACACGCGTGACGGCACAATCACCAGTTAAACGTAACTCGGCGTTTCTATTATCGACACCAGATGTTTTCTTGGCGCTTTCTGCGTCATAAGCTACATTTAATGCGTTCTTATGCTCCGAATACGCCCTTTCGCTTAGCCTATCAATTTCGTCATTATTCGTGGAATTTAGCTGGCAGTCGCCTGTGTTTGTGCGATCTCTACTCACACGTAACATGATGCTTAAATTATCAGCGTCCATCGCGTTTGTATGTGTTGTTGCACCATCACTGTTCAAAATATTTCCATCACTTTTCACATCCATATTAATTAGGTTCGTATGTGTGGCTGCACAATCACTGGTAAAATATAGGTTGACACTTTTTACGTCGAAGTCCCTTGTATCTTCAATTCTGATTGCGTTGTCGCTCGTTACATTTAACGCCACACATCTTCCATCCGCGTCCGCTGCTTCTGCTTCCCGGCCGCCGGTGTCTGCGTGACCTTGACACATCTCAGCGTCCTGAGATTCCTCTGTGGAGTACGAGTTTCCCATCTTGTCGCCGTATAGACATTCAAGTGACGTCTTCACATAGTCACCACCGGACGTCGGATCCAGTTGTTTTCTTGGCGAAATGTCCGGCGTTTTCTCCCTAGTGACGTCAGTGTTATTTGCCACATGGTAATCTCCATAATGAGGTTGATACAGAAGTGAGGTTATGTTTCCAGTTATTTCGCTATTCCGAACACCGTTTAGATGAACTGCAGTTGAAACATTATCACGCTCTTGAACTTTGACTGTAGACTGATATGTAGACAAAGCACCGCGTGTGTAATCCTCGACACTGGGCAGACGGACTAGAGTATCTTCCTGTCCTAGGTCACTGTCCTGGTCGCCCAGCAACGTATGTTCACCGTGTTCCGGTACTGTCACATGATCACTAAAGGCCTGCCTTTCAGCTTGAGCCGAATTGTGAACCCGTGCACCGCCCTGACGAATGCTGGCCGCGGACTGCGGCAGAAGACAAGACAGGCAAAGAGGAGGAAATAGTTGGTCACGGTACGTAAGCACCTGCAAGGTGCAGGCCAGGCCTTTTCTCAGCAGCCTTCCCTCCCCGTCAACACTAATTGTCTTGAGTCCTTCCCCTTCAGCACTAATCAGTCTTGACCTCACGCTCATCGGCTCAGTATGGTCCAGGCGGCCACCGCTAAACTGTTCCATGACGTCTGCCCCCACTGCACTGGCACTAACAGCATCAGGTTGCGTCACTGCCCTTTCGTCAGCACTACCCAACCAACCTTCAGCGGGAGGTAGATAACTAACACTAAGCTTACTTGATTCTGATATGTCACTGACGGGACTGTTAATAATGCCAGCCATTTCTTGTCCTCTCTCAGAGTACTCATTATCACTAATCGACCGATCCTGTTCCGCATCTCTAACCGTATCACTAATTTCAGTAAATGACAAAGCACTGGAAACAGCAGCTTTGTCAGTGTCTTCGCCATTAGTGTGATCTTCTGTGGTGTTAACATTTCGTGCACTATCTGAAGACTCGGTATGGTATATACGAGTAATAATGGACTCTTCATGCTGTAATATGCTAAGAAAGTCTGTCTGGACGAATTTTTCAACACTTACAGGTTGTATAGTTCTTAAAGCGCCATTATCCGCACTAATCACTTCGTCGTAGTACGCACAAGTGTCTGTCTGAACACATTTCTCAGCACTACACGTTCTGATAAAAGCGTCACCTCCGACACCAACCATTTCGTCTCCGAAACAAACAACTTCTGTATCAAAGGAATTTTTTGTAATGTCTAATTTATCTCTACCTGAAGCCCCACTGTATGCTTCATCTCCTATCCCTGTGCATTGGGATCCCACACTAATAGTCTCTACGTTAGTAGACTCCTTATTTGGCGACACCGCTCTGTTTCCGACAACGATTTGTATTTCCACCTTCACCTCCTCCACACCAACGGCCGGCTGGGCACTTACCCCAATCGTAATTACCGAATTCCCGCCTCCGGATCCGTTTCCACCACTAACAATTTGATATTCACTATCTGCATTTGTTTGTAGAGCACTCAGACTAAGAGAAGAGGCTATATACAGCTCTTGGACACTGCTAGATGTCCCTGTGTTCACAGCACTAGTATTTTCCTTGCTACCGTCAAATTTCGTACCATTATATCCCACGTTAATATCATCCGACGCACTCACGCAGCCCTCCGAACCACTAATATCTACAGCACGATACATTCCTGAAGCAATAATGTTGGGGTCACGGTCGGGTGGTTGTCTTGACCCCCACACCACCTGTTCCGTTTCCGGTTGCATGTGGAAAAATCTATGAGTTCCCACGCATAGTAGAGTAGCACCCCCGTCTTCAGCAGCCATTGTCCTCCTATGTGGGCCCCTCATGCTCGACACGCTCGTTGGATACTCTATATCCACCGCATTGTCTTCCGCTGTCTGCACAGTAACCTCACTCAGTGTGCCTTCTGTCTCTGTTCTCGATAAAAACTCTTCATTCTTACATTCAGCCATCCTCTCGTACCCTTTCTTCTGTGTTTCAGAAAACGTCACACGTCTTGCTTTGTTGTCTTTTTGCACAGCTGTTTTACAAACTTCTGTATCACTTCCTAAGAACATCACAGCCTGACCTACGTCACATTCTTCAATTAACCCTTCGCATTCTGAGTCATCTGCTTTTATAATCACCACCGCCTTTTCAGAGTCTTTCTGTGATCTCTCGTTACATTCTTCAGGTTCAAAACCATAATTATCAGCACTCGTCTCTGAGTTGTCGTCTTTAATGGGCCAATTAAATTCTTTTGCCTCTAAATCTACAATAACTACAGTCTTTTGAAAGTTTTCTTTCCTCGCTCTACCTACATCTTCGTCTGTTTCATAGCAGAAACTGACGCAAGCCTTCTGTGGGGTTTCTTTTGTAAATACCCCGTGCCGTTCTGTTTCCTTTAATTCCATTGCCTGCTGAACACTGTCAGCTTCCCCACATTTCGAAGCCTCCAGTAAGGAAGTGTCTGTTTCTTCTACACTGAAATCGCATAGTTCTGATGACAAATCTACTAGAGGCGCCCTAGGGCTTAGGGAGTCTGAGGATGAAGAAGACGTGTTCTCGGGTTCCCAGGTTGCAGCGAGCAGTTCTTCCACCAGGTCTCGCATCTCGTGGTACGGCGGCAGTTTCGCCAAGGTAGCATCTAAGGGCGTTTTTCCTTGTAATTCCATTGGCGTGAGAGAAGCACAGTCAGTTCCTCTAAAGGTAGACTCTCATTTTCTGAGCAGAGAACTTCTCAGTATACCCTCGGAATCTTACAGCTGCTAACTTCAACAGAAATCAAATGCGTGCCTCTGGCAATTTATTTCGCTAAATATTATATCGATTTTTAAGAAATTACACAATCAAATTCAGTAACAGACTATTGATTAAGATTTGAAAGTAAACTTGACTGCGACTGAGAATTTTGTACTTGTTCTACAACACCAGTCAGCCGTTACAACCTCTGAAATAATAATGAATTTAGGGATTATCATTTAAATCGTTGTACAAAATAAGTATTCGTTTTCAAAACAACATAAGTTTAAAAGCTGAGATGATTTTATAAAAGTGCAATGAGCCATACTGCTTGTTCTTTTCAAATCTCAAACAATTTCATTCCAATAACACGTTTTCTTAAACACACACACACACACACCACACACACACACACACACACCCACACACACACACACACCACACACACACACACACACACACCCAAAAGGAAAGCTCTCCTCTTTTACTGTCTCATATTTCCTTCGGAGTGTGTCC
>Ga0123354_10006572_pt1 | contig 17301 bp, 17 predicted proteins | sample TergutLab28metaG_2_FD_97872 | JGI IMG/M metagenome (GOLD analysis project Ga0123354, IMG submission 97872) | Labiotermes labralis P4 segment gut microbial communities from Petit-Saut dam, French Guiana - Lab288 P4 | ecosystem: Host-associated > Arthropoda: Insects > Digestive system > Gut ...
CCTAGGATCCTGGTCCGCCTGAGTGCCTGCCACCCCAAGTGACATATCTGCGGCCGGCATCGTTGTGGCGGCCGGTGTGGGCCATCGGCTGGCAGGTGGGCGTCCCAAAGCAATGATCGAGGTTGCCGGTAAACCGTTGTACAAATGGGCGGCGGACGCATTGCGCGAAGGTGGCTGCGAACGGTTGGTGATAGTGGTGCCGCCGAACAGTGAGTGGCGCGACATCGTGGCCACAGCCGAGCCTGATGCGCTGGTGGTCTCCGGCGGAGCGACACGGCAACAGTCTGTGCGCAATGGATTGTGGGCACTTGTTGACGACCCCCCGGCTATGGTTTTGGTTCACGATGCAGCCCGGGCGCTGACGCCGCCGTCTGTGGTGGTCAATGTGCTGGAGGCAGTGCGGGCCGGACACCGGTGCGTCACCCCGGTGATAATGCTGTCCGACACGGTCAGGCAGATAAGACAGCCAGGCGAGGCGTCCCAAATGATCGACCGCTCACAGCTGAGGGCGGTGCAGACACCGCAGGGATTCGACTACGCCACTGTTTGCCGTGCACACGACCGGGCCGCGCAATTCGGTATTGTGGCAACTGACGACGTCACACTTTGCGAATTGCTCGACGAACCGGTTTGGCTCGTGGAGGGAGACCCGCGAGCATTCAAGATAACCACGCCCTTCGACTTGAGCGTGGCACAGGGATTGGAGAGATCATGACTGGAATAGCACAGTTTCGCACCGGGATTGGCATGGACGCCCACCGCCTGGACGACAGCGTGCCCATGCGGTTGGCTGGGCTAGATTTCCCGGACGAACCACAGGGACTTGTGGGCCACAGCGATGGCGATGTGGCGGCGCACGCGATTTGCGACGCCCTGTTGTCTGCGGCCGGGCTGGGCGATGTCGGCGCTGTGTTTGGCGTCAACAATTCGTGGTGGTCGGGTGCCAGCGGGGTGTCGCTGCTGAGCCATACAGCTGAGCTGGTGCGCCAGAGCGGTTGGCTGGTGGTTAATGCGGCGGTCACGATCATGTGCAACCGGCCGCAGTTGGCGCCGCGCCGGGCGGAAGCAGAGGGCGTGCTGTCTGCCGCGGTCGGTGCGCCGGTGAGTGTGGTGGCGACGACGACGGATGGCCTGGGATTCACGGGCCAGGGCCAAGGGATAGCTGCGATGGCGACGGCGTTGTTGACGCGGGCGGGCTAGGGCTCTAGAAGAGCCGCTACTATACCATTTGCGCAGCCGCTACTATACCGTACGCACATCGGTGAACTAGCTTTGATGGCCACCCCACAAGCACATATGCCATAAATGCAAATGCCTGAGGCGAGCTTTTCAGCCCATCTCAGGCAAGGGCGGTGGCGGAGGGATTTGAACCCCCGGAGGCTTTCACCTCACCCGCTTTCGAGGCGGGCTCTTTCGGCCGCTCAGACACGCCACCGCCGACTAGTTTACAGCATGGACGACGGCGTCCTGAAGTGGCGATTACAATCGCCACGACCGCCAGAATGTGGTATTCTGGCGGTTACAATCGCCAGAAGTTCGAGATGGAGGACGCCCCATGCCGTTGGTTGACCGACCCTTGTATATGAGCCGTATCGAACGCTACATCGATGCCGACGTGGTCAAGGTGCTCACTGGGTTGCGTCGATCTGGCAAGTCGCGTCTTCTCGAACTCGTAGTCAAACTACTGCGCGACCGGGACATACCAGATAACCGCATCGCCTATCTGAACTTCGACTCCCTCGAGTGGGCGCACCTCGCCTCGGCTGAGGCGCTGGACGCCTACCTGACTAGCTCTCTGCCTACTGACGGACGCATCTATGTACTGCTCGACGAGATTCAGGAGGTGGCCGGGTGGGAGCGTCTGGTCAATTCGCTGATGGCTTCGCGCCGGGCAGACGTGTACATTACAGGATCGAACTCGCGGCTGCTCTCGGGAGAGTTGGCCACGTACATTGCCGGACGCTATGTGACCATCGAGGTGTGGCCCCTCTCGTTCTCAGAGTTCTTGGCGTTCAGTGCCGCTTACTCTAGCCGAGACACGAGCAACACAGACCAGGAGTTCAACCGGTTCCTGCGAAACGGAGGCTTCCCGGGGATTCACACCGCAGCACTCGATGAAGCGGAAGTCACATCAATGGTGGCCGACATATACCGCTCGACTCTGGTGCGTGATGTGCTTACCCGCAATGCGATCCGTGACACTGACATGTTCGCCCGTGTCGCAGCATTTGCGATCGACAACGTCGGCAACCCGTTTTCAGCTCGGCGAGTGGCTGATTTCATGAAGTCCGAGTCGAGGACCGTCAGCCATGAGACTGTATTGAACTACCTGGCGGCTCTGGAGGAGGCGTTCGTGATCAGCCGGGTGCAACGATGTGACATCCGGGGACGCCAGTTGCTTGCAACTAACGAGAAACACTATGCCGGGGACCATGGCATTGTGCACGCCCTGTTCGGCTACTCAGACCAAAGGCTACCCGGTGTGTTGGAAAACATCGTGTGGCTGGAGTTGCGTCGCAGAGGCTTTGATGTCAAGACAGGGTCGCTGGGCTCAGCAGAGGTCGATTTCGTAGCGTCGCGCCGCGATGAGGTGGTCTACGTCCAGGTTGCAACAACGATTGCGGCGTCAGCCGAGACAAGAGCTAGGGAGTATGCCCCGCTGCAAGCCATTGAAGACAACTATCCAAAGTATGTGGTGACCTTAGATCCAGCTGTCGGCGATAATGGAAACGGAATCCGTCACATGAGGGTCCCGGACTTCTTGCTGCTGGAAAATTATTGATCGACGCTATTTAGCCACCCTGAGGCACTTTAGGATGTCGGTTGGACAACCCCATTGACACATGGAGCGATGGTTGAACCGATGCTGAGGTAGGAAGCGACGCCTAAAACCATATGCTTCCACATGACAAGACCATCGTAATCGGTATAGCGAATACTAATTGTCTTTCCTCCACATTTACCCATAGCAAGTGCTTCAACCCATTCCGCTGACTTGCTAGAACTGAACCCTGACCAAGAGTTACTCTTCGTGTACTGAGTCTTGAAATCCAACCCCTTCACCGTTGTAGGCGTATACCCTGCCGCACGAATAATCGCGTTGAAATCAGCTAGGTTTGACGGCTTAGCCAATGGCGTCGTGCTCGCAGTTTGAGTTGCGGCCTGCCCAGATGCCGAGATTGCAGATGCATTATCGGTTGATTGGGGTGCGCTTTGGCTAATCGATACGATGGGAGCGATAGCCGCAGTATCATTTGACGACGCAGGCGAGGGCGGCGAAACCCCACAGCCTGAGAGAATCAAAACCACACTCAATGCGGCTAGGCCGCCCCACAGAGGGTAACTCAAATTTCGCACATTGAAATAATACTCCACGACGATTTTCGGCTCCTCGGGTACTGAGCATATGCCTGGGGACACACGTCCTCATACAACAATCTTTCAACTTGCCGCTGCTAACTTTAGATCACACTTCACACCACCTCTTGAGTCGCGTGTGCTTGCAAAAGTCCCCGGGAGAAATGCAAGAATTTTCGCAAAAGTCCCCGGGAGTTTTGCAATCGATGGGTGTTGGCTAGACCAACCCGTCGCTTCGCGTCCAGCCCTCCAAGAGGAGGGAACCTCCTGCCGTGGCCTTCTGCATGGTTGGGCTGCTTGGGGACGCCCCTCGCTCGTCTTGCCCTGCTCGTTTTCCGCGGCGGTGTTGTGTGGCTTATTTGATACCCAACCCCCAACATGTTCGCTGAGAGTTGGGCTGTCACCATCTGGGGGCCAGCATCTGGGTTGCAGGCTGGTAACAAGGCAACTTTCGACACAACACCGGATAGGCCCACCAGCTAGACACCGCCACCAGGCCACCGCCGATCACGTTTCCAGCAGAAACCAGCCCGATGTGGGCCTCCCGGAGCAGAATCTGCTGCAAACGTGACCCCAGACCCCGGTTGTCGATCACGTTGTCAGTAGATTCTCTGTCGAACCCACTCCAACCGGCTTGAATCCACTGATAACGTGGCACCAACCCTTAGGGCGTCCCCCAATGTCAGCCACGTGACGCTGACTGTCGACTTAGTGACGCCAGAATCGGCGTGTCGCGGCGTGATTCCGGGAACAACTCGACAGTGAACGCGAACGTAGTGTGGAGGACCACCCCGGGCTTCGCGCGCCCCTCCGGAGGAGGGGAATTTTCGCTTCGCGCCATCCCTCCGGAGGAGGGGAATCACTGGACTGCCACGTATCGTTGATTGCATGTCTTCTTACACTTCGTCACCAACCCCTGCGCCGAAGTGTGCCTTCCACCCCGACCGGGACGCCCGCACCTGGTGCCTTGAATGCCGGCGCCCTATCTGCACTGACTGCATGCACCCGGCTGATGTCGGCTACCGGTGCCCGGAATGTGCGTCCCACAGCACAAAACGCACCCGAGCCACCCCGACCGGGTGGCAGCGGCGTCCAATCAAGCCGCCCCGGTGGAGCGCTACCTTGGCCATCGTCGTGGCCAACGTCGTTGTGTGGCTGGGCATCATTCTGACTGGCGGGCAGTCAAGCAAGATAACAGAGTGGCTCAGCCTGACGCCGTTCGGCACCTGCTACGTCGCGGGCGGTGGCGCCTTCGCACCGAACGCAACAGCACAGATTTGCGCCGCCAACGATGGTTTCTTCTGGGTGCCAGGCGTTGCCACTGGCGCCTTTTGGCAGGTGCTGACAACCGCTTTTACCCACGTTGACTTCTTCCACATCGCGTTCAACATGCTGGCACTGTTCTTCATCGGCACCCAGGTCGAGCGCGGCATCGGCCGCTCGCTGTACCTTGGCGTCTTTGCCGTCTCAGCACTCACATCCTCGGCTAGCGTGCTGCTGCTGACAAGCCCAAACACGATGACGCTCGGCGCATCCGGCGCCATCTTCGGCCTTATGGGGGTGCTGCTGGTAATCGTCTGGAAAAACCACGGCGACGTGCGCACCGTGCTGATCTGGCTGGGCATCAACGTTGCCTACACATTCCTCGGCGGCAGTTCCATCTCGTGGCAGGGCCACCTCGGCGGCCTGATCGGCGGTCTGCTGGCCGGCTTGGTCATCGTCTACGCGCCCCGTGTCAACCGCCAGCGCTGGCAGTGGCTTGGCTTCGCGGGGATCGCCGCCTTGGCAATAATTCTCATCGGATTGCGCGTGCTCACACTGAGCCGTTGATTGGTGACGCCCGTACTAGATCGGCAAGTCGTCCTGCGACACCAAGAATCGCCGCAGTAGCGACTCCAGAACAAGGCGGTCTTCTGGGCTGAGATCAGCCAGCAGGCGCTGTTCGTTTACCAGGTGGTCGGGCAAGGTGGCGTCGACCAGTTCTTGGCCCGCCTCCGTCAGCGTCACGATTATCACCCGCCTGTCGGCCTTGGTGTGCGAGCGGACCAGCAAACCGGCCTCTTCCAAGCGGGTCAACCGCTGCGCCACAGCGCTTGGAGTGACGATCATCGCCTTGGCAAGCTGCGTCGGCGTCAATGCGTGAGGCGGGCCGCTGCGCCGCAGCGTGGCCAGCACATCAAAGCCTGCGAAATCAAGGCCGTGCTCGGCAAAGACTCTTGTTTGTTCCTTTATTAGCAAAGCGGCCAAGCGGCAGATGCGACCGACAACACCCATCGGTGATGCATCTAGATCGGGCCGGGCCGCAGCCCACTGCTCGATGATTTGATCCACGTGGTCCTTCGCCGCGCTCTCGAGTTCCACACCACCAGAGTACACCCCCCAAAAACTCAAATATTTAAGCACAGAATATTTGCCCTCTTAATAATTCAGGCCTACGATGAATTTGTGGTTGCATGGCCACCCCACCGGCCGGGTGGAGCCGGTATTGAAGGAAAGGATTTCTTATGGGAAAGAACGCCTCTTGGGGCTTCAATCGGATAGTCATGTTGATCGTCGGCATCTGCGGAGCCGCGATGATGATTCTAGGTATCAGCATCTACTCGATCGCATCGTCCGAGCTGACCAATCAAGCGATAACAGTAGCCAGCTACAACCACAGCAGCACCCCAAATGGTCCGCACGCCGGTCAACTGGTGCGCGGCCCGTTCACCGCTCTAGCTGAGATCGGGGCAATCAGCCACCACATGCAGCAGTCAGGCCAGACTGCTACTGGCGGCCAGTTGGACCCAACCACCGGCGAAGTTACCGGCGGCGATCCGGGCGTGACTTACGGCACTGCGCCCAGCTTCTCGTTGGACGCCCAGGGCAGCTGCACATCTGATCTCACGTGGACTACGCCAAATGGTGCAGGGACACTGACGTGTGCCAAGGGATCAGCTCCAGAAGTGACCGGTGGTCTCAATGCCGCCGCGCTAGCGGGTCTGCGCAGTACGCTGACCACCGGTTCATTCCTGATTTCCTCGCTCTTCGTGTCTGTGCTGGCGTTCGGAGTCTCTGCGCTGATCATAGGCCTTGGCCTGATTTTCATCCTGCTGTCGATAGTCGGCCTGCGGATGAACATGACCAAGCACAGCGCAACTACTTCTGATTGATGACGCCCGGCCGGAAGCTGGCACCGAACCGGTTTCTCAGCCGCAGCAACCCGATCCCCACAAGGAAGCAGCCAACGGCCAGCCCCAGGATCGTCGCCACATACAAGACGACACTCTGGTAGTTGTGAGGGTTAAGGAAGTCATACGGGTAAGCCGCCGTCCCGTCGTCACGGAACGTGGTCACTGCGCCGACTACGTTGGCAAGCACGACGTAAAGGATCAGATAGCTCATCCAGGCCAGCACCGTGCGCCACGTGGCACGTCCACGCAGCGGATACACAAGGAAGATGCCCACCATCAGCAACGGTGAGATCACGTGCTCATAGAGCTGGCCGCCCGACGGCACCGGCTCGAAAGCGCCTGTGTAGAACGGGTTCAGGATGCACGACACGACCACGAACACGACGATCATGTACAGCGCCAGCCCGAGGACAACACCCGTGCTCACGAGCTTGTTCGCGGCGGCTGCCAGGCGTCCGTTGCCAAGCGCGGCGACGGCAAAGACAATGAGCCACAGCCAAACCAGGATGTTGGACTGCGTCGTGAAGTAATAGAAGAACTTCCAATTCTGGGCTGCCGTCGGGCTGGTATCGGTGACATATTCAGCAAACCCATCGGCCAGCACAAGGAACAGGTAGACGGCATATAAAGCAGCCACCAGCCCGATTACCATGCGCACCCGGCGGGTGTCTATGGGAACTGAGATTGCGGTTTCGGTATTCACGCCATAGACGCTAAGCCGTTTCGCCTTGCCCAGTGCCCATGAGCGTGCACAATGAAGACGCCAATACGTTGTGCCAACCGCTCTTGCGCTTTATCTGACAGAATTGCTGCCATGGCAAAACGCCTCACCAATGCCCAGGCCCGCCGGATCGCTCTGGCCGCCCAGGGCATCGGGCAATTCGACCGTGACAGCCCCGCCACCATGCGTGGTGTGCAGCGGGTGATCGACGGTATTGCCCAATTTCAGATCGACTCCGTCAACGTGCTTGCCAGAGCCCATTTCATGCCTCTGTTCGCCCGCATCGGCGCTTATGATCCAGCGCTGGTCACCCGAGCTTCCACGCACCGCCCGCAACGCCTTTTCGAGTACTGGGGCCACGCCGCCAGCCTGATCGACATCAGCCTTTACCCGGCACTGCGGTTCCGTATGGTTCGTGGCCACCCCTGGGCGTCCATCAGTGAAATTGTGGACGCCCACCCTGACGCCGTAACGGACCTGCTCAGCGCTATCCGCGAGCGAGGCCCGTCGACAGCCCGCGAGCTGAACGCCGACGAGACGCCCAAGGGACGCGGATGGTGGAACTGGTCGTCGACCAAGACCCTACTCGAGTGGCTGTTCTACGCCGGCGAGGTGGCAGTGGTACGGCGCAACAGCGCCTTCGAGCGGGTATTCGACTTGCCGGAACGGGTGCTGCCGCCCGCCATTTTCACGGCGTCGCCACAGCCAATTGAGCAAGCCCACCTCGCCCTGGTGCGCCGCGGCGCCAAGGCGCTCGGAGTGGCAAGCGCCCGCAGCCTGGCAGACTACTTCCGCACCGGACTGCCCGAAACAAAGCTGGCGATCAAGACGCTGGAGACAACCGGTGAGCTGCTCCCGATAGAGGTTGAAGACGCCCCGGTACCGGCCTGGATGTGGCACGAAGCAACCTGCCCGCGCACCATCCAGGCCGCCGCCCTTGTCAGTCCATTCGACTCGCTGGTGTTCGAGCGCCGGCGGTTGGCATCGCTGTTCGGCGTGGATTACACCATCGGTCTCTACACGCCGGCTGCGCAGCGCACCCACGGCTACTACGTCTACCTGTTCGTGCTGGACGACCAGATCGCGGCCCGCACTGACTTGAAGGCCGACCGTCAACAATCGGTATTGCGGGTGCAAAGCGCCTTCCTGGAACCAGATTCGGAGCGAAGGCGCGCCGCCACGGCCACCGCACTGGCAGGCGAGCTTACAAGACTGGCCGGCTGGCTAGGCATGTCTGATATCGTCGTGGCCCCGGTGGGCGACCTGAGCGCCGATCTCACCCGGTCGCTTCGGTGACGGTAAACTGTAAAGCTCAAAGCCCGACGAAAGAGGTCCAGATGCGCCGGCGTTGCGCTGTGCTATTGGTCGCCATTGCCTTGCTGGCCACAACCGGCTGTTCTGTGCGCGCCCACACCGCATACGAGGTTAACGGAGTCGCCACCAGCAACGACCAGGTGACATCGATGGCCAACCGCTGTGGCGCAGTAGTGCAACCTTTCCCGTGGGTAAACATGTCGGCCCTTGTAAGCGACATGATCCATGCCGAGCTGGCGCGTGAGGTGGCGCAGACTGAGAGCCTGAGCTTCACAGATGACGAGTTGCGCGCGCCCATCGAAGACGGCAAGTTCGGCGATCAATACAAGGCCATGCTGGCTGATCCGGTCTGCGCGCAGTTGGCACTCGGTATCACACTGGAGCAGGCGGCGAAGGAGTCGCTTGGCAACGATGCCTACATCGAGATCGCAGGTAAAATTCCGGTCTCCATCAACCCGCGCTTCGGCGTCTGGAATGCCAACGATCTGACCGTCGATGGCTCTGGCTCATTGTCCAAGGCTGACGGATGACCGACCAGCCAGCCGACCTGGCAGGCGGCGCACTCGGCGATGACACAGAACTTGGGCGCGAGCTGGCGCGGGTTGTGGCAATCATGGCGCGCCTGCGGCGCGATTGCCCATGGGACGCCGCACAGACACATCGCAGCCTGGCAAAGCACCTGATCGAGGAGACCGCCGAGACCATCGACGCGATCGAAGCCGGCAGCGACACCGACCTGGTTGAAGAGCTCGGCGATTTGTTGTTGCAAGTGATGTACCACTCCGAGATTGCCCGCACCGAAGGACGGTTCGACATCGACGACGTTGCCGATGGCATCGTGGATAAGCTCATCGTCAGGCACCCCTACATATTTGATGACGCCGCTGTGCCGACCGACATGATGGCCACTTGGGAGGGCGCCAAGCGCGTCGAAAAGCAGCGCCAATCGGCCCTTGATGGCATCGCGGACTCGCTATCGGCGCTCAGCCGCGCCGCCAAGGTGGCCACCCGGCTGAATGACACGCACGCGGATGCCGCCTTCGCCGGCCTCGCTGTGGCCGACGAGCCGCTCGACACGCAAACCGTCGGCCAGGGCCTGCTGACACTAGTAACTGAAGCGGTAAGAGCTGGCATTGACCCTGATCAGGCATTGAGGGACGCCACAAGGGAATGGGAACTGCGCGTGCGTCAAAGTGGCGTCTAGTTTCCCGCTCCGGCGTCCCTGTTGAGCCAAAACTCCTTGTCTGGCTCAAAGTCGCATGGTAGCCTCAGTGGCTGTCAGTTTATCGGCTGACAACAGATGGCGACCGGCCATCGGAAGCAAGATACATACCGATACTGGGCTGTTAGCCACAGGATTGGGGGGGTTGCCGCTTGTCGGAGGCAAATCCATGGGCAGAAGGGTCAAATGATCATGTCAATTCGCCGGCGCTTTATTGCAGCGGGGGCAGTATTCGCGGTGGGCATCACCACAGTGTTGGGCATGTTTCATGCCCCGCAGGCGCTAGCGGCTCCAGGCGCCAATGAGATCGCGGTGACGTTCACTGTCAGTGGTGCCAGAGGAACCGATGACACAATCAACCCCGCCATGGGCGCACACCTGCAGCTGGTCGGCGATGGCGTCGCTTACACGGAACCATGGGCTTACTGCACAGTCGATGCCAACGGGTGCCAGTTCCTCATTCCGTTAAGTTCGGCAGCAAACCACAAGTTCAGTGTCGCTGTGGCACCCGATTCGGCGAATGCGTGGAGCATAATTCCGACCGACATCCCAGCCCGGGTAACTATCAGCGAGTCACCACTTGGTGGCACTTCTTACCATGCCCCGATCGCGGTGGTGCTCAGCGTGGCCAACCCCCAGATGGTGTCCAACTGCGGTGAGACAGGGCTCAAGATGGCATTCGTCGTTGACTTGTCTGGCTCGATGGATGGTGCTGGCATCACCAGCTTGAAGGCTGCCGCATCAGCTTACGTTGACGCGCTGACCGGCACTGACTCGTCCGTGGCACTTTACACATTTTCTGGCAACTCACCAGCCAGCGGGGCTAACAGCGACGCCCGCCCGCTGACGTCGGTGCAAACGCAGCAGGGCGCTGATCAGGTGAAGTCTTGGATTTCATTGTGGACGCCAGACGGCGGCACCAACTGGGACTCCGGCCTGCGGGCAGCAGCGAATTCAGCAGACACTTACGACTATGTCATCTTCATCACCGATGGTGAGCCGAACTTGGTCATACAGGACGGTAGCCCAACTCCAGCGACCACTAATGACCTCTTGACCGTCAATGATACGGCGTCCGCCAATGCTCTGAAGGCGAAAGGCACGCGGATAATCGCGCTCGGTGTGGCGCTTCAGTTTGGAGCGGACGAGCAGCGGTTTGTCGAGATTTCAGGCCCGGTGCACGGTAACTCCAACCCGATGATGAATGACTATTTCCTGACGAACTGGCAGGCCTTCTCTGATGTTCTGCTGCCAATGGTTCACGGGTCGTGCCAGATAGTCAATGTCGTTTATGTTGACGACGACAATGACGGTGCGATCGTAACGCCGGCTGAGGGCACGACAACGACGCTTACAGGCAACCCAGGAGAAGATGTCGGCTTCACAGAGCAGATGGCCCGCGATGGTGTGCCGGACGGCTACCAGTTCAGTTCCATAGACAACGTGGCAACCTTCTCAAGCGACCCGGACGTCAGTCAGACGATCACCGTGCATTTGACGCGCGTTCCCGATAGCCCCGAGGTGCCAGTCACTGACACGGGTGATCAAATCGTCGATACCGGTGGCACCACATTGCCAGCTAACATGGCATGGGCCTGGCTGGCGATAATCGGCTGCGTGCTGGCCGGGGCGGCCGGCCTCCGGCTGCGGAACGCAACCAGGTAGACCACGCATTTGTGCTAGTACCGGACCCTTGGACCGGATAGGATGAAGTACCTTCTTTTCAACGGAAAGGCACCCCCGATGAACAAGCTACTTGGCGTCTGCATTGTTGGTGCCGCGTTGCTAACTGCCTGCTCCGCGCCGGGGTCAGCGAACACGCAAGCCGTTACCACCGGAAATGGCGTCACCGCGGTTCCGCCGACACAGCCACTGCCGCCCGCAACGATGGGCCCAGCAGCCAATACCTTCCAGATCATCAATGCCCAGCAGGCCAAACAGATGATGGACCAGTCATCGGCTTATGTGATTGTCGACGTCCGCACCCAGTCGGAGTACAGCGGCGGACACATTGCCGGGGCCATCCTGATCCCGGTGGACCAGGTGTCGCAATTGGCGCCAACCATGCTGCCAGACAAGCAACAGCTGATCTTCGTCTATTGCAGAAGCGGGGCGCGAGCAGCCCAGGCGTCAACCACGCTGGCCCAGATGGGCTACACCAACGTCTTCGACTTCGGCGGCATCAACAGTTGGCCTTACGGCACGGTCACCGGCTAATCTGGGCGTCCAGCCAATCGATCAAGTCAGCGGTCACATCAGCTCGGTTCAACTCGTTCAGCAGCTCATGCCGGGCGTCAGCATACAACCGCAATGTGGCATCGACGCCAGCCTTGTGGTAGGCGCCGACCACTTCGGTGACGCCCTTACCCATGCCACCGACTGGGTCATCGCCACCAGAGATCATCAGCAACGGCACGTCTTGAGGTGTGCCGGCGATTGTGGACGCCGCACCCGCCCGGTCGAGTGAATCGATCAGCAGACGATCAGCAGCCACGGTGAACGTAAAACCGCAGCGCGGGTCGGCAACGTACTTGTCCACCTGCTCGGTGTCGCGGGACAGCCAATCGCAGGGGGTGCGGGCACCGGTCTTCTCAAACGGCTTGTTGTACGCCCCGATAGACATAGCGGCAAAGAATGGTGACCTGTACTCCGGCTTGTGCGTCAACCCGATACATGAAAGCAGCGCTTTGGCCACAACAACCATTGCCGGGGCCATTGTGCCCGTCCCGCTGATAACAGCCCCGGACAAACCGGCGCCATGCAGGCCGAGATATGCCCGCAGCACGAACGAGCCCATAGAATGCCCGAACATGAAGTACGGCACACCTGGGTGCTCCGCTTGTGTGCGCTGCCGAAGAGTGTGCATGTCCTCGATGAACACGTTGCGCCGGCCCAGCAGGGCAACGCCCGTGTAACCCAGCTCGTCCGGCTCCGGCGCCGAGTCGCCGTGGCCGATGAAGTCCATGCCCACCACCAGCCAGCCGCGCTCTGCCACCGCCCTCGCGAAGGCATCGTAACGGTCGATGTACTCGGCCATGCCGTGGTTCAGCTGCAAGATGGCCTTCGGCGGATTTGTGGCGTCCGCCCAAGTCTTGACTGCGATGTCGGCATAAGGCTTGTCCGGCGCATAGCGCCCAACGGAGGAGAAGCTCGATTCGGTCTTGGTCACATTACCCATGTCATAAGCCTAAGCCAAGCATTGCTGTCTGCAGCGTCGCCAAGCCCAAGGAGCCGAGGTTCAGCGCCTTGGCGTGGAAGGCCTTCAGGTCGAAGGCCGCACCATCGCGGCGGGCACACTCGTCGCGGATCTGCTGCCAGACGCGCTGGCCTATCTTGTACGACGGTGCCTGGCCCGGCCACCCGAAGTAGCGCAATACCTCGAAGCGCGCCTGGCCCTCTTCCTGCGACGTGTGGCTGTTGAAGTACGTCCATGCCTTGTCGAACGTCCACTCACCACCGCCGACCTCGCCCGGCGCCTCGAACCCGCAGTGCACGCCCATGTCGATGACCACACGCACTGCGCGCATCGACTGGCCATCCAGCATGCCAAGCATCATGGCGGGGTCATCAAGGTAGCCCAAGTCGGCCATCAGCTGCTCTGCGTACAGCGCCCAGCCCTCTCCGTGGCCAGAGCACCACACCCCGCTGCGGCGCCACTTGTTAAGCAACTCCCGCGCGTATACCGCCTGCGCGATCTGCAGATGGTGCCCAGGTACTCCCTCGTGATACACGGTGGTCAGCTCGCGCCACGTCGAGAACGTTGTCTGGCTCTCCGGCACCGACCACCACATGCGCCCAGGGCGGCTGAAGTCATCCGACGGGGCCGTGTACCAGACACCGCCGTCATGCGTGCCGGCGATCATGCACTCGATGCGCTGGGCCGGCTCAGGGATATCGAAGTGCACACCGTTCAGCGACTTGATCGCGGCGTCAGCCTTGCCCTGCATCCAATCGCGCATCGCATCACAACCATCCAGCTGGTAAGCGGGATCGTGGTCCAGCGACTGCTTTGCTTCCGCAACCGGCATGCCCGGCCGCAGCTTGGCGGCGATCTCCGCGGACGCCTGCTCCAGGCGCGCCACCTCGTCTTGGCCCCACTGGTAGTACTCATCGAAATCGACCTTCAGGCCGAGGAAGTAGCGGCTGCGCAGCTCGTAACGCTCCGGCCCGACCGCGTCGGCCTGCACGGCTAGCGGTTTGATTTGGGACGCCAGGCGCTCGGCCGCGTCGTGAAACGCCTGCCTGGCGGTGGCAACACCAGCCTGCAGGCCGTCAGCATCGACACCTGGCACAGCCGCGGCGTCCGCCATCATCGAATCGAAGAAACCGCCCACCCCTGCGTAACCTTCGCACTGCTCGGCCAGCAGATCGACCTGGCGGGATGCCGGGTGAATGCCGGCCTCGATGCCAGCCAGTTGCGACTCGAACCAACCATCGATTGCACCAGGTATCGCTTGGAGACGCCGCGCGATGGTGGCCCACTGTTCAGGAGTATCTGTCGGCATCAGGTCGTAGACGTCGCGGATGTTGTGCAGGCCAGAAGCGATGCCGGCGATGTCCATCATGTCTGCGTGCTTGGCGTGCGCTTCGACTTCGAGGCCAACCCGTTCGCGCAGGGCGTCGGCAGTGACGACGTCGACGTCGTCAACGGGGGTCAAACTATCAAGGGTCGCCAGTGTGGCACGGTTGATGGCATCAACGGCGCTAAGTCCGTCTGGTGACATGTCGTCGTACTCGTCTTGCCGCTCATTGATGCCCAATTCGGTCATCCAGATCGGGCTGATATCTACCACTGAGTCGAAGTGATTGTTGGCTAAAATGTCGATTGGAGATGGGGAACGTGTCATGAAATCTCAGTTTAGCTAATAGCGTGAACTAGTAGTCCTGCTGGGATGTGCCAAGTACCGATTTGCTCCCCGAAATTGAAGGTGGGGCGCGGCCAGGGATAACCGCGCCCCACCGTTGGCGGATTTCAGTGTGCCGACGAGTGGGCCATCAATGAAGACGGCAAACAACGCCTCGCCGTTGAAATCCGCATCCCTCTGCCCGCGGGAGATCGGGCAGAAGCATGTGCAGCTTTCGAAGCTCAGTGGTGTCGCAGCAACCGGGCATCATGGTGCAGCTGGAGGGGCCAGACGTCTGACCCGAGGCAATGACTCCAAAAGGCACAACAACCATCCATACTCAAGTCCCCTGTCATGAGGACACCACTGTGTATGAAGCCGTTGGGCTCACCCCCCCGTGCGGAGCGCCCGAACAAGATTCCCATTCCTGCTTGGCTGGATGCCGCTATCCGCGACATTTCCCGAAACCTTACCAGCGAAAACTTGAAGTGCAAAATTTCGGGCGATTTTTATGGGCGTGCCAAACCATAGAAGAACAGTGCTACCGGACGGTACATCACGTGAGCCAGCTTGGTAAACGGCAGGAATAACACCAACTCCATCGCGATCGCCACGTGCACCAGGAACACCCAATAGCCCCAAATCTGTTCTCCTGGCAAGTACAGCCCGATCTCGATCAGGAACCCTGTAAGCCCGATCAGCCAGAGCATCACAAGAAACACCCAATCCGAAAACGTGCTGACTTCCACGGCGGCCTTGGTGCGCTCCAACCGGCGTACGAACAGCCAAGTAACCCCGTACATCAGACTAAGCCCTGCCAGCGTGCCAAGCAGGCGCGTCGGGTAGTAGATGGGCACGAGCGTGCCCGTCACCTTGATACCGAAAATATCCAGGCCGTAGTCAAGGATGGTGGCTAAGAACAACCCGAGGAAGCCCCACACAGTCAGCAGATGGATCAGCCAACGGCGCCTGTACAACGGCTCGGCCGGTTGGTCGTCCTCACAGTCCTTGCGGTACCGGCGCTGGCCCAAAGATTCGATGCCAACTGCATACCAGAAGGCCCGCCACGTACGCGCCCAAGCCTTCTTACCGCCGAAAAGCGATTTGGCGGTGACGCCGTCGTGACGCCCGATCGCCCGCGCCAGCAGCACGATGCCGAGCACTGCGAAGATCGCTGTCACAATGATCACGACCAGGCCGAACGTGTGGATGGTCGTGTATGGGATGAAGTTGAACAGCGTCAGCGACTCGCGCCCCATGCCGCTCTTGTCGCTGATAGTCGCGAAGAAACCCGCGAACACAAGGGCAAACAACACCATGATTATCGCAGCCAGCCACGGCTTTGTATACATGGTGCGCGCCAGCTTGATCTTGTCGAAGTGGGCTATCGCATAGCGGCGGGCGGTGGCCATGAACTCAGCCGGATCAGCTTCCTGCGGGCAACGATCAGTGCACATGCCGCAGTGGTAGCAGGTCCACAATTCCTTGGACGCCACAAGGTCGTCCTTCAAGCCAACCTGAGCCAGCCGGATGATCCGCCGCGGGAAGGTGGCGTCGTTGTCAGCCAGCGGGCAGATCGCCGTGCAGTTGCCGCAACTGAAGCAAGCGTTGATGTCTGCCGCCCCGAACTTGTGCAGGTCGGTGATCAGGTTGATATCGACGGTGGTGCTCATTTCCCCGCTCCTGACTCGATGGGCGACGCCCCGTAGCTGAAGTAACCGTCGTCGTCCTCCGGGTGCTCGACAAGCAGGCCGAACTTGCGCATGCCCATGACCCAGTAGACGACCTCATGCGCCGGAGCTCCGATGCGCGCTGCGATCTCAGGAATGGTCGCCGGGCCCCCGCTCACGGCGTCCAAAATTGGCTGGTGCATCAGGCTCTCCTCGCGCATCACTTCGCGCGGGTCTCGCAGTGGTTGGCTCATGACACCAACTCCTTCACCGATTGGGCTATCAGTTCGTCGATGGCGGCTGTCATCTGGGCATCGGTGTAACCGAGCAGATCGATGGCGCCCTGCTCGCAGACCGGCACACACCCGCCGCATCCCTTGCAGACCGACGGGTCGACCGATGCGATGCTTCTTTGTTCCCAGGCAATCGTCGTGATTGCGTCGTAGGGGCAGGCCGTCAGACAGGCCCCCGAGTTCAGGCACTTGTCAGGATCGACCTTGGCCACCAGCGGCTCCAGCTCAGCGAAGCCCTTCTTCAACAGCGCGGCGCTCTGGGCGACAGCGGCCAGGCCGGCCGCCACAGATTCGCCGACCGTCCGCGGGCTTTGGCAGCAACCGGCGATCATCACGCCATCTACCACCGTCTCGACCGGCCGCAGCTTTGGGTGAATCTCGTTGAAGAAACCATCAGAACCGATCGGCAGCTTCAACACGCTGACAAGGCCGTCGTTTTGCCGCGGCACCATGCCGGTGACCAGCACCACGAGGTCGGCCGGGATGGTCACTTCGCGGCTTTCCGTCAGCACGTCTGTAATCGTGACGCCACACCTGCCGTCGCCCAGCTGAGTGACCACCGGCGGTGCATCATCGGCGAACTTCATGTATGTCGACCCGGCCTCACGCGAATCCGAGTACGTCAGCTCGTTTGTGCCATAGGCGCGGATGTCGCGGTACAGGTGGTATTGGCGCACACCCGGATCGATCCGGCTGACCAGTGTCGA
>Ga0123354_10006573_pt1 | contig 17301 bp, 9 predicted proteins | sample TergutLab28metaG_2_FD_97872 | JGI IMG/M metagenome (GOLD analysis project Ga0123354, IMG submission 97872) | Labiotermes labralis P4 segment gut microbial communities from Petit-Saut dam, French Guiana - Lab288 P4 | ecosystem: Host-associated > Arthropoda: Insects > Digestive system > Gut ...
GCACAAAATTTTTGTTTTACAATAAGTTTATTTCATGCCTCTACATGTTTCGAGCACATGTGCTTATCATCAGGAGGTCAAAATTGCATTACACAGCCTCTGGTATCATCACACCTATAGGTGATTAATTTAATTCTGATTCATTTCGGAAACTGAAATTTAACTTTATGAACTTTCTAAAGAACGGCTTAATTTTCAAAATCTCTGCACCTATGTGGCACAAAATGTAAATATTATTAGGATCAAAGCTTCTTAGGCGCGTTCGCAAAATTACGAAAAGCGACCATTAGTTTCGTCATGTCTGTCTGTCCTTCTGTCCGTCCATCTGTTCGCCTGGATGGAACAACTCGACTCCCACTGGACGGGTTTTTGTGAAAATTTATATTCAATATTTTGCGAAAATATCTTGGAAAAAATTCAAGTTTCATTAAGATCTGACAAGAATAACGGGCACTTTACATGAAGACCAATATGCAGTTATGATCATATCTCGCTCGGTTATTCTTAGAATGAGAAATGTTTCTGGCAAAAGTTTATAGAGGAAATGAAAAAATAGGTTTAATAACTTTTATTTCGAACGTCACTTCGTTTATGACATAACGTGGAAGAATATTGTAGAGCCGGACAGGCCACAGATGACAATATAATATGGCGCATGCGCATTACATTCTGGTTCCCTAAGGCTACAAACACACACTCAAAATATATCGTACTTATTGCTTTTCCACTGCGAAAATGGTTGCACGAACGTGCCTGAGTGTTATGTTATATGTACATCGCCTGTCTTGTTTAAAATATTGTTGATGCTATAAAGGGAATATTTCTGCTTCGTCTGCAGCCTGTATCCATTTCGCTACGGAACTGACGGGCAGTCAGCTAGTCCTTAGGCATCGAGCCACTTCTATCGGCCGAGACTTTGCACAGCAGCTCGTTCGTTATGTTACTTATCTTGCACTGTACATGTAGCTTAGTCACTAAGCTTGACTGCCTCCAAGTTTTAAGCCATATATTTTCTTGCCAGTCTTCTCTTTATAACGTGTTACGAAAATTTGCATTTTAGTCATTTTGTATGACTTCTGCTTTCTGCCTGCATAATTTTGTGATAAAATCATGGACCTAATATTGTCTGTAAGCCAAATGAAACTGGCGAGCCCGTCTGCGCCCTGGAAATTTGCCAGTTTTGCGGAGCAGCTTGTTTTGCATTCACTGTGAATTCAAAAGATAAATGTCTACGGCCGTTACCCACACAGGACACGTGTAATTACTACTGTGTTAATGTTATAGCCAAATTTCTCACTTTTGGAATAGAATTAGCGTCTAATAAATGTCTTTAAGTTTTTGACTTATAGCATTTCCGCGTGTGATCTGTATATAGTCGTTCTATTTTAACTAAATATTATTTTTACGTGTTAATAAAAATCCAACCAGATGCAACAGTATGCTGATATTTATTCACTGCACAGTCACTCTACATGTTTCGGGTGTCACAGCACCCATCATCAGGAGCTCAACCGATCAATACCTTCCACGCGACTCGCACAAACCAGTCCCGATCAGGCCACGTTGGAAGGTAGTAGCTGTACCAGTATGTGAGTGCTTTATTAACTAATTCCATCCATTGCATCTTCCTATTACGCTTTTAACTATTCATATTTATTATCCAAAGAGTTTTTAACTTAAAAACTTCCACGATATTGTATACCCAGACTTTTGTAAATATGTTAATGTACCGCCACCCATTACTATCTACAGTTAACAAACCAACACACACTGTTAGTTCATTCCAGTTAGTCCTTCTATTTTACAGTATGACCTGTACCGGATGCTGCGGTTACAGTTTTTAGTACTCCCGATGATGGGTGCTGTGACACCCGAAACATGTAGAGTGACTTTGCAGTGAATAAATGTCTGCATACTGTTGCATCTGGTTGGATTTTTATTAACATTGAATTACGATGCACGGAACCATGAGTTAAAAAAATTATTTTTACGTTTACTTCCTACAACACAGAGAATTGACAGCATCTTCACTACCCGCAGACCAGTCGGTTAATGTCTTTAGGCATATAATCGTTATTAATTCTTAGAATGATACGGAAGACATATATTCACTGCATGTGAAACATGCAGAGCTTTGTCAGTGTAAAACAGGTGGTCCATATATTTGCGTCTGGGCTTGAAACTTTTAATAAACCTACCTGTACTGCCATCACCTTGAAACGTTAGGTTCATGTGTGCAATGACAGGTTGATACCGGCAGTAGGTCAACATCGTGGCCTATACGGTATGTAAAATCACACTGGTGCAATTGAGACACGAATCTAATATAGACAATCTCATCTTTCCACTCTTGTTTTTGTACGCCTATAGTTCAGTAATCGAACGAACTGTGAAGACTGATAGAAGGACTTAGAAATTATCAATCAGGCCATGGCCTGTTTTAAAAAGCACGTAACTAAACTGTAACACATATCTACCTTTATGCGTAATCAGATAATTCCATTCAGCTTTGTGTTTCTCGGTTAGTCAAGAATGTCCCATATTTTATAATGCATGGATTTTCCTTACCCTGCTTACAAGAGTCTGCAATTGGGCCCTATCCTGAACCAGTCTAGTTCAGTTCACACCCTCGACCAGTCTGACTTTGCGCCCTACCCTGAACCAGTTTAATTCAGTTCATACACTTAACCAGTGGGACATTGCGCCCTTTCCTGAACCAGTGTAATTCAGTTCATATCCTGAACCAGTCTGACATTGGGCCCTATACTAAGCTAGTTTAATTCAGTTCATATCCGGTACCAGTCTGACAACGCACCCTCTCCTGAACCAGTGTAATTCAGTTTATATCCTGAACCAGGCTGACATTGGGCCCTATCCTGAACCAGTTTAATTCAGTTCATATCCTGAACCAAGCTGACACTGGGCCCTATCCTGAACCAGTTTAATTCAGTTCACACCCTGAACCAGTCTGACATTAGGCTGTATCCTGAATTAGTTCAATTCAGTACACATCCTGTATCAGTCTGACATTGCGCCCTATCCTGAACCAGTTTAATTCAGTTCACACTCTGAACCAGTCTGACATTAGGCTGTATCCTGAATTAGTTCAATTCAGTACACATCCTGTATCAGTCTGACATTGCGCCCTATCCTGAACCAGTTTAATTCAGTTCATATCCTCACTATTTAAATATTGTTTTAAAATGTTATCCTTCCTGCGTACTCGATTCTCAAACGGTGTTATTGTTTCAGGCTTTCTAACGAACACTTCTCTCCTCTGTATGCGCGGTAGTTCCGGCCAGCTGATGAGTACAAAATATGAGCTGCGCTATGTCTGATATTTTACTGCGAAATACAATCAGTGAGAGCTCTCTTATTGTCAGTAGTGTGCCGCTATGACAGTTTCATAAAGAAGTCAATTAAAATTATGTTGCATTAAATTGCCTTGTATTTCTGCGGCATTGCTTTAAAATTAATGTGACGAAGCCAACAGATACAAACAAGTACAACTGCTTCACAAGGCTGATTTCTTTTCACAAACCACTGACATGAACCAGTCATAATAAATGGATTATTTATACAGTTTATAGCCTCCATTTCTGTAATCGTAAGGCTGTTTCTCACTTAAAGCATTTTAAATTAAGCTTCCTTCTGCCACTCCTACGGGAAGTCCTCGTAGCTGAGCAGCAAATCATGCCTGTGACGGGTGCAATAAAATTACCTCTGCTACGAACATGAGGTGTCTTTTGTCCTACACAGCTAATTAACCCGTTAGTAACATCGCCGTTACCATGGAGACCGTAAGTAATTATGATACTCATGCCATGCCCGCGCTCTGTCACACGTATACGGAACTAACATGTGTCACAGACAGTTTAAGGTACATCTCCCGCTCCACCTTTGTTATCTCATTGGTCCTTAACTGAGCGAAGACGTAGACCAAACGAAACGTTGTGATTTAATCTTCACTTAAATCCCACTTGCAGTAGGAATCTTTTTAACACTTCTTTTAAGGCAGGTGTTACGTTGCTGGCCAACTGTTTGCATTACATAAGATGCTTTAATTTGTTCACTAATGGGGCAGTTAGCGCTAATGAGTGTAGATAAAATACATGATATATTCGACTTAAAGTGTTATTTAATATAATTAAGGCAGGTTATCTCTCCTAGATTTAGCTTTTCTGTCCTAGATTTAGCTTTACCGAGGTCAAATCTTAAGCTGTGTCTAATTCCATCCATGAACTACACTGTCCCATATGGAATTCAGCAGTAATTTCAGGAAACGTAGTTAATTGTGGGACCAATTAGAGAACATTAAAAGCAATAATAGCAAAAGTAGTGGACCGGGTAGCTCATTCGGTATAGCGACTGACTACGGGCTGGACGATCCGGGATCGAATCCGGAAACGAGATTTTCCGCTCGTCCAGACCGGCCCTGGGGCCCATCCAGCCTCCTGTAAAATGGGTACCGGGTCTTTCCCGGGGGTAAAGTGCGACCGGGGCGTGCTGCTGACCACTCACCCCCTTCTAGTGTAGCGGTCATGGAAGAGTAGAGCTATATCTCTACCCACCCTCTGGACCACACCGGGCCTGTAACGGGATCACTTTACCTTTTACTTTAATAGCAAAATTATTGCTCTCTAGGCCCACATATAAACACTGAATATAAAACAATACTCCACTTCGCCCCTATTTTTAAAAAGAATACAATCCATATAATATTTATTTTTCAGGCTTTCCAAACAGGTGGTTCAGTTTTACATATGAAAAACGTTTTGAGTGGTAGGATATCCCCCAATTATCTTGGTTAATTTCGAAGGTGGATTTGCCGTATTTTTACATATCATTGAGGACCATTAGTTGAATGATTTGCTACACATAACTCAATTTAGCTCAAAGTGGCAGTTAGCCGCTTTTTACAACAGGGGCGATATGGTAATTGTGGAATTACCTGAATACTCTTTGAGAAAAATCTGCTTTGGGAGTTGAAGGAAAACTTTTGTTGATGGCAGCGATTTTCTGCACGTGTATAATTTAATTTACATTGGCTCTACAATCATTTATCATCTCTCCCCCGTGGTATTCATAGAAAGAAATCAACTGGCTTCTCCAACAGCTAACATGGAGACATAAACAATGCAATACAGAGTTCAGCAAGTACTCTGCCGTAACTTAGGTTGATATATAAATCAGGTTCACTTGTCAGCATTATGTGTTACGTTTTTAGTGTACTTACCAGCGTCCAGTACCCTCCTTACCATCCCCTAAATTCAACTTTGTCACACGCATGTCCTAACATATATGTTACGAGGCTTCCCGTCTCTCTATTTTGATCTGCCACATTTCAGTAATGACCTTTCTGCCATCATCAGTCTCTTATAACCCCTTACTGTAACACCTAAAGTGTTTATGGTTCTTTGTAAGAGCATCTTGTAAAGTGCAAATGGGTTGATGGGTGAATTTTATGGACTATATGATGGTAATTTATGGGGTTGATGTTTCCAATTACCAGCAGACAGCGCAGCACTAAAATGACACGGTCTCTCTTCTCCTGTCGATATAGCACCAATGTGTTAGCTGAACTGCTCTTCACAAATGGGTTGAAGGGATCCCGTCGAACGCACTGCCTGTTCCTACAAGGGTGGCACAAGTATTACTCTGTGTTGTGTCAACTGTTGCCCGCATAAAGCTATAGCCTATAGCAAAATGTATGCAAGCACGTTCGCACGCCTTACAAAGCGGCCATGGTCATTTCCCCTAAACACAAATGTCACTACAAGTACACACGAAATAGCACTGATGAAAGGGAGTTTGGACTCCGTTTGTTACTGCAGGAAACTGGGGACCTGTGTGACTGTGAAACTGTAAAGCTTGTTGGGCAAAACTCTGACATTTTTAAACGTCCTACGTGTTCACCAAAGCCAGGTTGAAAATTCCGTCCAAACACAGTAGCTACAAATCGCTTTAACAGTTGTCTTTCATAAGCACCCTAGCTACATCATCAGCTCATTGTGGACAACATAAACGCACAATTTAACTTCGTACGGGTCCCTGCATTCGAAATACAACACTGTCCATTTTAATACCGAATATACCACAGTAATGATTTCCGATACGCGTGGAATCCCGCTGTGTGTCAGTGACATGAATAAGTATAATAAATGAGAGTCTCAACACAGCTATCTTTATTTGACAGCAGTGTTTGTCTGTCTAATAGAGCAACATGTTGTGACCTTAAATTAAGTCACCTTCAGGCTCTGAATCATTAAAAAAACATATTTAGGAACCAATATGTATTTACATAATTCATCGTTGCTCTTGCTTTTACCTCCTTTTATTTTATTTATCTTCTCGAAAGAGCTACAGTTAATTATATAATTATATACTGTCTGCTTCAGTGTGTTTTTTAAATATTAAGAGCCTGAAGTTGACCTAATTTAAGGTCGAAACACGTTGCTCCATTTGAGAGTCTGGTCAAACCTACGGGCACCTTTTCGGAAAAATGTATTTAAATGCTTAAGATAGAGATAGTGAGATTTATTGAAGTTAACAAACATTTTTGGAGACTAGAGGCCATAAATTGCTTTGTTGCCAACATCCATTAAGGATGGAAAAGCTACATTTTAGTTAGGTAAAGGTAAAGCTTACCCATTACAGACCTAGATGGGCCCTGAGGGTTCCAGGAGGTTGAAGCTCCCAGATTTCAAGACAGTCGGCACTTGAAGGTGGTAAGGTTGTAGCCCCACGCACCGGCCGCCTTTATCCCCAGGAAATATTCCTGGTACTCATTTCTGTTAGAGGCTGAGTCGACCCCGGGGCTATAGTGCGACTGGGAGGATTATGTTAATAAAAAAACTCCAATGACACCATCGGGAATCGAACCCACGACCTTCCGACTTGTAACGCAGTCCCTCGACCAACTGCGCCCCCGCCTGCCCCCTAAATTTCAGTTAGAAATTAGTGAAAATAAAGTTGTAGTATTGTCCTCGTCCAAGTTATTGGACCACTTGAAAACTATCCAAGGACCCCAGGTTACTAACGGCTGGTCTATTAGATAGAATTTTTGTCTCTAATGAAGATAGTTGTGTTAAGGTTGATGCTGATTTTACTCATGCGTGCTGAAGTAATGACTGTTCGCTGCGTAACGACGCTGTTGTTGCAATTACACTTTCCATAGCTTCTCATGTGTATGTAAGCACACGTTGGCTTACGCAAGAGAAACCACAAAATTTAGCTTTAAGTTAGTTAAGTCGCTTGAAACTTCTTGTGTCTAAAAGCTGTTAATACTCAGTGGCCTTTAAATTTTAGCTTTGCATGTCACCGTGTATTTCATTATTCAACCATGAAAATTGAAATCAACGTGTATTTAGGGAGATTAAAAATTTTGGGAGGTTATTTTAATCTCTCTAAATGCTGGGTATTAGGGTTTCTGCCTATATATATATATATATAGGATTTTTTGTTGGCTTTGATTTTAGGCGCATTCGCAAAATTGCGAAAAGTGACTATTAGCTTCGTCATGTCTGTCAGTTTGTCCTTCCGTCTATTTTCATGAAACTACTCGGCTCCCACTGGACGGATTTTCATGAACTTTTATATTTGATATTTTTGGAAAATCTGTCGAGAAAGCTCAATTTTCATTTAAAGCGGAAAAGAATAACGGGTACTCTACATGAAGACCAATATGCATTTATGATCATATCTCGCTCAATTATTTTTAGAATTAGAAATGATTCAGACAAAAGTTGTAGAGAAAATAAAAGCGCACATTGCGTGTTCAATAGCTTTTTTTTTTTTTCGAAAATCGTGCCGTTTATGAGATAATATGGACAAATAATGTAGAGGGGGAAAGGCCGCAAATGAAAATATGGCGCATGCGCATTGCATGCTGGATACCTAAGGATACGAACACACTCACAGAATATGTAATACTTATTGCTTTTCCACTGTAACAGTGGTTGCAACTGTTACGTTATGCGTACATTGCCTCTCTTTTAATGATTAACTTTGACTGTTAAGACATGGCGAGAGGGACAGATTTCATTTGCTGATTGTCCCAGACACCATGAAAATCAATAACAGAAAGGTTCATTTTCTAAGCGAGTTATCCCGCGCAAATCCTTGAAGGATTTTGCATGATCGGCTTCGTGACTGGCAACGTCTGAAGGAAACCTTTGTGTGTGTGTGTGTGTGTGTGTGTATATATATATATATATATATATATGTTATTTCGGACTCGGGATATATCCAGCCCGAGCTCCAGCCGTGATCTTCTACTCTTGGATGTTCCTTCCTGCTTCTCCAGACATATCCCGGTATAATAACGTCAAATGCATAAGGGGCTGCCACTTTTCAATTCCTCTACGAAGTTTACTTATCCCATTTGGAGCTGTTTAACCTCGACATTTCTGTGCCTGAGGCAGCTTTCGTATGAAATACAGAAGAGCTCCATAGTTGATGCAGATAGGCGCGTGCCGTGTAAGCCTGCTGAGCGGCTGGAGTGGCCCATTTTGAGTCCGGACCAAATTGAGAGATGTGCGCTGTTCCGCGTCTCCTTGTTGTGGGGCCAAGAAACAAACCTATGACACTAAAGTGCATGACATTCCGCTGAAAAAGAAATCATTTGTTCTATTATGTGGCTAGGAACATGACCGTCATCACGGAAACTGTAAATGGGCCCTTTTCGGAGCCACATAAGTCCAGTCCCGAGGTAGACGTCTTCGCTGAGCAGTTAGCAGATATTCGTCAAATCAACAAATGAGTTGCTGTCATTAAATACTTCACTTTTCCAACCAAGTATTGGTCTTTCCTTCCTGTTCATAAACCGTTTCGCAGTTCCGACACGCTATGGCATCTTTTCAAATGAAATACTTGGCTCCGTGTTATAGTTTGTAAACTCAATGTCATTGTTTTATTGTTATCTTCATGTTAGGTTAGTGCAACTGTTTAAGTGTGTAGCGGAGACGACAGAGTATTCTAACGAACACGTACATTGACATTTTTTAAGTACAAGGAAATTTAATGATAATGGTTCATGCTCCCCCTTATCACATGACCCGTGCGTGTTACCTTTAGGTTCTGTTACTGGAGAGGTTGTGTATGCGCGTGTGTGTGTATGCGTGTGTGTGTGTGTGTGCGCGCGCGCGCGTGTGTGCGTGCGTGCGTGTGGTGTGTGTATGCGTGTGTGTATATATGTGTGTGTGCGTGCGCGCGCGCGCGTGGTGTGTGTGCGTGCGTGTGTGTGTGTGTGTGGTGTGTGTCTATGTTTTCTCATATTTTATAAAGTAACGTGTGTTCAGATGGGTAGCTGTGGGCCAAGTAAATATAGAATAGAAAGAGATGTACTGGAAACGTATAGTGAAGTGTTTAATGTACTGTTGCGGAAACATACTAGTGTTGTGGAGTTATTGACTTGTACTGAGGGTATAATCATAAAATTTATTATCTGTAGACGGTCCATTATTTGTTGTTTATTCTATCCAATACGGCAGTGTAATTTTTGCGCCATGTGTCTTAATGGCCAATAATGTCATTTAGTTTATTGATGGTAGGAGACAGAACGCGCCGCAATAAATGGATTCCAGTTGCATGGGGTTCGTAACAGGATGACAACGGGCTTGCGCGATGTCAACGATGGATCAACACACAGCCACAGCGAGCGGGATCCCCCCCCCCCCCGTTGGGGCACCAGCCCCTATTGGGCCAGGGCCTTCTCATTATTGAGACTTCACGATCACACTCAGAAACACCACGCTCGGTTGGACGCCTCTGGACGAGTGATCAGCCTGACGCGGAGACCTCTGCCTGACAACACACAACATTCGCAAGAGACAAACATCCATCCCCACGGCGGGATTCGAATCCCCAATCCCAGCAAGCGAGCGGCCACAGACCCACGCCTTAGACCGCGCGGCCAGGTCACTGGGATCGGCCAGCCAGACGGATTTGACACCCCAAGCCTGTCTACTATCACGAATAAGTTAAACTTCTCCATCCTACCGGAATCCTGTCTGAATTCACGGCGCTCTGTGCGGAAACAAATACAGGCACTAAACTGAACGCATTGTTGATGACAGGTCGACGGTGTCTGTTGCTTACTGACTACTACTGACCACCTCCCATCGCCACATCTACTGACATGGCAGTTAACCGACTAAACGACTGGTATTACGTCATTTATTGTGTGGCATCATGCGTCAAATCTGCCACTCTTATTGCACACTCCTTGTTGTCTGTTCATGTCAATAATTTATATTTCTTTGTTTGTGTATGAATGTATACATTCGGTTAAACGTCGTAAAATAGTTACTTCAGTGCAACATGGGCATTACACGCAATTAGTCGTGATCGAAAAACAGTGCCAAAAATGAGTGTTGCGATCCCTCACATTCTTGGCAGGCTATACTTTGAAGATTTCAGGGGCCATGATTTTCTAATTCTAGAGCACAAGTTCCCAGTCCTTTCACTCTGATATTTCCTTGATATGAATAAGAAAGTTTGAGGCCCTTAACCTATAAACATAACCCAAAAATGTGGTTTGGACATTTAAAAAGTACGTAATCGTAGCTTTAAGTAGGTACTTTTCAGTCTTCATTTCTTTGTTTCAAAAATATGTTCTTTTAGGATTAAAATTAATTCACCTCTATTGCCATCCATCCATTTTTCGCGGTCCTCCAGGAAAAATCTTTACGATCCTTGGAGCCATGGCTTCCACGTTAGGAAACAAAATCTTTGGTTCATGACTTGCCGCTTGCGATGCAATTTCTTCCCTGCCTTTCCTTGAACGAAGTCAAAAGTACATATTGTGAGGAGTTGCCAGCTCTGACACCGTGGATGTGACCCAAGTTTAAGCTGTATCTTTAGCCTCTTTGACCATCATCTGCATCTCCACCATCATCCAGTCCTTGTAGCAAAATTCAGATCTAGCAGCTCAATTGTGACTGTCTTAAGGTTTGTGAAAATTGCTTACTTGGGAAAACTATATATGGTATGTTTTCCAAAAATGAAAAATGAAAACATACCATAGAAACTGCATGTAAAATTGGTCTTCCTGATGATGAACACGTGGTGTTCGAAACATGTAGAAGGCTCAAAGAATTGAATTAAAACATCAATGTGAAAAGTGTCCATTATGTTGGTTTCCATGACATAATTGTATACAAAGAAAGAGGAAAACAGTATCACACTGTGTTTGGTGGGAATAGATTTGTGAAATCTTCGTGCAGTTTTCGGTAGACCTACGTCTTTCTATTGTTCTAGTTCTGTTGCGTACTAACATAGACGACATGCACTGAATGTGTTAGAAAACTGCGGATGTCTTACAAACGTGCCCGGTGTTACAAAACACACGAAGACGAAGGCGATTACAACCCGGAAAAAAAGAACATGCGACAGCCTGTTGAAGTGGAGCCGTAGCCGGGCGAGGTACGTCATAAGGATTTAAATTATGTGGATAAATTTAGTGTCACTTTTTTCTTTTCCTTACGTAGAAAGTCAACAGCCTTAGTACCGCGGGGTAATGTGCGTGTTTTTGAGAATTTGAAGTAGAAGAAATCAGACAAGTGTATTCAAAACATGAATGGAATTTTAATAAATGAGATGTAACAGCCTGTCTCGCGTGACATAGCATCATCCTGCCGAGGATTTCACCACGTAAAGGGCACATGCAGGTTATTAGTGTCGATATGCAGCCACGAGAGCTCACCGCGTGTGTGTCGTGTCGCCGTGCCATCAGTTCAGCAACTGCCACTGTTTCATACCATACTGGTTTACTTTGTCCTCTCTAGACAGCCTTTTTCTAGTGGTCTTTAGGGAGTCCCAGTAGGTTAGTATACATCCACAAAAACCGCATGATTTTAAATGACAACTTTCGGTCCACCTACCTCAGTAACGTGATAGCAGCCACCTTGTATCACAGGCCAGGTGTCCACCTCGGCCACCCACCTGCCGCTGCTACATGAGGCAGACCTTACAGATCAGGTAGTATTCCGGCAGTAAACTGGCGGCCCTCTGCCCCTATACTGGCTACCGATGTGTCATTCGAGAACGAAACCTCAATCGCTCCGAGTGCTGAAACAAACTGATCTACGCGCACACGGCTGCGCGCACTCTCCTCCGCTTGTGACATGATCCCAGGCTCGCTAACTGTAGCTATGCCTGAAGCTGGAGACTTTATGGAATCGTTCGAACCATACGCAATGCCGGGTTAGGTACCATTTGCTACCTCAAGAAAGCCAGCATTTCTGTTCGATACTTGAGAGATCGCACTTTCGGCGGAACGCATTCGGTGCGTTTCCTTAGACCCTATAGACAAAACAGGACTGATTTCAGCCACTTCCACTCAGTATACCCTTGTCACTGTACCAGTCGTATCGAGTGAAGCTAAGGGTGTACTTTCATAGCATATGTCATCCCGTTGTAGTGTTATCAGTATAAAATTTAAATCAATATTTGTCCAAACACCACTAAAGGCTGTATATTATGTAGAACTACATGTTTCGATCTATCTGAGGTCATCCTCAGGTTCACAGTTGGTCTTTAACAGATATGGGGAAGTATACTTATATAATTCGTACTTCTTCTGCGATATGTTTTACAGACCAATTGTGAACCTGAGGATGGTCTGAGATAGGTCGAAACATGCAGCTCTGTGTAATAGGTACTGTTTAGTTTGTGTTTGGACAGATATTGACTTAATTTGTGTACCGAGGGTCTGTCTGTGCTTCAACTTATTTCGATTCGGCTGTACCCTATTCGATTAGCGTAGGAGCTGTCTTATATTTTACACAAACAGTTCTACGAATTTTTAACATGAACCGAGCGGAAACTGATGAAGTTATATCCGTATGTCCATTCCTGTACTACTACATTTCATCCTCCAGCTTAACCAAATTATGAGAGATTTACACAGAATGCTGCCCGGAAAACTTGATTTCGGTACTTATCAGTCCACTGCAGCCCATGATCAACTTACTAATTTACTTTTTGGAGTAAAGGTAAAGGTAAATCTATCCCATTACGGGTCTAGGCAGGCTCTTTGGGCTCTGGGAGGTTGAGGCTGCCAGAATTTCTAGACAGTCGGTGCATGAAGGTGATAAGATTGTCAGCCATAGGCACTGGCCGCCTTTATCCAACAGGAGATGTCCCTGGTACTGATTTCTGATAGACCTTGAATCGACACTACGACCGTAATGCGGTCGAAAGGATTAAGTCACTGAAGAATCCCAATTACCCCATTCGCCATTTACTTTATGCAGTAACATTATTTATTATAAACCGATAGTCGCCAAGCCATTCAGGAAATTCTGTACTTTTCATAGGACCCGAAAGTTCGTAACCATATATTAATGGACCCTATCCTGAGTCAGATGAATGCACTCTCTATCCCCGCAGTCTATTTATTTCACTTCCATTTTAGTAGTATCCTTCCATCTACGACTAGGTTGCGTAGTGGTATTTCCTTTCAGGTTTGACGATAAAACTTTTTGTGCTTGTGATATTTCCTCGTATAAACAGTCTTTATTACTTTTGACGTTTTGCTGACCGTGCATCTCAGTATATTTATCTCAGTATTTAACCAACTTGATGCACAAAATTTGTTTCACAATAAGTTTTAGTTCATGCCTCTACATGTTTCGAGCACATGTGCTCATCATCAGGAGGTCAAAATTGCAGATACCAGAGGCTGTGTAATGCAATGATGATGAGCACATGTGCTCGAAACATGTAGAGGCATGGAATAAAACTTATTGTGAAACAAATTTTGTGCATCAAGTTGGTTAAATACTGAGATAAAAAAGTCTTTATTACATTTTACAAGACCGAAGAACGCGTAACCCGCGTTTTCCATTATGTAATGGGAATCGGAAAACTTTTTTCGAAAATTTCTTTTTCGCTATGCATATTTTGAAAGATGTAAGAGGATTAAATCGCGGCCGGCATTGTGTGCCGTACTGTCTGTAGTGTTGTATGGCTGCTGCGTCTGGCAGGTCTATGTGCATGCCATTAATGAGTATTCTGACCAGGCACTGTTACGTGGGCACACAAAATCCTGACGCTCCAACTGCGAACTAGAGGACAGCTTGTCCTCCTTAATCTGTTTTAACATGTCATTTATTACAAGTGCAAGTCCCTTCTGCGATGTAGCGTAAATGCTTCAATTTTTCTGACAAGAAGCATAAAGCATAGCTGTCCACCTCTTTTGTTGACATATGGGGGACAGTTTCAATGCAAGCGCATTGGAAGTCGTTTTGACGAGAGCTTGTCTGTGTGATTTCAGTAGAACATCCATCATGCATACACTTGATCAGTGGCTGTTAGTTAATACAGTTCAGTTCGCAACCATCATAGGTCCATCAGCACTGAATTGTGAAGGTTGCCCACTACCAGGCTGTGTACGTACATACCATAGTCTTTTAAGTGCAGGGCACATATCTTGCATTGGGTATTTGTGTGTATGTGTGTATATATGTATGTGTGTGTGTATATACATACGCATATGTGTGTGTGTGTGTGTGTGTGTGTACATATACGTGCCCACACACCCATATACATATTACACACACACACACACTTCGGCATACGCCACTCCAAGTCACGCAATTTGAAACTTAGTTAATTTTTAAAAGTAACAAAATTAAATAATAGCATTTTTGAAACGAGCCCCAAATTTTTCGTTAAGGGAATGAGAACGCAATGTGACGCAAGTGCTGGAAGAATACTGCTGGGCGATAAAGCAGGTGGTTGGGCGATCATGCTGCGGCCGATCACGTTACTCCCTTGGTATACAGGTTACATGAATAGTTAAGTATATATATATATATATATATATATATATACATACATACACTCAGTTCCGGCTTGTGCAATATAAGACTTGTGCGACATCTGCTAGAGCGAAGTACTGCGTTAGTCTGGGAGTGTACATGAATATGCATGTTATATATATATATATACGTTTTCCGTGTATTGAATATCTCGCAAAGTAGCATTTTCTATTCACAACAAAAATCAGTCTGTTTATGTTATGTGGGTAAATAGTCGCTATTTCTTAGAATCTTCGAAAATAATTGTGGGCAAAATGTCACAGCAAGTGATACGTGTAGTAACCAGTGACTTCTGAACGTTTAACCACAATATGGTATGATGATAATTGTCAGTACGTGTGCTTTTAATGGTATCAGATAATATGAAGCGGTTTGTATAATTCTCTTTGTGACTGTCAGAGTTGCTGCGTTAATAAGATTTTATTGGCCAGCATTGGAAATTGTATATCGTCCCACTAGTAACGTCGTTTTGCACGAAGCCAATTCATGCAATTGATCCTGTCTTTATCCCCATACCACTGGACTTTTAATCACATACAGACATTAACTCTAATCCCTCCACGTCCGGAATTCCCCAGGTTACAGTTGGTGACATTTCCATTAGCATGTCATGTGCAAAACTGTTAATTTGTTCTACATGATACCGATGATACCGCTACTGAACTGTTAGTCATTCAGAGACTGCACTGTTTCGTCAGACAACAAATCACACACATTATGTCTACAGGGGCCAAAGTTTAGCTTTCAAATTACAATTCATGTCACTGTGAAATACGGTGGGTCAGTTTCTTGTTTACTTTACCACGTACGTTAGTTTACAGATTTAGTTGACTATGGTCAGTTATGTTAGGCGGTTTCGCGAAATTCCGAAAAGCGAATATTAGTTTCATCATATCTTTCCGCCTGTCCTTTCGTCTAACCATCCGTCCACATGGGAAAGTTCGGCTTCCACTGGACGGATTTTTATGAAATTTGGCATTTGAGTATTTTTCGAAAATCTGTCGAAAAAAATAAGTTTCATTAAAATTTGACAAACATAGCGGTACTTTACGTGAAGACTATCATACATTATTCATTATATTGCGCTCACTTCTTCTTACAATGAAAACTGTTTCAGACAGAAGTTGTAGAGAACATAAAAACACACATTTCATGTTCCATAACTTTTTTTTTTCTAAAATCGTATCGTTTGTGAGATAATGTGGACAAATACTGCAGAGAGGGCAGACCACAGATGACAATATGACGCATGCGCATTTCATGCTGGATATCTAAAGCTACAAACGCACACTCAGAATATGTAATACTTATTGCTTTTCCACAGCAACAATGGTTGCACGGATGCGCCTAAATGTTACACTATACGTACACTTCATGTCTTTTAGTGCCTATGTCCAGTACATGTGAGATATCGAAAAACTACAACACAGATCGAATGTGTCTCTTCATATGCCCTTTTTCGTGACCGTATGCGTGTTTGTTGTTTTAGTTATTATGTTTTTAAGTCAAGTGACACAATACGCTAACTTTTCTGAAGCTCATGTACAATATTTATGCTGCATTTCATATTCCCTTCCGTGATACAAACGGCATGTCTGGTTCAGCCTCTCCGTCTGCATCTCCTCTGAAACCTTTGTTTTGCAATATCCTTTAAAATGTTCGTACTGGGCAGCTAGCTATACGTAGAAGACAGGTTGTAGATTGTGCCGTTTGTGTCGTTTAATGTGTATTGTTTGTAGACTAGCATTGAAATTAGCTTATACAGACTACAATAGCAAAAAGGACTGTCATGTCCAAACAATATCAGATGCACGAAATTCAATTAAAACATTTTAATAGAACTTGTTTTTTCCTGGTTTAAGTTGTACTTATACCAGAATCAAACTTACATTATGTTAAGAGAATCCGAAGATGCCTACCTTTAAACACCATCCTGTTGTAGTTCCATACATTTACCATTCATCGTAATTCACGTCTCTTAAATCCATGTTAAAGTTACCTGCAATTTCCTGCTCTATCACACGTGTCTGTTCATGAGATCCCCCTCCTTAAATTCTTTGTAAATTTCTTGTCTGCGCCATCCGAAACTGGATCATTCCGACAGAACTACATACATACATACATATATACATACATAAGCATAAATACATAATACATACATACGTACGTGCATATACTTACATACATACGTACATATACATACATACGTACATACATATATATATGCATATGTACATACATACATATATACGTACATACATACATACACATATACATAAATATATACATACCTACATACATACACACACATACATACATGTATGCATATACAGGGTGTCCCATGAGGAATGTTCCAGACTTCGGGAGGGTGTTCCTTATGTTAAAGTATACCGATATAACCCAAAACACCTATGTCCAAAGTTGAACGGTTACGGAGATAATGGCCAGAGAAAAGTGTGATCTTCTTGCGGGTCCA
>Ga0123354_10006574_pt1 | contig 17300 bp, 10 predicted proteins | sample TergutLab28metaG_2_FD_97872 | JGI IMG/M metagenome (GOLD analysis project Ga0123354, IMG submission 97872) | Labiotermes labralis P4 segment gut microbial communities from Petit-Saut dam, French Guiana - Lab288 P4 | ecosystem: Host-associated > Arthropoda: Insects > Digestive system > Gut ...
ATAACTCCGTAACCGTCCAAAATCGGACACATGTTTATATGAACTTTTTTGATCACAAAGACCTAGGAAATCACCTCCTGCAGTTATGCCCTAAAGTCGTGAAACACCCTGTATATATATATGAATATCAAAGCTTTCGCAAAATAACTAACTTACTTTTCATAGACTCCTTGTTCAAGTGGCCGATTTGAGCGTCAGCTGATATTGTATGTTCCTCTTCCAGAGATTTGAAAACTACACCATATAAGCAATTCCCACTTTTCAATCGTCCTGCTGTGTCTGTCCAATAACATGCATGGTGCTTTACTTACTGTAGCCTGTCCTTGCGCATGGTGACTTCGAACTGTCGGGTTAAAGGAAATCAGAATTGCAGAATGTGCTCTATGACAAGTACAGTATATTTATTTATTTGAATTAATCCACGTTTCTCTGAATAGATGCGACCGGCATAGAGTAATCAGCACTGGATGAACGGTCCAGAGTTCGAAATGTGGTGAGGGCGAAATATTCCTCACCCCTCCAGACTAGCCCAGAGGCCATTTCACTCTTCTTTAAAATGGGTACTGTGTTTCTTTCCCGGGGGTAAAGCGTTCGGAGCCTGGTGTTCGCATCCTCACCCCTTTTGGTACCGAAGTAAAGAAAGTGTACAGGTATGCCTCTGTCTCCCGTCTGTGCCTTCATGGCGTGTTAAAGTCGACCTTTACCTTTACCTCTGCAAGTATGTTGCTCTTGCTGTCTGTCACCCACATGTTCGGAAATTTAACGGACCGCTGACGGTGTTTTTGCGTCTGTGCTGACGATCTGTTCAAGTTATTCCGTCTACCAATCTGTCCGTCTGTGCCCATAAAAAGACCTGATAACCTGTAAGTGACAGTGATCAATTGCTACATTTGTCGACGATACTATCTAATCACTGATGAAATCCTGAATCATATATTTTGTTTGGATAGGTGTGCGCGGACAGTTGCGTCCACAAATTTCAAAGGCAGGGTAGCAAATTTTGAGCCCATTGAATGTCCTATCTTAACTGACTGACTAATTAACAAAACGCTACTCAGTAACAACCCAGCTTAGTAACATCGTGCAGCACAGTCCACCTCGATAATCCAATATTTTTGATCGAAGCTTTCTGTGTTATTTTTCGGAATGGTATTCGATATTTATAGACAGATGTAAAGGTAAAGGTAAAGGTAAAATGATCCCGTTACAGACCCAGTGTGGCCCAGAGGGTGGGTAGAGGTATAGCTCTACTCTTCCATGGTCACGGCACTAGAAGGGGTGAGTGGTCAGCAGCACGCCTCGGCCGCACTTTACCCCGGGAAAGACCCGGTACCCATTGTACAAGAGGGTGGGTGGGCCCCAGGGCCGGTCTGCACGGGCGGAAAATTTCGTCCCCACCGGTATTCGATCCCGTAGCGTCCAGCCCGTAGTCAGTCACTATACCGACTGAGCTACCCGGCCCATTATAGACAGTAATGAGGAGAGTAAAATACTGTAAGTGTCGCTTCAAAAGTTTTTCATTCCGTAAAAATTCCTGTTCTCTTTATTTTTTTTGTAGTCCGTGCAGATCGTTAAATTACGGCTTACACACACACACACACACACACACACACACACACAGAGTGATGTTGATACAGTTGACAGAAACAGCGTCTGAATAACAGCAGCTTATATGTTATGTTCTAACAACGCTATCAGTCAGCCTAGTTTGAAACTTTCACCTATTTGGCTCCCTTTAATAGGCAAAAAGTTGCATAAGTGAGTGAGACATTCATTAATGATACACATAAATGTCTGGTGATCTGTAGATGGCTTCTTAGGTACTCCAATAGAGGGTGTTAATCCGGTTGTTACTGTCTCGCAGTATATTTTTTAATGTAATTATTTTATTTTATTGCTGGATTTTGTTATATTATTTTAGTTTTAATAGAGGAATATATTGTGTGAATTCATTTTATTACAGCTGGTATGGAAATATGTATATAATATTTTAATTTAGAGGTTTGAAACATTTGTCTCATACACATGAATTACATTCTTGGGTTCTTCCAGACAGTCAACTTTTCTTTTCAATTTTTTTGCTTCTCATTCTCTCCACGTCAAGGTGTTCAACCGCGACGGCTACTCGTTAGCGTAAGTGCCATCCCCGTTATAGTTTGTTACTGAGTCCGGCGGTGCGGTAAATCGCAGGAATGGCTGAACTGACCGAGGGACGTTGAATTGCCCTTTCGCGCAATTCTCTGTCCTTAGCTCGTTGATTGGTTGCTTGCTTGAAGTTTTTAGCTGCATCTGAAGACCGAAAAAGGGTGTTCTTGAAAAGTAGTTTAATATACAGCGTGATTTAAAAAGATGGACTCAATTTTGTACGTCTATATTTCCTGAACTATAGATGGTATGTGAATAGTCTACATAACATTTGAAAGGGAAGATCCTAAGTTTTCAAATACTATTGCTAGGGCGCTCGTCTAATGCACAACCATGCAGCAGTGTCAGTTCAGAGAAAACTGGCTACTATGCAGCACAAGATTTTTTGATTCCGTGAGTTCATTAAAACTGAGTCAGCGACTGCTGTGCAGCGCGCGTTTCGTCTTCGTTTCAACATTCAACCTCCAGTAAGGAAGAGCATTTGTCGTTGGAATAGCCAATTTGAGCAAATAGGCTATCTGTGTAAAGGCAAAAGCTCCGGCCGACCACGTGTATCAGAGGAGAACGTGAGACGAATTCAATAGAGGTTTGAGCGTAGCCCACACAAGTCAACCCGTAGAGCGAGCAGAGAACTTGGAATACCGCAACCTAATGTCAGGCGTGTGTTGAGGCGCCGTTTACTCTTCAATTGAGTCCATCTTTTTGAATCACCCTGTATTTTATTTGAAATGAAGATGGAAATAGTCCGAAGACAAGTTAATATTTTTTGCACATTACACCATTGTCAAAAAACCAAGTGGTACATCTGAAGCACATATATTAGAGGCCACCTGTTGCTGCAGTTAACGTGTGTCGATTAATGTCTGAGGTACTTAAACCTACACACAAGGCAAACACCCTTGTACTTATATCTGCGTCACTTCATCCAGCGTTCTCAGTTGATGTGTTTATGTCTTATGTACAGACTCTCTGTAGATGAGACTGTACAGCTTTGATTAAACTTGCCTGTCAAATTTCTTAATCAGTTATCAAGTAGGCGTAAGTTCACAGCATCGCATCCTTTCGATGAAGAAATTAAGTTACATCCAATAACAAGATTTCTGTGAACTTTATATTCTAATGACATTCTTTTTCTGTGACACAAAAACACAAGTCACGCCTAGGCCGTCTCACTGCTGAAGTTTCTAGATCAGACACAGACATACCCCTGGTAGCACTCCTCTGAAGAGTGATCAGCTCGTCGCACAGGCCGCTACCTGCACAACACACAACAAATCTAAGAAACGAACCTCCATGTTCTCAGCGGGATATGAGCCCGGGATCCGAGCAGTCATGCGACTGCAGACTTACACCTTAGACTGCACAGCTACCGGAATCGGCCCCTCGAGTGTATTTTTATTAAGTTACACATGTTTCCTGTAGTCAATGGGTTTATTACTTGTGGAGGTAATATGTGGGTGTGGAGAGATGTGTCTAGCGAACTGGAACGTTGCATAATTAATTTAACGACGTCTTATCAACTAAATGTATTACACAGCGCCAGATGGAAGGCTGATGACAGGGATTTATTATGGAAGGAAGAGATGGACGTGCGTTTGGAGCATTTAAATGGATGGTTGAGGAAAACCGTGTGAAGTCCAGTGCCAGAATAGCTTGTAAGTAAATACGGTACAACACCCCATCCCCCACCCCATCCCGCCCACCCAAATTTGAAGTAGGGCCTTAATCATTCAAGCGCAAATTTAAATGCACGGTTACTAGGGCTGTGTACTAAGGAAGTAGTAACTGGTTTCCGCTTCGTCCGCCTTTACTCCACATTCTTGTAGAGTAGGACAGCTGTTGAGTTGTTGAAACTCGCTACTGAGTGAAAATAATAAGCGGGCTTCAAACATGTCTGTCTGTTCGTGGTGACTTCCTTCATCAACTGAGTTCTTGTGCAACAAAGAATAGCCTATGTGTCACAGATCAGAGTTCGTGATCTTGCACACTTCACAGTAGGTTAGTGATGTGACATGCATTTCTTATTCTGTCACAGTACACTAGCACGTTTATGTGCGAGGCAAGTTGTCGGGTGATGTAGGGTTGCAGGGGTTATAAAGTGAAGTTAATGTTGAGCAATAAAGTACACAATGGCCTTTTCTACACTATTTATTATGAAAATATAATACAAAAATTACTATCTTGTGTTTGCAAATACAGTGTTTGTGGTCAGTAATGATAATGAGTTTGGTTTCGTTATATGAGACGATGGTAAGTGTACAGCTTACCAGAGCCGGGCGACACCAGACTTAATTGGAGTGTGTGTATGGCGGTGGAGTGCTCAGAACTTCTAACATTTCTTTCGGTATTGTTATTTTTTTAAAGAAAAGGCTCCGTGCACTGTTAATTAATAAACGTAAAATTAATATATCTTCATATTCTTTACATGGTTGATCTAGGCGAATGGATAATTACAGTTGATAGATAAAAAGGTAAAGTGATCCCTTTACAGGCCCGGTGTGGCCCAGAGGGTGGGTAGAGGTATAGCTCTACTCTTCCAAGATCGCGGCACTAGAAGGGGGTGAGTGGTCAGCAGCACACCCCGACCGCACTTTACCCCCGGGGAAAGACCCGGTACCCATTGTACAGGAGGCTGGGTGGGCCCCGGGGCCGGTCTGGACGGGCGGAAAGTCTCGTTCCCACCGGGATTCGATCCCGAACGTCCAGCCCGTAGTCAGTCGCTATACCGACTGAGCTACCCGGCCCACAACAGTTAATAGATAAGTGTATAAAATTATAACTGGTCGAGAATAAGTTAAACATACATTTTTTAAGGCGCCATTTGTTTAAAGATCAGAGCATGTCAGTTCTTATTACTCGGCAGTGAAGATTATGAAATTGATGTGTGCTTGGAAATATGAACAGTTTGTAACGTGAAAGTTAATTTTACAGTTGTAAAGTCCAATTATCCTGCTTAATACAACTACATAATTTTGCGTCATAGTAATCGTAATTATAATTTTTAAATAAGACTGAAAATATAACAACACTGAATGTGATTTAACAGGGAACGAAAGCAAGTCTGTTACCGTATGCATTGGCTGATAACTTGACAACCAATCAGAGAAATGCTGCAGGTGACGATATAAATAAACTCTGACCCAGAACTGTTTCTCCGTGAAAATAAACCCATTTTATTCCAGAGACTGTGTTTAAATCACATGCAACATACACGTGTGTCTCTTTGACTACCATGACGCCTTGTAACAAAACATTACTTTCCAGAAAGCTATTGTAGCGACATCAAGTGGAATTTAACATCTTCTCTGCAACCGTTTCTTTGCGAACATCTTCCAAAGAGACAGGGATGTTAGTGTCAATGTTTGTGTAAAACGTTTGTTGGAATAAATAATAACACGAATTTATATAAGGATGTATATATGTGAGTCCTTAACCTGACTAGTGACATTGGCCACTCGCCAGGACCTACAAACATGTCGCTGTCCGGTACGGGTGGGGGACATACTGGTATTTACACCGTTTGTATGTGGTACATGTGACCTTGCACACCACCGCCACAGCGCAGACATTCTGTGTTACATCTCATCACTATTTGTAGACTACTACTTGGTGCTATACATATCAGGCTTTTTGATACTAATTCTACAGATATTACTGCCCTTTTACATTGGCTCTATTACATAATATTGCTAGCGACGGAAAATGTATTACCGAGTAGAAACTGTTTGCTCCTGTAACACCACCACGATTTGTCACAGTGCGGTAAACCTCTAGCCAGGATTAGTCTCATGCATTCAGAAACTATATTCCGCTTCTGGAGGGGGGGGGGGCGTAGATAGGCGATGAACGCTTGCATATGGTCTAAATATCCTAGAAAGGCAAACAGCATAAATTTGCTGCCTGTTTTTTTTTTATGTACAACAGATTCTTTCGTGATCGTTATGAGCACATACTTGCCATAACTCCTGGCATGAGGTGTAGGGCACGGTACAAATTAAACCGACTGGAGCAATACACTGTAGTGAATAAAAATCGTATACGAGGCACTGCCAGACCAAAGGTCACACGTTCACACTCCTCAACAGTTACAATCAACTTGAAGCGTCTCATAGACGGAATACTCTGCCTTGTTTGCACAAACTGTACGGTACGCTTGACAATGCCAGACAGACTGAAATATTTAAGGATTGCCTGAAAATCTTTTACAGCAAGGCTTAGTTTTAGATGAAGCATAGCACAGGAAATCTTCTCTGAAATTAGAAATCTGCCCTCTGAGCCAGGGATTCTTGACACCTGAAACTCATTGATTTATTTTAATTTTTAATTACGCCTAAATAATTAATTAAATTATAACAAATTAGCAGTTAGAGTTTATCTTACTCCAGGTATTGTACTTCACGGGACAGGTCATGCAAATTTTATTAATGAATGTAAGCTTCGGTCCACTTCATTCTAAGAACAATACTTTAATTAAAAAACCTAACTACGCGAGCTTGAAATTAAGACCCATTAAACCTCCATGAAAAGAAAACCCGTATTTTACAAAAAAAAAAAAAAGAATATATTTTACCCACTTCAAAGATTTATTATTTGTAGAACTTGAACGGAATGGAATGTAGTTAAATATGATGCTTTGAATGCTACAGGTGTCGTACTGTTCGGCTGTTTATCTTGGTTTAAAGTGGAATACATTTATACTAAGACAATATAGGACTTTATGTCAGTAATTACCCAACTTGATGCAAAATATTTTTGTTTTACAATAAGTTTATTTCATGCCTCTACATATTTCAAGCACATGTGCTCGAAACATGTAGAGGCATGAAATAAACTTATTGTAAAACAAAAATTTTGTGCATCAAGTTGCTTAATTACTGAGATAAAAATACTGAGATGCACGGTCAGCAAAACGTCAAAAAATATAGGACTTGTTTGCCAGATAAAAGTTTCCTAAGGGTTGCGTACGTAAACTTGAAGTGCCGTACTTTCCAGTCATTAAAAAATATTTGCACTTAGTTGTATGTCTTTCGTACTGGCAGAGAAGGTCATTTGGTTCAACAGGTATTTGGTAATAAGTTACATTTCAGATTGTTGTGTATTCCAGTATTTCTGAAGCTTGTTTTCCACAGTCTAAATGCGATAGAAAGGCACAGTATTCCGTCAGGAACCAACTTCATGAGACTCCTTGTGGTGTCAGTGAACAGTTATCATTTCGATAACATTATCTATTTATTGCTTATAGTCTATTGCTGTACTTTTCTAACATTTCTTTATCAAAGCTGCTTCCTTGTATTTTCATTATATTTTTCCTGCTTTTTATAGTGTTATCATTACTTAGAATAATAATATATCTCATCTATATTGCTCTATGTTACTGGGCCATTGCATCGAGGCATTTGTTTGTAGAATAACTATGTATATCCCTTAGGGAGGCCCATCTACTGTATTATTGCTTATGAATACCCGGCATTTTCCTGGGATCGTCTCGATCAGGACTGCCATAAATCAAAACGTAATGATACTATACAATGAGACAGCATCCTGTAGAACGGTCACGAGGTCTCCGAATTACAGAAATTGCAGGTGGCATCGTTTCCTTTACCTACATTTCTTGACAACATTTGAACGTCATTATGTTGCTCGTTACGTAGGGTACATAGTTGTTAGAACGAGCAGATTGCGATTTCGCTTAACCGCAAATAGAAATAAATCAGAAACATAAAAAAAAATCCGGTATGTTTTATTTATGGGTAAAGGTAAAGGCTGTCCCGTTTCATGCCAATCAGGCACAGAGGGGAGGTAGATGTATAAGTCTACCAACACTCGAACCCATCACAAGAAGGCGGTGAGTGTTCAGTGCCACGCCCAGGCCGTTTCACTCCCGGGAAACAGACCCGTTACCCATAGCACAGCAGGCTGGGAGGGCCTTGGGGCTGGTCGGGGTGGGTCCGAAAAGTCCCGTCCACACTGGGGTTCGAACCACGGAACAACCAGTTCGTAGCGAGTCGCCACACTGGCCGGTTCGATATTACAAAATGACAACTATTAATTATATTAGATTAACCATACTAATTTCAGTGATCAGTACGAGTACAAATGCCACCTGCGGTAATAGAAAAACTCTTCACAAACATACAAAAACTGGACAGAAATTACTCGTTTGCTGTGCTGGTGTCTACCATGTATATTATACAATTCACTGATAGTACTGTTTCAGTATTCTTCTATTTTCTGTTGGAGATCTCGTGTACGATTCTATTTAAAAAAGTCTCCGACCCAGTTATTGCCAGTGGAATGTTATAAAACTGATTTTGTAAACAATGTTCTAGCTACAGTGCTTTCATTAGCACTCAGACACACACACACACACACAGACAGACACACAGACAACGCAATGCTCACTCATTCAAACGAACTGCAGCCTACATCAATTAATTAGCAGATTGACACAATTCAACAAGAGTTTTTGTTGTAGCTATTGCAAACATTATTGCTCAAATATTTAGAATGAAAGCTTTCATAATACATAACATACAATTTAATTACAATGTATTTTTTAAACATAAATGTGTATGTTTGTGATTCGTTGTATTTACATGAGAACTGCTCTTGTAGTCAGGATTCGGTTGCCCGTTCATTGGCCATAAAAATCAGGGTGACGTATATAATTTAGATTTCACTCACTAAAACCCCCCTACGACAGCTTCTAAAACTCTCCAAATATTTTAGACTAAATGTAATCTTCCTCAGTTGTAAAAATTACTTCTATTCTTATTTATTCGTATTAGAAATGTTAAACATATTTGAAGAAACGTGTTCTTGTACCACGTGCAAACGAACAATATTCTGCTATTTAAATTATATGATATATTAATGGGCTGATTTTAGTAATCACGATTTAATATCAAATTGTATTGATGTAATAATACCTGAGTTTTTAATTGTTTATATGAAAACATGGTTCACGAAGACGAAACTGATTACAACTGATAACCAACAAGATGCAACTGGTATGATTTATTTACTTCTAATCAGCTCTACATGTTTCGGGCGATGTTTTCGCCCATCATCAGGAGCATATCACTGTAACTACAGCTTCTGGTATTGTCAACCGATATTGCTGCTGGCTTGGGTTGCGTACGCAACATGTAGAGCTGATTAGAAGTGAATAAATCATACCAGTTGCATCTTGTTGGTTATCAGTTGTAATTGTGCTAGCGATGCACGGAAACACGAAGTCGAAGCAAATGTCGCAGTTTTTTTAGCTTTGCTAAATATGAAAGCAACAGCAAGCTCTTAACAAGTTTTGACATGCCATTTTAATATAGGTTACATGCCTGAAAAATTAAAAAAAAAAAGAAGCCCGAATAAAGAGAAACTTTGCGAGACCTAATCGTAAATGGGAAAATAATATTGTAATGGGAAGAGGACATGCAGTAAGTGTATGGATAGAGTTAACGTGGCTCAGTATAGTGTTCACAGGGGGCCCTGAACGGACGTGGGAACGAATTGTCATGTTTCGTAAAAGGGGGGGGGGAATTTATTGACTAGCTCAGCGATTGGTATTTTATCAAGAAACACTCTGCTTAATTGAGCTAGTTGTTTAATGCACTAAGTTTCTGGATATACAGCAGATAGAAGTCTTGTATATGCTTCCAAAATATGTTCCGAACTGTAGGTCATTTCTTTTAATGGAAGACGTTCATATCTTTAAAATGAGAACTACTTCCCTGTGTGCTCTGAGAAGATGCGGAAAGCGGATAAACAAGGTAACTGCTTAAAGATTCGGCTCTTGCCTGAATTCATTGCTCTAATGCGAAATATATATATATATAACACCGGATATTGATTTAGAAAGTATAATTTACTTTAAAAGTTAACAATACGTGACATTAATAAATTGGAGCCAAGGCTAGTACATATACATATATAGTGTATATACACACGTGGGAAGTGAGTGTAAAATTGTGTTTCTTGAGGAACGAATGTAGCTACATTTCATGTAGCAGGATTACGTTTGATGATGCAGAAGAAAAAATTTGAGTTCATATTTTATTGCTTTGCGTCTCTGCTTATGAGTACAAGATGTAAGAACCAAATACAAACAAAATTAGGTCAACCACCTTGAAAGAATGGATAGCAACAGACTCCCGAAACACGCCCTCAACTATAAACCCCGAGGACGAAGAGATCGTGGATGCCCCAGGCAAAGATGGCAACGCGTCGATGCCGGAACAGGTCAAACTACACTATCCATGGAGGAAGATGATTTTATTGCTTTAGTTAAAAAGGTAAAGCAGTCCCGTTACAGACCTCGAGTGGCCCAGTGGGTTCCAGGAAGTTAAGGTTCCTAGATTACATGACAACGGCACAGGATGGTGGTAAGGTCAGCCTTACGCACCAGCCGCCTTTACCCCAGGAAATAATCCTGGTACTCATTTCTGTTAGAGGCTGAGTCGACTGCAGGGCTATAGTGCGATTGGAAGGATTATGTCAATGAAAAGTTCCAATGACATCATCTGGAATCGAACCAGCGACCTTCCGATTTGTAGCACAGCACATTGCTTTAGTTACTTGGTTTTTAAATGTGACATACAAAAGCTATTAAAACAAAATACAGTATTCAGAAATTTATTTTCAAATACTTGATGTATAATATAAAACAAATGTGGCGCATTTTGGTTCTGTAGAATTACATTATTGCCAACGCGTATATTGAGCTGAACAAGACCATTTCATCCTTTACTTTATGTTGAATGTAATTATTACTGAATTTGTTTATTGCTCTATTTCGTTGTACTTAATGTAAGTTGAATTTAAATTTGAATTACAAACTCTTGTTGAATATCACATTCACACACACTATGTGGTATATCATCAATAAATAAATCGTTTTAAAACTACACTGATGCACTTAGAGACTAGCTACAATAATACTTATAGATACTGCATAATGACTTGTAGCATAAATAACTATAAGAAACTTCCATGTTCCATAAGGAAAAGCTTGTTTGAATCTAGTTAATATATAACTAAGATTCATGTAACTTCTTATACACAAGGCGGAGAGACTAGTCTTGTCTTTGAATCTATACAGTGATGCGAGTGCCGCAGGAATGTTTTGGTATGACTAGATGCACACTCGAGCCCCGCTAGTTCCTGCAGAAACACTGAACTGACAAGTTAAATTGCTTCCAGTTCTCTTACGAGCGGATTTAGGCCACGCTCTGTGTAGTCGGTACAGTGAAGGGAAGCAGACCTCTAGATTGTTTAAATAGCAGTTACGTGAAAGAAAGAAAAAAAGAAGGAAAGAAGAAAAAAGGCGGCAAGAAAGAAGGACGGAAAGGAAAAAATAGAAATGGGATGATGAAGTTAATAAAAGAAGAAGAATGGGAATAGAGCTGGAAAACGATATGCATAGAAACGAATCTGTTATTTGCGTGTTACTGATTTACAGAAAACTGTCATTAGTAACGACATTTTTCTGTTGTAAAAACAAAGTAGGCCTAATCAAGGCGATCTGAACTTCATAAGAGAATGCGGCTGTAAAATATTAGCCTGTGATAGAACTGAGACCATTAAGTAAGTGGATGTATGTATTGCTTATGGAAAAAGGTTTCAAGGAGAGGAAAATGTGTCAGAACTGGGTCGTGCCATGGCTGTGGCCGTTAGTTGTCGGTCTCTTGCCGTGGAGGCCCGGGTTAGATCCCCGGCCAGTTCGGTTAGTGGCGGACGGAGTGGCATTGGGAGAAGTTGTCCGAGTACTTGGGTTTTCGGCTGTAATTATCTTTACTTTAATGCTCCATATTCATTCGTCTATCGCAATTCTCTATGACCTCAGTAACTGAGAGAGTAGTTGTATAATCTTATGTTTATTGGACCGTGCATCATCTTTATAGTTGAATAAAGAGAGACCAGCTTGATGTCACTTGCTTTATTATTTCATTATTTAATGCTCAACATATTTCGGATGTTAATACATCCATCCTCAGGAGCTTGCGACTTACTTGTTGAGTTACTTCATGGGTTGTATTGCTGTGGTTCGATGTGTGTTGGTGTTACGTTGTGGTTTGGCTGGGGTGGTGTGGTATCCGTAGGCAGGCTGAAACAAGCTTCAGCCTGCATCCGGATACCACACCACCCCAGCCAAACCACAACGTAACACCAACACACATCGAACCAGAGCAATACAACCCATGAAGTAACTCAACAAGTAAGTCGCAAGCTCCTGAGGATGGATGTATTAACATCCGAAACATGTTGAGCATTAAATAATGAAATAATAAAGCAAGTGACATCAAGTTGGTCTCTCTTTATTCAACTTGATGTGTAACTTAATTTAAAACATCTGAACTGGAAGGGTAATTTGGTATAGAAACACAAGGAATATGTTGGTTAGAATATTTTTCCTCTGATAAACCTATTGTTTAAATAAAATATGATTATCATAAAATCTCAATTATAAGTTGGATATAAAATTTTACTTACAATGTAGGAATATATTTAATTTTGAATAATGATGCCTTGAATGTTTGTAATTTTACATAGACATAAAAAGTAATTGTAAATTTAAGAATTTTTCAGTTTTTAATTAACACAATTTAAACCAACAAATGCACACATTTCGTCAGAATTGCACTAATGTCTTAATACGCCAAGTCCCACATATTTTGAGGCCTGCTGACCCATCATTAGGGGGTGCACAGTTGCCTGAACGTTCGTTTAACATTTCTGCCATCTCAGGTATGTAGTAGAACTGTCGTAAATCCGTCAATTTGTGATTTATAGATGGATTTGTGCACAGTAATTGGAGCAGCCGGTTGGTGTTGTGCTACAACACATTGTAACTTTATTGTAATTCTGGTAAACTGTGTGCATTTTTTGGTTTGCATTGTGGTAATTTAGTCATAATGCACGGAATGGAACATGCAAAATATGTTTGTAGTAATTCTTATTAGTGAAGCTGAACATCGAACTGGCCGTGGTAAGGATCTCATGTACTATGGAGCTGGGAGTTACGGTGTTTGAATAGTATAAAACGATGAAGAAAAAGAAGCAGAAAGTATAGTAAAAGATGTATTACAAAAATCGATAAGACAAAGAGACTGTTTAATGCAGACCGGAGTATAAATGGGTAGCCAGCCAACTTACAAGCCACATCAAAGTGAATGGAAGAACCGAATTCCCTTCTCTTCACATCTGAGAAGATTGATGGAGGGCACGTTGTATTCAGCAGAAATGCAACCTACAGTTGATGAGATGTTGCGTTCATACGAAATGCCACGTCAGAAATCATGGGCATGCTGTGTTCATTAACCAACGTATTACTTAAAGCTACTTTTGTGATGAGTTGCTTCATAACCTGGGACTTCATTAAACAAAATTAATGAAGAATCGTTTGACACGTGGCTGACATATTGGGAACAAAATGGCGCAGAATGTATTGAAAATTAGAGAACACTGTAATGCTTTGCATTTGTGAACTCAAACGTGTAGCGATGTTTCATTTTTTAGAGCTGTATTTAAATCAGAAAATTAGAAAATTGCAAATAGCTTAATGGATCCCTATTACTCATAAAACAGTTTTGTAAAATAAAGTCAATTTAGATACTGACAATTTGTAATTATAAAACTTAACATCAATGACGTTCAGTGCCTTGGGAACTAGCACGAGGCTTACAATAATTTGAAGAACACAACCGGAATACTCTTGAAAATAAAAAAAAAACTGTACATAAGAATATTGCACCATATCCCTAGCTACTACATTCGTTGATTTGACAGAGTTATATATGACATCTCCTATACGAATAGATATATCCATCTACCGTATATGCAAAATGTCTATTATGCGATCCATATCATCTACATATGTACAATTCTTTTTCCCAAAATATTGCATACAGTATAACAAGGTGAAGCTTATGTCAACGTCTTCGTTGCTGTAAGTTTCTCAAAGTCATGTACACCATAATAGGTACTGTACAAATAATAGAAAGAAAGTTAATTGTATTATCGTACCGTCTATTGCGGCATACTTACCCTTGGTTCATGTCCCATCACCTTAGACATTGCTTGTTGTGTGGAATACACGGATGTAAACACCAAGCATGCCTTTCGTTACAATTAACTCTTCACACTACGTCAGACCTTCATGATGTACAGGAGTTTAAGAAATATAGTATTACATACTGTCAAAAAAAATAAAATAATTCTAACAGCCATACTGGCTTGGAATGTCAGTAATATGGAGATTTCATTTTTTGTGCCGTTTAACTTGGTAATACCCAAGATTCTTACTGGAATCAACTTACATTGAAATGTCAATCATACAAAGAGTATATTAATATACAAAGTCGATTTTTAACATTGTGTAAAATAGCTTCTATATTACAAGCCATTGTGGCCTTGAATTAAGGTGCTGAATAACAGTCTATGTTATTCCATACATCTTGTTATAAATATAGCTTTCATAAATAGTAATATGTTAAAAATTACTGTATGGTCGGAGTTTTATCTTTAGTGTATGGAGTTCACTAAAGATTATTATGTTTATTTTATAAACTCATATCATTTCCTTTAACTTGAGTATTGACTTGGGTATACTTTATTTACTACTCATTACACTGTCAGTGCAGTCTACTCTTTATAATATTAGGATTTTACATGTCGGTAATAAGTTATAATTAACATGACTAGAGTTCCTCTCTGACTAACGCAGTAACTGCAGTAATTCTATGCTACTAACTGTCTGGGTAAAACTTTACAGATTCGTTGTTCGTGAAACGCTTCGATTTTTCTATGAACCGATGGAAAAGACAAAGGAAATAAATAAATACGCAGATAAAGATATTAGCGTGCTGCTTGCATATATTCTGAAGCTGAAGCAATCGAGGGATGATATTTTAAAAGTTTATGATTGAAGGGGGTTTAAGCGTGCGTCTGTCTGTACAAAACTATGTGCAATATGATAGTTACGGGTCTTTGCCTATATAATTTATAGGAGCGGCCCTAGACTAGATGCTAGAGACTGACGACCTAGACGAAACTTGCTCTCAGTGCCCCTCCGCCGCTGAAGGGCAGATCTTAGCTGAGGTTTCTAGCCAATAAGAAAATATTTTGAATATATTGGCTCTTTAATGTCGTTCCTGTTTTTTTTTGTAACTCAAATATATTATTTTTGTTTTTAAGACCAGATAAAATACTCATTTTAGTAATCTGATATTTCCCTAGAATTTGGCGCACCAATTAACTTGGCGCCGTAGGCGACCACTTAATTCACCTGTAAGGCGGGGTCGCCCCTGGTAGTTTAACTGCATAAGAAGAAAAAACAATTTAGCGTCTTTTAATTATTTGCTCTTTATGTAAATGTACCACATCAAGAACGAAAACTTGCAGTACAAAATATATCTAGAAATGACAATTCATGGAAACTGCATACTTTTGAAAAATATCGAATTTCAGTTTACAAAATGTGTACGTATTTTCTCTACAATCTTTATCATACTCCGACAATTCAGAAACATTTTGAGCTACAACGTGTCATTAGACGTCTGAGTGCAATCTCATGGCTAACAGAGTTAATGATGGAGTACGCCATTGGATATTGCAGTCATGGAGCGGGTGCCTGTTCGTCACTTCAATTAACTACTTTCAAAATGCAGTATAACAAGAATCTGGAGGTAACGAATCCAGTAGCAGAAAATCCGTTCCATGCAATTATCAGCTGTTTTTACCCCTCGAGGTCTATATTTTGAGACTTGGCACAGCCCCACATGCAGTATAATTTATCTAAATTTTAGATGTCTGATTCAGTAAGACATTCGACCAGAAGAAGCTGTCGTTTTGTATCGATGGATTCGATAGGCGGCCGCCCTGCGTGTTCATATACTTGAACACGTGATAAATCATCTGAGTTAATATCAGTTTTTATCAGCATTGGCATCGAGATGGAATGCAAATTCCACTAATACCGGGCACCTCAACAGACGATATTTAAATTTAATGAATATGCCAGTTTATCGTATTACGCGAAAGTGACTTGTATCTAACATCCTGAAGGAAGGAAGAGAGAGAGAGAGAGAGAGAGAGAGAGAGAGAGAGATGGAGTGTGTGTGTGTTTTATTAACTATGTATTCTCTCTGTGCTGCTAAGGACAGTGAAACCTCCGAGTGGATAGTTTATTTCGGGCCAAGTCATTAGTAACAATTAAATAATTTAAAACTTAGATTTACATTAATGTCAAGCTATGACATGCATGCTGTCATATACTGCAGTTGGTGTGATTTGGTTGTATTGCCCTTTATTGACTCAGTACTGACATTTCTTGTAAATCCAGTTTGATATTCGTTGCCTCTGACCCCGACAGAATTATTGCTTTTATTTCAATTTATGACCATGGTAATGCGTTTCCTTAATTTATTCTGATAGGTGTATCAACTACAGCGCTTCGATGTGTAATTGTGCCATAATTCGTAGAAATAAATAAGTTGTGCATCTCCTTTGCAATATATACTTAGCGGTACTTTCGTGCATTACGAACTATATAGCATTCACAAGTGCTTGTGTGTTCCTTCATAAATATGAACATAATGTACTGACTATATGATTAATCTATTTCTAATATATTTAACATTAGATAAATATCTTCTTTGTTATATCCATACCTAGGTTTTTGTTTAAAAAACGCGTAATATAGAAAGATCAGACATGTCAAAGGGATTAATTTTCTCACGTCACAAAAATTCTCCCAGGCCTCCGGGAATCACATCACCCTTATATGTCATAAAGTACCTGTACAAATAGCATCCATATTAAATCCACAGGGATATACGGGCTTTAGAAACAGAATATTAAACAGCACGTGGACGTAGCTTTTTATATCTTATTGTATTTAACAGGAATATCCGATGCTTAAAGGTGCGGGTGAAGGCGTCAGAAGATGTGATTTTTCAGGAGGTGGAGAAAGAGATGGGCAAGTTGCTGCCATGCCGGGCGACGAAGCCTCGTCAGGTGCAGGGACGCTGGTAGTGCCGTCCTTGAAGCACGCAGACTCGAGGTGCTTGTTGAGGTAAGACTTGAGTGCGAATGACTTATGGCAGCGCGTGCACGTGAAGTTCTTGTCGGCAGAATGTGTCTGCATGTGCGCACGCAAG
>Ga0123354_10006576_pt1 | contig 17298 bp, 13 predicted proteins | sample TergutLab28metaG_2_FD_97872 | JGI IMG/M metagenome (GOLD analysis project Ga0123354, IMG submission 97872) | Labiotermes labralis P4 segment gut microbial communities from Petit-Saut dam, French Guiana - Lab288 P4 | ecosystem: Host-associated > Arthropoda: Insects > Digestive system > Gut ...
GCGAATGTTCGACATTTCACACATGAAAGGATTCATTCCGGCTTCGGCGCAGGCTTTGCGAAAAGTCGGCTCGTGCATGTGCGGCGAACAGGCGGCGACAACGACGCCATCCAATCCTCTTTCTCGAATGGCTTCTTTTATTTTCGTTTGTCCCGGATCGGAACACATGTATTTATAGTCGGTTGCAAATTCAACGCCTTCTATTTTCGAGGCTTCATTCGCTACTCTTTCGCAATCTACCGTCGCTGCAATATTTTCGCCACAGTGACAAACAAATACTCCGATTTTTGACATAGTACGTTTTCTGTATATTCTATCCTTTATGCAAAAGTACTACTTTATTATGGAAAATGAAAAAGAAAATACTTAAATCCTTTGCGAGTATTACGTAAATTACGTAATTTTGTCGTCAAAACAAATGCAATACAAAATATTATGCAATATTTATCTGTAAAATTTATTCCGATCTGCATTTTATTCTTTTTATGCGTAACCGCTGTTTATGCGCAGGATTCAGAGATTAAGGGTCAAACTGAGCCTGATACGGTTCAAATGTATGTCCGGAATGCCCAATACAAGCAAGCCATTGAATACATCAATCAAATAGAGCCAACCAAAGATTTACTTTATCAAAAAGCTTTGTGTTACAAGAGTCTGAATGATTATTCAAGTGCAATTGAAATTTTAGACAGTTTATCCGAAGCGTATCCGGACGATATCCCTTCCAGAATACAATTGGCATTATGCTACGAATCCATTTCCCAATACAAGAAAAGTATAGACTGTTACAATGAGTTGCTTGCGATTGATTCTACTAATACATATTTTGAAGTGCGAAAAGCCGATCTATTATTCCGTTCTGAAAAATACCAATTGGCTTTAGGCGCTTATAACCGTATCGACTCTTCTTATAATCAAAATTACGTAACAAGATGTATAGCGATGTGCTATGAAAAATTAAATCAACCGGATTCAGCAAAAGCATATTACTGTAAAGCTTGGGATTTAAATGAACAAGACGCCTATTCGGCAAATAGTTTGGTGAAAATTTATTTAAAGAATGAAGACTATCTTCCGGCTTACAGTTATTCTGAAAAGTTTATCGAGAAAGATTCAACAAATACAACAATGAATGCTTTAAATGCTTATGTTTATTACAATATGAAATATTATGACATAGCGATACAACGGTTCCAAAAATCATTAGCTCAAGGAGACAGTTCATTGCTTGTCAACCGGAGCCTTGGACTTTCCTATTATTTAATTGGAAAAGATTCGTTAGCGCGTCCTTTTCTTCAACAGGCTTTTTTACAGGACACGACAAATAACAATGTTTTGTTTAACTTGGGGAAAGTGAATTACGAGCTTGGCTATTATCCGGAAGCGATCGAATGTTTTCAAAAAATGGTTGACAATATGATTCCATCCGATGCTTTACTTTTTACGCTCTATAAAAGCTTAGCAATGGCGCAAAATTTAAACGGCGCGTTTGCAAATGCATTAGAGACTTTTCAAAAGGCTTTAGATTATACTCAAGATAATAATGATAAAATGGGATTATTTTTCTCAATGGCTCTCTTGTCGGATAAAGAACTCAAGGATTATGATGAGGCTATTTATTATTATAAGGAATATCGGCGTTCTCTCTTCAACTACCAAAATTCATTAAAAGATGAGCAAAAAGACGAAATTGATGATGTTGAATCCAAATTATCTGCTTTAGATGATTATATCAAGCAATTAACCGAAGAGATGGAAAAAGAGAAATAAGGTAAAAGTCGAAGCAAAAAGAACAATGACTATACAAAACATTGAAAGAATGACAGATTTTATGACAATTCTACAGTTCCAATTTCCATAACCTTTTCTTCAAATGTGTCTCGAGAAACTGTTGCATTGTTCCGGGCTTTCACGCGGTAGTTATAGATTGTGCTGATGGAATAACGGAGAAAACCGGCAATTTTCACGCTATCGGTAATTCCCAAGCGAATCAAGGCAAAAATCCGCAACTCTGTATTTAACAATTCACCCTGTTTCAGGACAATTTGTTCTTCCTTTATTTGCAGCATATTAAATTCCTCTACAAAAGTTGGATAAAGATTTACGAAGATTGCGTCAAATTTTCTATATAATTCGTCCAATTCGGTTTCAATCAAAGTAGTTGATCGTAATATCCCGTACAATTTATCCAAATGATTGTTTGTAGCATGCTTGTTCAAGGTTTTACGATAATTTTCCAGTTTATCAATGTAAGTAGAACATAAGTCAAAGAAATGAGCGATATATTCTTCTTTGATATGGTTGGAATCTTTTAAGCGATTATTGGCGACAAGCAAATCTTGATTCAGTTCACTTAATTTATGGTTCGTATTGGAAAGTTTTTCCTTGATAAAGGATAATTTTTTCATTTGACGATAAATGTAGAGGAGTCCGGCAATGAGAAATAAAGAAAGGATACTGATAATAATCAGCAACGATTGAAGATTGTCTTTTTGATTTTTTTCTTTTGCTCTGTATGAAGCATTGATTATCGGATAGGAAGATGAAATTTCAACCGCGCGGTAACGCGCATCGCAAAAGACGGCATCATCAATAGCCGACTGCATAAATTTGTATGCTTTATCTATATCCCCCGATTCGTAGTAAATTAATGCAAGCGCTCGTAAGGACGCATTGTCTTTGATGCAATTTTCAATATCGGCAATAGCAGAAATCGCATAGTATTTTTCGCAAAGTTTATTATCGCCTCTCATTTGATTCAAAAATCCCAAATAATAGGCGACAAGCCCCCGTTCGGGATCTTCATCGGTGGTTTCACTCAATAAATCTTTCAGCGTGTCTTCTACTTCATGATAGCCATATAGCAGTTTTGCCGCATACGTGATCCGGTATCGAAGCGATTGCGGGTCAAGTACCGATAAAAGCGAATCTCTGTACTGGTCGCTTTTTCTATAATAAATGGGATTATCGGTGCTTTGTCCGTAGCGGCTGTAAAAATCATTACAAGTTTCGTAATAGTCGGCAAACAGACGTTTGGATAAATCACTTTTATCGAGATTTTCAAGTAAATCCTGTGTTTCAATATTCATTCCCAAGGTGGAATACAACCAAGCCAAATGTATCATACTTTCCTGCTTCAGGTCTTTCCGCCCAAGGTCATTCGCAATATTTATATTTTTAAGAATATAAACCACCGCCGAATCGGAACGGAATTTTTTGTATTTCTCATACAGTTTCAGGTGAATATCATACCGGCGTTCTACATTCAAGTGATTGGCGTTTAACGTTTGCTTTAATTGCTGGATGGAATGTTCTCTGTTTTTTACATAAAACTCTTTATTATCCATAACTTTATCCAACCGGACAAGCAATGAATCCTGTTCTCCGGCAAAGGCTTCCGCCAATATTGTAAAAAACGCGATAACAAAAAAAAAAGCTTTCATTTTTTTTTAATGCAATATACATTCATAATGTATTGACGTACAAAAATAATATATTTTGCAGAGAAAAGCAAGAGGCAATTGATGTTTATGGCAAACACTTTACCTGCAACCGGATGAAGTTATTCAAAACATCCGGATGTTTCAACAACCGATGTGTAGATTTATTGAAAAAAAATAATATGCTGATATTAAAGCATATAGGAGAATCCGTCCATAATCCTGTCACTCCGTAAAAAACATTGATTTTCAGAATATTACAAAGCAAACGCCCAGTTTTACATGCGATAAAATAAAGTTAAGGCGTTATAATTTTATCAATTCTTTTTGCATGGAATAAAAAGAATTTTTTATATTTTTGTCCAAAAATTATCATGCAAGCACACGCTTTGCAAAAAATATATGGAAAAAACAAGGATAATTTCAATAGACATCGCTAAAGCAATCTGTATTATTTTGGTTGCAGCCGGTCATTTTATGCCTGATTATGCCCCCAATTGGTACGTAGTTGTGAGTGATATATTACGCGCATTTCGAATGCCTTTTTTTCTTTTTATAAGCGGATATTTACATTGGGCGACTCGAAAACCTGTTGGTTATAAAGACTTTGTATGGAAGAAATTTCAACGTTTGATGATTCCTTATTTTTTCGTTTCGGCGATAATTATTATCATCAAATTACTGACCGGAGATGGTTTGGCATTGGATAACCCCATCACCTGGTCTGCGTTTTACGAAATGTTTTACTTTCCGGTCGCCGGCTATTTCCTGTGGTTCGTGTTTGCTTTGTTTCTGATGTTTTTGATTATCCCGTTTTTCAATACAAGAAAGCGTTTACTTGTGTTGTTGGCTCTTGCATTGGTAGGATTTTTTGTCCCGCTATCGCTTCCAAAAGTATTTTGTTCGGCGGAATTTCAAGTATACCTTTTGTATTTCGTTCTGGGTTGCGCTTTCGCCGAATGGATAAATCTTCGGAAATTGCTTGATAAAACGCATTTTCTTTTACTTTTGTGCGTCTTTGCCGTATTATATGCGTTAAAAGTACAGAGTGGAATTCTTGAATTGAAAAAATTAATGGTATTTTTCACTGCGCTTGCGGGCTTTATTTTAGTTTTGAATCTTTCTGAGCAGATAGAAGAAAAAACGACCGCCGTGAAAAAAATACTGCTGAACGTATCCGTATGTTCTTACACTATTTACTTGTTTCACACCACTTTTGAGGGCTTTTTCAAGGCAATACTTATGAAAATTCCTTTTTTAGTTAATAATTCCGGCAATCAATTCGTTTTTTTGTTCATTGCTTTAATTGTTGTATCGGCAGGAATTATTATACCGATCATCATACACGAAATCATAATCAGATATAGTAAACTTTTTTCATATCTAATCGGAACAAAATTTTCAGGAAATAAGAATACAATTCCGGTATGAAACGGGCATTATTATTAAATTAAAAAAATATTAAAAACAAATAATATATATTAAAAACATTGCGTTATATATATAACGAACGAAGAATAATGAATAAAATTCCTCAACCTACCGATATGTGCATTATTATAACCTATCGTTGCCCGATGCGTTGTAAGATGTGTAATATATGGGATAATCCCACCGAAAAAAGCAAAGAGATTACGCTTGAAGAAATTAAGCGCCTTCCGAACGTAAAATTTATCAATCTTACCGGAGGCGAGCCGTTTATTCGCGAAGATTTGGGCGACATTGTTGAAATATGTTTCACCAAATCGCCCCGTGTCGTTATTTCCACCTCTGGATGTTATGAAGACCGGATTATAGCTTTAGCAAAAAAATTCCCCAATGTTGGGATTCGTATCAGTATCGAAGGACTTGCAGGCAAAAACGATGAATTGCGGGGTCGTACCGGAAGCTTCGATAAGGGACTTCGTACATTGTTGACGTTGAAAGAAATGGGACTCAAAGACATTGGCTTTGGGTGCACTGTTTCGAATAACAATTCGACGGATATGCTTTCACTTTACCAACTTTCCAAATTTCTTAATATGGAATTTGCGACTGCAGCTTTCCATAATTCGTATTATTTTCACAAAGATGATAACTTAATTACCAATCAAAAAGAAGTTTGTGCTAATTTCGAAAAGCTTATCAACATGCAATTGAAAGAAAATCATCCCAAATCATGGCTCAGAGCTTTTTTCAATATGGGATTGATTAACTATATCGAAGGAAATCCACGATTGCTGCCTTGTGAAGCAGGTATTGTTAATTTCTTTGTCGAGCCTTATGGAGATATTTATCCTTGCAATGGCTTAGAAGCTAAATATTGGCAAGAAAAAATGGGCAATATTCGTGAAACTCCCGATTTTCAAGCGATATGGACAAGCGATCAAGCCGAGAAAGTTCGGAGCATGACGCGTAAATGTCCCAAAAACTGCTGGATGGTAGGCACTGCTTCGCCGGTTATGAAGAAATATTTCAAACATCCGTTGAAATGGGCATTCGAAAATAAACTGCGCAGTCTGCAAGGCAAAACGGCGTGTTTGACTAAATGCCGATACAATGTAGGACAAGACCCTATGCAGGGTGATCTAAGGGAGGATTTTTAATGAAGATCGTCGTTGCAGGAACACGAGGAATCCCGAATATACAGGGAGGCGTAGAAACGCATTGTGAAGAATTGTATCCCCGTTTAGTTGACTTAGGATGCGAGGTGCTATTGATTCGCCGTTCCTGTTATGTTTCGCCAAGCAATCAAATTGAGTCGTATAAGGGAATCAAATTGAAAGACACTTATGCCCCAAAGCAAAAAGGCTTTGAGGCATTTTTCCATACTTTTTTCGCCGTTTTTCATGCCAAGAAAGCCAAGGCGGATATTTTACATATTCATGCTATCGGACCTTCTATTATGACGCCGCTTGCCCGCCTGCTAGGGTTGAAAGTGGTGGTTACCCATCATGGACAGGATTATATCAGGCAAAAATGGGGAAAAACAGCAAAATTTGTACTCAAGACAGGCGAGTATTTAAGCGCTAAATACGCCAATGCATTAATCGTAATTTCAGAAGAAATCAATACGGTCATCAAGCAGAAATACAAACGGTTTGACGCAAACCTCATACATAACGGGGTTACTATTCCGGTAAAATCCTCTGAAACAACCTATATTCAATTATTGAATTTAACTCCTCAAAAATATATTTTTACATTGGGAAGATTGGTAAAAGAAAAAGGGTTTGACGGATTAATTGAAGCTTTTACCAAAATAAGCAATAAGGAATACAAATTGGTAATCGCAGGCGAAGCCGATCACCCAGACCTGTATTCGGAAGACTTAAAACGTCTTGCCAAAGAAAATGGCGTTGTATTGCCGGGATTTATCAAAGGAGAAAAATTGAATGAACTTTTTTCAAACGCAAAATTATTTGTTTTACCTTCTTTTCACGAGGGATTGCCTATCTCTTTACTCGAAGCGATGAGTTACGGTATTGATGTTTTAGTAAGCGACATACTGGCAAATTTGGAAGTAAACCTGCCGCATGACTATTACTTTCAATGTGGAAATTGGGATGACCTGAAAAATAAAATCGACTGCAAATTATGCAAAATAGAACATATAAAATATGATTTGTCAAAGTATAACTGGAACCATATTGCTGAACAAACGCTGGCTGTTTATCAGCGAATAATGGAGGATAATAGTCATTGACCACAATAAATATTCATGAGAGCGGCGTAATATTCATCAGACGAATAATCCTGTTGCGCTTGTCGGGCTATATCCGTATAATCAAAAGTAGCGCCATACATTGCTTCAATTTTATCTTTCAAATCTTCCTTATTTCCCGATTCGAACAATAAGCCATTCCTGAAATCTACTATCAATTCGGGTATTCCGCCAATATTGGCTCCTAAAACCGGGGTCCCCGAACATAACGATTCTATCCCGCTTAACGGATTATTTTCATAACATTCGGAGGGTATGACGGAAAACCGGGCTTTTTCGATAAATGGCTTGACTTCTCTACGAATAAGATAACCTAAAAACTCAATTTTATCACTTGCATAACGCGATTGTAAATCGTCGAATAAAGGACCTTTCCCTGCTATTTTCAACAGATAAGGCGTTTGTTGTGCGGCTTGCAGCATGGTTTCAATTCCTTTCTCTCCGGAAATCCGGCCGACATAGCAATAATAGTCGTCTTTTTCACAATTTGTTATAGCATTTTTTTGAAAAAATATAAAATTATGCAAAGTCATCAGTTTTTCTTTCTTGAATCCACCGGCAAGCATTTGAGATTTCATAAATTCACTGGGACAAATGAAAGCATCTGTAAATTTTTCCAGTTTTTTCTTATTCCATTTCATTGCTTCCAAATAGGCTAAAACGCTGGCGGGAAAACTGTTTTTCATACATTTGTTTTTTATAACATTTATTTTATTGGAAAAACAGAGACTGCAAGCTACGCCATTTCTTAAACAGTCGTAACGGGGACATAATAATTTATAATCATGCAAGGTCCATACCACGCGGATTTTCTTTTTATGTGCAATTTCAGCCAAAACAGGCGAAAGGTGAGTATGAATATTATTTAGATGAACCACATCCGGCTTAAAATCCTTCAAAAGCGCTTTAAATTTCTTTTTTACTTCCTTTGCGCCTAATGGTCGCAGAACCGTTTTCAAAAGATTTTTTCCGTCACCCGGCGAATAAGATACTTCCGAAGGGAAATAGCTTTGAAATGTATTATTCTGATTTTTAGGATGTTGTATAGCAAACACAGCCACTTTATGTCCTTTACTTTTGAGCAAAGATTCAAGGTGAAGCGTATAAACACAATCGCCGCCCCTGGGATAATAAAATTTATTGGCAAGTAGTATCTTCATTTTTGTTTTCTGCTATTAGATTAAACGTCTCTTCGCCTATTTCATTGTTTTAATAAAAGCACAAATCCTCTCCGCCATAGTTTTCTCCTCAAGATGATAAACTTCGATGTCGTTCCGAGCTTTCTTTCCTAAGGTATCTAATTGGTCTTTGCGAGCAAGTAGATATTCGATTTTATTTTTCATATCTTCTTTATCATAAGGATTAACCAAAAAAGCGCCTATTGCGTTTTGAAGGTAATCCATCGAACTTGGCGTTTTCGTAACTATCACCGGTTTACCCATAGCCATGGATTGCAAAAAACTCATTTGTCCGTAGGAATAATTAAAAACAGGCAACGGAATCACCACAAACAGACTTCCGGCTATATATCGTTTAAGCGTCGAAATGGATGATTTGGGAAGAGACGCGATATTACCACCGCTTTTGATAGAAGTATCGCCGATAATAAACAATCGCGTAGAGGCGTCTATTTCCCGCCAGGCATCCAGCAAAGTCTGATAATCCCGTTTACTGGATCCGAACGAAAGCGCATAATCTTCCTGTGGAAGTTCAAGCGGATAAAATTCTTCGATATTTACCCCGAATGGAATGAATTGGCTCTGTTCAATCAATCCTTTATAAACCGTTTCATAATATTTTTGTTGAATCGAAGCGTGATAGATAATAGCCGGATGACTTTTCAAAGCCGATCGAATGATAGCCGTTTCTATCCTATTGTTGCGTCCGCCATTCATTGCACCTACGTCAATAATAATATGTAAAGGACGGCTTTTTTTTCTCCTTAACCGGCTTAGAAGCGCATATACCAAACCACTCTGGGCGCCATGAGAAATCACTACGTCATACTGCCGAGCTTTTTTGAAAGCCGAAACAGCTTGCCGGATATAGAATTTCATCTTTTTTTCTATCCAAAGCCATTGGCTTTCCGCTTGAATATCGATAACATCCACTTGGGTATCCTCAGGAAAATATTTGAAAAACCAATAGGGCTTACCTTTTATGTATTTATCCGGAGTTTGTAAATCCGGAACATCGGTATCGGAATTCACAACTGTCCAATTGGGTAAAAACAATATTCTCATATCTAAATTTTATCATTGTAAACGTTCAGAACTTTTAAAACAATAGTATTCCATGAATAACGGGATGATAATCGTTTGCTTTCTTTTCCCATCCGGTTCCTCAAAGAAACATCCAGAAGAATATCCCTTATATTTTTTGAAAAAGCATCTACATCTCCAAAAGGAACTAAACGACTATTTACATTTTCTTCTACAACATAAGGAATCCCGCCAATTTGAGTTGAAACGACAGGTTTCCCTGCCGCCATCGCTTCACAAAAAGCTATTCCCTGTGATTCTTCATAGCTGTGAAGAATAAATAGATAACATTCGCTTAATTCTTGCTTTAAATTTTCCATTGGAAGACCGGGAATTATAAATACATTTTCCTCCAAGTCATTTTCTTTTATCAATCGAAGTAAATATGAGTAATATTTTTGAATATGTGGAACAATAATTCCAACAATGTGTAATTTAATATCCGGAAATTCTTTTTTTAATTTCGCAATTGCTAAAATTGAGTATTCGTGTCCTTTTCTATATGAAAGAGAACCTACGGAAAGGATGCGGTTAAGTTTATATTGATCTTCCAATTCAAAATATGATTCGTCAATACCTTGTGGAATAATGTAATATGTTTTTTTCTTTAATTTCGATAGATTATTTGCAACATACTGAGTATCGACAATTATTTTTTTAGCGTATAAAATCACCAGATATTCGATGACGGAGTAAAAAATGAACCGTAAAAAATTTGCGACAGTCTTTGTCTGTTTAAAAGTCTTCCACATTTCAACATAAAATATGCCATGTATCGTTACTACTACTCCTGTTTTTTTTCGTTTAAGAAAACGGACTAATAACAAAGTTAAGAACGAGGTGCTGTGAATATGAACCATATCTGCCTTAAATGCCTGAATGATTGATTTTATTTCTTTGATTCGTAAAAAACTTAAGGAATTGAAATGATACAGGTTAGCCAAGTGGTGAATCGAAACGTTTTCATAATTGGAAATTTGATCTTCCTTTAAATATTTATTAGGTAAAGATATTACTTCAACTTCATTGTCTTTTGCTAAAGCCTTTGTTATACCGAATACAGAAGCTTCCACGCCGCCTCTTATTACATTATAATCTAATGGAAAATCTCCAATTTGAACAATCTTCATTATTTTTTCTTTTATCAGTCAATACTTTATTATTACATTTTGTTCTGTTTTTTCTTCTGTTTCCAAAGCAATTGAAAAATAATTTTTTTTGCTATTTGCCGGCATAACCAATAAACGGATTTAAAACTTGCGTAAATAACGCCTTTTATTTTGTAAGACCGGTTAAAATGCAATTTTTCTGAAAAATCTTTCCATTCTTCAAAAACTAAAATGCGGTTTGGCTGATATTTTTTTTTAGTTCTCGGCAGCAAGAAAAAATTTAAATACCGACAGTTACCATATCTCAGATACAAAACATTGTATTCGTACGGCTGCAACCCGTTATAACTCAATTTAAATGGCTGATCTTCCAAATAGATTCCCAAAAATTCGCCGGTTTTTACTAAAGGAAAATGAAGGACGGTTCTTATTTGAAAATCAAAATCGGCAATACATTTGAGTTGTTCATCATAATAACCGACAACTTGATGAATGGATTTACGCCACATTTGAAAACAAGCAAGATAATATTCCAAGAGAAATTCTTTATGCGAAGCGCTATTATAAACAGGACTGTTGGTTTTCACCGTACCACAAACGCCATATTGGGGAGAAATCCATATATCGCCATAAGCAATCGCTGCCTGTGGATTTTTATCCAAAGCTTCCGCCTGTTGAAGGATGCTATGGGGAAATCGCACATCATCTACATTCCAAACTGTAATATATTCACCTTCTGATAGTTGAATTCCTCTATTCCATGTGCGGTATAACGCTTCCCTTTCGGGAATAATAATATGGCGAACAAAATCAAAAAGAGGAAGATTTTCGGTAATAATAGCTAATTCTTTTTCCTGTGGAGCATTATGTAAAAGAAGTACTTCGATTTGCTCTTTACCTTCAATTTTGGCAAGCGCCTCGAAATAACCCTGTAGAAAATTTTCGCAGTTATATAATGATGTTAATACGGATATTTTTTTGTTCTCCTTCATTTCTCAAGTTCGTTTATTGTTGTTTCAGATTCACTTTTTTTAATTATATTATAGGTGATTAGAGGCAAAAGGAAAGTTACCGGATGCAGAAGATTTGCAGAGAAAAAAGAAATACCTATTGTCAATACCAAATACAGGAAAGAAAAAAGCGCATAACCATTGGCTCTCTTTTTATAAAAAAAGACCATTAAATATCCGATTAAAAAAAGATATAAGAACGTTCCCAAATATCCCAATCGAAGTAACAAAATGGAATAGGAAATATCGGCAGTATTAATTTGAGTTGTTCCACCAGACAATTCTTCTATCAATCCCACTTTAAAATCAAACATTTGTTCTACTAATTTTGAATCTTCCGGAATTAATCCGGCTCCAAGTAGCATCGCTTGAGGATGATCTAATAAATATTGATTCCGTTCCAATAAGTGAAGTACTCTGAAAGTGAAGGTGGCGTTTCCTAAATTACCCATGTCGAATTCCGTATTCGAAAGATTACCGGACATTACAGCTTCTACATCCATAAATGTCCTTGAATGAACAAATTTATGTCCTGCAAAAACAAGGGTAAACAATAAAAGAGTAGAAGTAATCACTGCAAAGTAAACTCTTTTTATATACGGCAAACCAATTACGTATCCGACAATGATAGAAAAGAGGAAAAACCCAAGCACATTTCGATGAAAAGCCCCCAAGGTAGCCGCCGTCAATAAAATCATGGACAAATATTTCAGAATTCCTTTAAAAGGATTGTGATACAAAGCCATGAAGGTGAAGAAAAAAAGCATATACGGCTGATTGTAGAATCGAGAGATTTTCACGCCAAAAATTCGGATATAACTTGTTACCGTTTCCAATAAGATATTTCTATCAATAAAAATTTGTAAGAGAAAGAGGAAGGCGGTAATTAAAGAAACGACAAATAAACATTTTAAAAGAATTTTCAGCGTTTCCTTAGCGGTATAACGAAATAAAAAGTAGGCAATCCAGAAGAATTGATATCTACTTGTACGAAGAATATCGCCCCAACCTAACTTTACAACAAATTTGCTATAAAAAATACACATAAGCAAAAATGAAGCAAACGCGATCAGGTATTTGGTAAAATTGTCTCGATTAAAATATCCACGATTAAACACGCTGTCAATAAAGATAATTCCCATCAATATCAAAAAAGCGTAATCGCTTCCTTTGGATATAAATCCGAGCTTGGTTATTTCTTCCGGAACTAAATTAAATCCGGAGGTGATAAAAAAGAAAAACAGCAATAACGCCGGAACTTTATAATTCCGCACATAAAGAAAGATGGCAAGTATTGCAATTCCCAAAAAAATCATGGTTCATTATTTATTCCAGATTCCCACTGCTTTGTTATTAATTAATTTATTCAATTGTATGGGCGCCCAAATCATACGCGGAAGGTAGATGACAACCGGAGCAAACACAATTCCGGGCGTTTTCCATTTATACCCCATCCATAAAGCTAAGGGAATAATCAGAATCATTTCTACAATCGAACTATACATTTGCAATTTCACTTTCCCAATTCCATTTATCGGATAAATGCATATATTTAACCAGCAAGTAGCAGAAATATATATACATACGGCAAACGATAATAAAAAAGGGATATTCAATATATTGTGATTTTCTTTCATCCAATAATTAACCCAAACATCATAAATGAACGGCGATAAGATAAGTAATATTAACTGAAAGATTAACAAAAAAAGGAAAAACTTGTGCAATTGGGAGATGGATCTTTGCATCCAGACAAAATCTTTTTGCGTGTAAGCGTCCGTAAATGAACTCCAATAAGGTAAAACAATAATACCCAATGCATTCAAAGCTAAGGAAAATAAACGGGACGCCGTATTAAAATTAGTTACTTCTACCGGATTGGTAATTCCTTGAATTAAAATATAGATTGTTTGATTCACCATGAAAGCGGCAAAAGTCATAATAAAAAACTTTACCCCTAAATTCATCATGGTCTTTGCCAATTGAAAGTCCACGAATTTGAAAGCCGGACGCCAAGTTTTATATTGCTTATTGAATAAAATGATGTTGGCGAGAATTAGCATAACGACCGGAGAAAATCCTGTTACCAATCCCAATGACACTAAAGATGGAGTTGTGGTTTTGGATAAGATGAAGATTCCCAACAAAATAAGCATTTGTCCCAACATATCCACAAAAGATCCGATTGCAGGCTTCATGTCTGCCGTTACTACCGACTTTATTAAATTGAAAACAAAAGTGAAGCAGAATGAAATGATTAATATCCAAATCAAACTGAAAACTTCTTGATTATAAGCCATTGAAATATTCAATTTTTCAAATATCCAATTCCAGTTTAAAAACGGATTAATTATGCAAAATAGAATGAAAATAAATATACAAATAATTCCCATGATGGCATACGTCGAGCTAATGTATTTTCGAGCCAATTCCATATTACCCATAGCCTTAGCTTCAGCCAGTTTATTTTTCATTCCATTTCCGAAACCAATATCAAAAAGATTCAACCAAAAAACCGTTTGGTATAAAGTCAACCAAATGCCGTTTCGCTCCGAATTAACATAGCTAATTGTCAATGGAACTAAAATTAGAGAGATAAGAATAGTAACTCCTTTAATAGCAAAAGAAGCTGCAACATTTTTTTTGGTCAGAAGTGTTCGTTTGTGTCCTTCATTAAAAAAAATGAATATTTTTTCCTTAATGAAACGAATCATTTTTCTTTTTTTCTCCGTATATAATTGTTAATCCGTGGGATGCCATAAATTGCCGCAAAAGGAAACACAATTGCTCCGAAAAATATAGTCGTTATTGCTACTTTTATGGTATTGGGTTCAACCGGTTTATTTATCACATAGGGTTCATCAATCATTTGTAATTTAGGTAACAACGAAACGCCTTTTACTCCCGATTCTTCCCTCATTTCCAATAAGTAAACATAAATAGTTTGTTGAAGTTCCTGTTCCCGCTTTAGTTGGAGATAATTTTTTTCGATTGTCGGAATTTTTTCGATTTTACTGTTAATCTCCGATTCTTTGCTTTTTAAATTATTCACCGTAATCAGTAAACCCTTTTTGAAATTGTCAACTGTTTGCAGGAGCGCTTGGCGTTGCATTTCAACCCGATCATTTAATTCAGTTACAAATGCGCTTGTGGAATTTGTTTTATTCATTTCGTTTCTTTTGGCAAGCGCTTCATTGTATTTACCTATGATATCGGCCACTCCGGTTGAAGTAGCTAAATTCGGGCTAAGCGGAAACGTAGAGTATTTATTATTTTCATCTGTCACAAAATCAACAATTAAATCAATCATTTTCAATTCTGTTTCAGCTTCCAACAGCGTCGGCTGCAATTCTCCGTTGACTGCAAAGTAGTATTTCACATCGGCATCTAAATCTGTCAACGTATATTTGTCTTTGAAATTCTGAATGGCTTGATCCGCATTTGCCAATTCTTCATTGACTATATTTAACCGTTTATCAATAAAAGCCAATGTTTTATTGGTTATCAAGTCTTTATCCGCTTGCCATTCCGCATTATAAGTAGAAATCACTTCGTTCAGAATCTTTTTCGCCATTAAGACATTTTCAGTATTCATACTTAGATGAATCAAATCCGAAGATTTTTTTTCAAAATCCACTGTGATTGCTTCTGTATAATTTTGAGTCATGTAGTCGTAATTAGTAAAGAAAACATTGATTTTCATCGGCTTTTCGTAGTTGTCGTAGTATGCTGATTTGGAAACGGTAAATGTTCCTATCGGAGTCTGAAGAATGGCTGGAAAGTTGCTGACTTCATATTTTCCAATTATTTCTTTCTTGTATTTTATTTTAATAAATGTTTGATCTTTCCCTACATTCATAGTAATTAAGGTAGGAGAAATAGTATCTGAAACTGCTTCGTCAATACTCAAAACGAGTGGTGAGTGGTCGTAAAGTTCCGTTTTTACCAAACCGAAAAACTCCGATTTTTTGTAATCGAAGTTTAAAGCAAATTTGCGCACAATCTTTTTTATATAACCTTGAGAACTCATTTTGAGTGATTCGTCTTCAATATTTTGCGTTCCGGCTCCTAATCCAAAAAGGCTCAACATAGATTGGCTACTCGACATAGAAGATCCGGTCATCAGCGATTCGTCATGGCGAAGGTTAACTTGCGCCATGACATTCATCACCGGTGTTTTAATTTTAACATAAACAAAAGCAAGAACGATACAGATCGCCATGCTAATAACAAAATAATACCAATTTTTAAGGCATAAAGAAATGACGTCTTTTATTTGCTCAAATTCACTTTTATTTTCTTGCATTTTCATAATGATGTCGTTCTAAATTTTTTACTTTTTACTTAAAGAGATGATAGCAATAGTTGTTGTCGCAATGACGGAAAGTGCGCTAAAAACCATTGAAAATACGGATAATTTATAGCTATCGGCAGGACCGTATTTACTTTCTAACTGTCTCGTTTTATTCGGCTCAACGATTATTTTATCATTTTGCTGCAAATAATAATAAGGAGATGAGAATAAATCGGACGAAGTTAAATCAAACCGTTTGGAAGTGTAGGTTCCATCATCATTTTCTCTAATCAATAACACATTTTTTCGATCTCCGTAAATAGTTAAATCACCTACAGCTCCAATAGCATCCAAAATAGATATTTTTTCCTGTTCAGCCAGAATAGTCGCAGGTTTGAATACTTCACCTAAAACTGTGACTTTGAATGAAATAATTCTCAAATTAATCACAGGGTCTTTGAGATAATTGGAAATCAACTCTTTTATCTTTGTAACTGCTTGCGATTTAGTCAGTCCTGCCAAAGCAATCCTGCCAACTACCGGATAGTTAATCGTTCCATCGTTATCAACAATATAAGTTTGAATGGATGGCGACGCCTGAACGGTTGTCTCGCCTGGCGTTAAAAAAGCCGTCATTGGAAGATTGAATTGGGCTACAGCTTCCTGATCTATAACCGGAGAAGAAACTGTGATTAACAATTCATCGTATTTCTTAATGATGGGCTCGTAGGGTATCAAACCGTTTTCTTTTTGCACATTTTGAGTAGGCTTATTTAAATCTTGAAAATAAGCAATGCTTTTAGGGACTGTCATACAAGAAAAAAAGAAAGCAGGGAAAATAAGAGTAATTAATGTTTTCAATCTCATTTTTAAAACTGTTATGTATTAATAATTATTTTACAATAAAAACGTATAAACCTGATAAATCGTATATAGAATTTGGATTTAATATGCAGCTAACCATTCGCACCACTCCTCCATTCCGGTATTTTTCAACGCCGAAAGTTCGAAAATTCGCAAGTCGGGATTGACTTTCAGGCAATTTTCACGGAGCGTATCAATACTTGTGTTAAGATAAGGCGCTAAATCCGTTTTGTTGATGATGCAAACGCTTGCTTCTTTGAAGATATGCGGATATTTCAACGGTTTGTCGTCGCCTTCGGTAGCGCTGACGATGACTACCTTTTCAGCTTCACCCAAATCGAAAAGCGCCGGACAAACTAAATTTCCAACGTTTTCGATAAACAGCAGCGAATTTATTTCCGGATTCAAATGTTGCAAAGCATGATTAACCATCGATGCTTCGAGATGACAGCCTGTTCCCGTATTTATCTGAAAGACCGGAATCTCCAATGCGGCAATCCGATCGGAGTCGTTCGAAGTCTGCTGGTCGCCCTCAATTACATAAATCGATTTCTGATTTTTCAATTGCCGGATTGTTTCTTCCAATAGCGTGGTTTTCCCGGAACCGGGAGAACTCA
>Ga0123354_10006579_pt1 | contig 17295 bp, 17 predicted proteins | sample TergutLab28metaG_2_FD_97872 | JGI IMG/M metagenome (GOLD analysis project Ga0123354, IMG submission 97872) | Labiotermes labralis P4 segment gut microbial communities from Petit-Saut dam, French Guiana - Lab288 P4 | ecosystem: Host-associated > Arthropoda: Insects > Digestive system > Gut ...
AGGTTGCAGTATTTGGAACTGCAAGAAGCCCCCACTTTTCTCTGGCCATTATCTCCGTAACCGTTCAACTTTGGATATAGGTGTTTTGGGTTATATCGGTATACTTTAACATAAGGAACACCCGTCCGAAGTCTGGCACATTCCTCCTGGGACACCCTGTATACATAAATTTGAGCCACATATTTATTGTCACAATATTGAACAGTTAGAAAATTTTTTTCGGACAACACATTTGAGCTTGAAGAAAGGGTTGTTTGTATTTATTTGTTCACAAGAATTTTTCAATAAAGTCTGATGGAGTTTTGATTAGATGAGAGATCTACAGTGGTTATTTTCAGTAGAGCTGCTTTCTGATTTGCTGTACTGACATAAACAGTTTGTGCAGTTGATGTGTTGTTGCAAATGGAAGCTGAAATTTACCAGAAGTATTCTTTTCCCCCAATGGAAAATTATAAACCTTAGATAAATTATAATGAAAGAGTAGACAAAATGAAACTTTCAACTATTCAGGAAGATGTCAGTGTTGTTAATGTGTGGCATCAAATGAGTAAGGACATAAACAAATAACACATGTATGTAGCATTTTTTGTTGTCTCATTTTGGTTAAAGAAGCACAACATTTTAGATGCTTTCTCTGCTTATGCCATCTGGCAAAGTATGCAACTTATTTCACAACAGCCATTGCAGCACATATTGGATCATCTGAGAGGCACAACAATGTCCATTTCACACTTTCATATGATGATGGAAGCACATACAGGCTGTGAAACTACCTTCTTCAACCAAACTGAGAGAGTGAATGATGCCCCATGTCTGTGTCAGTTTAATACCACAGCTTTAACACATATCTTAAGATGTATGTAAATAGGAAGGAATGAGAGAAAATCAGTCTGGATCAACTATGAAAGGACAGCATCAGGGATGAATATGGAAAGCGGGTAAATAAGACCTGGACAGAAGAAGAAGTAGAAAAAGAAGTAAACGTAAATCTAGAACTACAGTGAAAGCAGATCAAAACAGATATAAAAAAGCACAACAGTTGACATACTAGGATACAAGGAAAGGAACAAGGATACTAAGGAATGGTTTGATGAAGAGTGCAGACAACTGCTGGAGCAAAAGAGTAAGGCATACCAGGCATATTTAGCTGGACTGAAGAGAGCAAATAGAGGAGAATGTGAGGAGAAAAGGAAATAGGGTGATCATTGCATGTAGAAAGGAAAAAAGATGGGTTATCAACCAACAGTTCACTGCAATAAAAGAGGAATTTAAGGGAAAAAACCCAAGACAGGCATATAGGATGGAACAAAAGATAAAAGATAGATACAAACCTCATACATATCAGTGTAAAGACACAGAAGGGAACATAATTGGTTACAAGAAACACATTGAAGGCAGATGGACAGAACAGTTCGAGGAGATACTAAATGAAAATAAACATAAAATTAAACAACAGCACTAGACATAGAACAATACCAAATGAACACACAAAGTGGGGAAATGGGAATACAGGCACCAACAGAGCAAGAAACCGAGCGGACCCTACAGAAGTTAAGCGGTAATAAAGCAGTGGGCACAGATGGCATACCAGCAGAACTCAAGCACAGAGGAGAAGAAGTAATGAATAAAATCCACAAATTAGTGGGCATAATGTGGGAGAAAGAAAGAATACCAAAGGAGTGGAAACTACATATTATACGCCCAATCCATAAGAAGGGGGACAAATTAAACTGCCAGAAGTACAGAGACACATCATTACTATGTACAGCTTAAAAAACTTTCACCACCATTCTGAAGAATAAACTAGAACCTTACGCAGAAAAAGTAATAGGAGAATACCAGATGGGATTCAGGCCGGGGCAATCAACAATCGATCAGATTTCCACAGTGCAACAGACACTAGAAAATTGTTGGGAATACAACATAAGTGTGTATCTAGTCTTCATAAACTTCAAACAGTCCTATGATAGTGTTAGAAGAGAAGAGATATATGAGGCATTGCAGTATTTCCCAATTCTTGTTACACTGATAAGACTGGTAACAGCAACAATGCACAATGTGGTAGCAAAAGTTCAAGTCTAAACAGAGAAGACTGTACTTTTTGAAATTAGAGATGGTTTGAAACAGGGAGATTGCCTTGGCACCACTGCTGTTCATTGGCATAATGGAATTTGTGTTGAAGAAAGTACAGGTGACAGAAACGCAACCTTACACTGTGAACTAATACAGATAGTTGGATATGCAGATGATATATGCATAATGGGTAGAACAAAGGAAGCAATGAAACGGACTTGTAAAGAGTTGAAAAGAGCGGCCAAAGAGGTAGGCATATCTTTCAACATAAATAAAACAAAAATAATGGCACATTCCAGTTGCGACACACATATTGGACAGGAAGTGAAGATAGGAGGAGACACGATTGAAGTGTTAGATGAATTTGTCTACCTGGGAACATGCATCACCAAACATATAGGTGAACTGGTGGACATAAGGAGGAGGATAGGACTGGCCAACAAGGCATACCACTCCCTGTTAGCTATAATATAGTCAAGATGGGTACATAGGTAAACCAAGATAAAGCTCTGTAAAACATTAATAAGGTCCATTTTATGGTACGGGAGCGAGGTGTGGACATTGTCGCAGACTTCAGGAAAAATGCCTAGTGCATTTGAGAGAAAAGTCCTAAGGAAAATATGTGGGCTTGTGTTGGTTAATGGACAGTGGCAGAACGGGTATAAGCATGACATTTATAAATTAAAAAGAGAAATGGAGCAAACTAGGAATATCAGATTGAGAAGGCCCCAGTGAGTGAGTCATGTAATGGGAATTAAGGATGAAAGCATGCCCAAGGAAGCATTGAAAGGTTACATAAAAAGGAGAAGACCAGTGGGAAAGTCCAGAGTGAGATGGTTAGGTGCAGCAGACAGGGATGGTAAGAGGGTGTTGAAATGCAGAAACAGCAGACAGTCGACGGAGGATAGAGATGCCTGGAGGTGGAGGATTGAAGAGGCCAAGACCCAAGTTGGCCTGTAGTGCCATAGAAGAGGAATAGGAGTACTTGGAGGAAAATCCATTTTTCAGATCTCACATGGATGCCTGGAGGTGGGAGATTGAAGAGGCCAAGACCCAAGTTGGCCTGTAGTGCCATGGAAGAGGAATAGGAGTACTTGGAGGAAAATCCGTTTTTCAGATCTCACATGGATTGGCATGGGATCAAACCCAGCCCTCCACTTGAGCCATGGTTTGGTTGTTACTGTGAAGCCTGTTGACTTTTTGGGTGTGACACCACGTAGTCTGGGAGAAATGTACTTTGGTTGAGAGAAAAATCACCTCACAGATTACAGAAACTTTCGTGGTGGACATCATGAGAACCTCCAATCTTGCACTGTGAAGAAGACTGGAAAATGTGAGCTGTGAGGTGTTTGCAGCAGTAGCTGAGGGTTCTGTTTGTCTGTTCTGTCACATTGCATGAATAGGTAGTCAGAAGCTGGCATTCTAAAGGAATGTACTGCCTTTATCTTCAAGGGTCATTATGTGCTGGAAGACTTACTGGCCTTGGATAATGAAGGCAGTATTTCTCTTTGAAATTTCGGGCTTCCAAGTTTGGAAGATGTTGCTACGTGCCATCATTTTTTTTCGTGTGTTGGTTGGTCTAATTCAGATGGCCTTCCATTGTTCTGTTAGTGCTAACTGCATACTCCTTTTACTGTATGAAAATTGGCCTTGTTTCCAGAGCACCTTCTTTTCCCTTTCATTAACCGCTCTTCACATGTTCCTCCATTCTATGAAGCTATTAAACAATTGCAAAGTTTTTATTCTTGATATAGCTTTATCACCACAGCCCCAGGTCAATGTCCTACATGGTTTTGTAATAGAGTCCAGGTGTCATGCAAAATCTGAGATGGTAATTTACTTAGGAGACTACTGGAGGACGTGAAAATTGAGACAGAAACAGACTACCCTTGAGTGAATGATTTTTATGAAGCGTGTACAAACAGAAATTCATGGAACTATCACAGAACAAAATAATTTAAGAGTGTGGGTATGTGCTTTTACAATAATAACCGGCAGTGAATCATAGGAATTGTCTTTGTACGCACCAATGTTTTGTGTTACCACAAATAAAACGTAAGTAAATAAAATACAGTCAAGTCCAGGAACTTACGCTTGCACCTTATATAAGCTGAAATGCGGATTACTGTCATTGCATGGTGGATCCACTCTTATACATGATATTTTTGTGTTCTGGAAACAAGATCTGAGGAGAAAAGGGGTGTCCAACCTTTTCTGACAAAGGGTCACAGATGTTATTGTAGGCTGTTTTACAGGTTGCATATGTAAAAGTCTCAAAGTGACACCTAACACCAAAATAAATAAATTGTCACATATATTAGACAATCTGTTTATCGTTCACTTATATCTAATTCAAATAGATTATTTTGCCTAGTGCAATTTTGTATTTTAGTAGTATATAGTTCTGAAAATATTGGTTTATCAGTTGTCAGATTTTTAAATTTCAACTAATCAGTCTTGAATTATATTGTAATAGCTGAGTGGCACTGCCTGTTTTGTGTGTGTGTGTGTGTGTGTGTGTGTGTGTTTTTTTTTTTGTTACACAGTATTCTTGTTGAGATGACAAATACCCGCTTTGTAAGCACGTTTAGTTGTCAAAAAATGTTACATTATTAAATGTGGTTTGAGTCTATATGGTGGCTTTTGGTACATAGTCTTTTGTATGTATGTTGACCAACAGGTTTTGTTTGCAACCTTATGTGGATCAATGGAATATGAATAAATAATAATAATAATGATACGTAACTAGGTAACTGACCAGCTAATTCCAGTGTGTAGAGTTCTTCCTGAAAAGTTGATAGTTCTGATTGAATGAAAAAATTCCTGTATTTTATTGAAACCATGTTCACAAAATTCTGCACCTAGTTCTTGTCCTGAGCCAGATGAATCCAGTCTGTGCTGCACCATTTGATCTTAATGTTATCCTCCCATCTATGCCTGGGTCTTACAGGTGGTCTCCTCCCTCCAGGTTTCCCTACCAAAACTGTGTATGCATTTCATTTCTGCCTCACACATGCATCTGCCCCACACTTCTCATCCTCCCTGATTTGATATTCGGTGACGAGTATAAATCATGAGGTTCCTCATTATGCAGTTTTCTCCAGCCTCTTGTTACTTATTCCCTCTTAGGCCCAAATGTCTCCTTCTGCATCTTATTCTTGATCTCTCAGTCTGTGTTCTTCCCTTAATATGAGATACGACGTTTCATGCCTGTATAAAGCAGCATGCAAAATATATTTTTGTATATTTTAATGTTTATGTTTTTAGATAGAACACAGGAAGACATAAGATTCTGGACAGAAATGTGGCAGGTATTTCCTGAATTTGAACTGCCGTCAGTTTCATCATGCACCGAGTTTAGATTTGTTAGTGTCATTCCCAAGTATTGAACTTTGTCACACAGTCAGAGGATTTGCTGTGTATCTGTATGTTGTGATTTCATCTTGTATTCAGTTCATGAATCAAGAACATATACATAGTTTCCTCTGTGTTTAGTTTTAAACCAACCTCCTAGTGAGTGTCTACCACAGCTTGTTTGCTTTTGTCATAATACTCATGCCTTCATCCACTGAATTAACATGTAGATGAAAAGCTGATATGTCCAATTCGGTTTCATTCTTTTACCTCAACCTTTCTACTGGCCTATAAAGGTAAAAGTAAAATTCACACTAGAACAGGCTACAGAGGCTCAGAGGGTGAGTACAGGTATATCTGTACTCTTTCTTTAACCTCGGCGCTGCATTGAGGTGGGTAGTCAATACCACACCCAAGCTGCTTTATCCTCGGGAAAGTCCTGGTACCCTTTGTGCAGGGGGATGTATGTACCCCAGTGCCGGTCTGGACACATGCGGAAAATCTCATCCCCAACGGTGCGATCCCCAGAACGTCCAGCCCATAACAAGTCGCTAAACTGACTACCCTGCCCACTTTCTACTGGCATATTCTAAAGCAGAGTTTAACAGTAATGAAAATATGTAAAGCATCTCCTTGTTCTAGACCATTCTCAATAGGAAAAGCATCTGGCATGTTTTCATGTTTGGGCTTTGATGTAGGTTTCTTTTAAATACATTTTATTTAATGTGATTGGTTTTCATGGGTTCACCCAACCCAGTGACAGTAATGCAGGTGAGCTACCTCCTAAATGAATCATAGACTTGCCTGAAGTCTCCAACTAGTGTTGTTAGATGTAGCAGAGGTACCAGCTGCGTGCCTTCTTAACGTCATTGCTAGATGGAGGTGAATGATCAGCCTCATATCTTGGCTGCTTGACCCACAGGAAAGAGCCCCCTGGTTCCCCACTTTATAGGTGTCTAGGCATGTGTGGGTGCTGTGAAGAGTAAAAAAATCTCTGCCTGTTTTAGAAATCTACTGACTTAAAATTCTGATCAGCACAGCTTCTGTCAAGAGAATTATGGAGAGACCGAGACTCAGAAAGTTTGTTAATTGTGCAAAATAAGTTGTGTGTGATGTGAAATAGTGAAGCACAGGAGTGTGTGTTGTAGAATGGGAGGAAATGAAGATTACACTGGGCATTTTTGGAGACAACAGCAATGTAGAAAACAAACTGTCATCTCATGGCTATTGTATTTCTTCTGTATTATGTATGTTTTTTATGTCTTCTGTCATTTGTCGCATTTTTTTTTCTGTAGTGTGTAATATTGTAAGTCCCTTTAATAAACGGACTGAATTGAATATTTATGTTTTATCTATGTTGGTCAGGCTTTTTGGTATAACTTTTTATGTACCTTACAAGTAGTAAGCTGTTTAGTTAATTTGTTGTTGTTGTGTTATGTAACGTGTTCACATCTTTTACCCAGTCAAAGAGAATGGAGGAACTTTTGCTTCTCTGTTTTTTTGTTGCTGATGATACATGTTGTGCAGCGGAATGTACTAGATCATCATGTATATTTGAAAGCTTTGCTTGTTGCAGGCACATTTCTACAGAGGAAAAATGAACCATGCATTTTAGTTACATGTCATATTGATTATATAAAAGTGTGCATGCATATTGATACAAATATAAACATGTGTTTTGGCTTTTCCTTTCATTGTACACAGTATTTTGTGAGTGTGTAATGTGCAGTTTTAGGCTACACTATTGCTATTCTACATATTCTGCTGTTGATGATGTACAATGTGAGATATTGAGGATGTCTGTAGAGTTGGCTATGTGGTCTGTTGTAGAAAGCAGAGAGTAACTGAAAGTTTGAGTGGATTTTTAAATAGCTGTGATCATTTAATCATTGTGATAAGATAACCAAGTCACTTGTGGTGGTGTATTCACTGTCATATGTATCGTATCTGCCCTTGCTCTGTCAAAAATTCAGTACTTCTTGAATGGGTAAATAAGAGGATAATTTAAGTACAGTAATTTTTAAATTGTACATTTTTGTGTGTGATGTTATAGTGACATGGGTATTTAAAGTGTCTGGGACTTGAGTTGTTCCACTTTCATTTCAACAAAGGTGGTATATGTTGGGCCATAAAGAGGAGATGCACCAGGTCTTCTAATAAATAGTTTTTGGTGTCATAAATAACAGTTGGCAGTTTGTCCATCTGTGGTGTACCCTAGCAGGCTCAAGAACCGAAGCAGAAATCACAGCTGCTGTGGGAAGTTCACTAAACAATACTGCACAATACATGCATTAAAATAAAACTATTCACAGTTATGGAAAACCTGAAATAATATCCTGCGAATCATACTGGATGCAGAGGAATCAAATACTGGGCATGTTTTTATATGAATTGCCCCATGCTGTGTTTGTATTGTGATATCAGAAGCAGTTGAGTTCAGTATTTCAATCAATGCTGTACTCTATTTAACAATATAACATGTTCTTTTGATGACTACAATCCTCTATTCTATAATGTAGCACACAGACTTTGACCAAGGCATTCTTTGCTTTCAAAATACAATGTGGTTTCACTGTACATATGTAATTTTCAGTTAACTTATGCCCATGGTGTTTCTGCTCCAATTTTCATGGAATGTATAATGTCCAACAGCATTGTGTGTAGATTCCTTATATTGAATATCACCCAGATCATGTAATAAATGTGGAAAGCATGGATAACGCTGTACACCCCTAAGTGAAATATAGCTTGGCTGCACCAATTTATATGAAATTTATATAATCAATAAATTTTTGTGAACATCTCCTTGACCGATTTTTTTTTTGGCAAATCATATGAAAAATATTGAAAATCGACAGAATAGTATTCATGCTCGTATGTAAAGTGTGGCAGTCACCACACCAATTGTCACGACTCACAGTTGCTCAACAGCTTCATGTTGGAATTTACTCTACCAAACTTCACCCAAATTGGTCAAGAAATATGGAAAGTATGTGTGGTAATGGCTTTACTACCACTGATTTGATTTTTATGACAGCTGTTTGCAATGAACCCCTGTTCTGCATTTTATGAAAATCTGACAGACAGTTTGGTTGTTGATACTAAGTCTCTGATGGATGAGCCTGCTCCCCACATAAGGCTCCTTTTACTGTATTCAGGTTTGAGAAAATTGGCAAGGGAAAAATTGAAAGTAATCTGGAAGAGAGTTACCTGTGATAATGAAGCTGTCTGTATGCAGGCAATGTGATGACAGTGTAGTCTGGGCCAGCCACGAGGATTAAAGACATCTTGTTGTAAAATCTGTATGATGAACACGACACATTTGGCGGTTCATGTTTCTGATGGATTGTAATATTTTAAATGTAATGCATAAGATTTGTATTATGGTGGTATGTTTTTTCAAGCATTGATTTAGATTATATTTCAATTTATGAACAAATATTTTTAAGTGAGTTCTGCTCTGAGTTTCATATTTAATATGTGTGCTATTATTTTTATCATCTTTGGAAGGAACTAAGTACAGTTGGGTTGTTGTAGGTTTATGTGCTATGGCTTATCTTGTCTTGAGATATTTTAAAATCTTTTAAAATTTTTCTGTTATAGATGCTGCATGGAGTTGATGTTGGTAATGCTGCAGGTCAGCTATCAAGTGAAGGTTTTTCTTATCTGTATCGTGGGATGCTACCTCCATTGTGTCAGAAAACACTTTCATTGTCTATTATGTTTGGTGTGTATGAAGAATGCAGGAGGCCATTAGAAAATGCAAATGTACCTCATTACTTGTCCAAAGCCATTGCCTCAATGGTTGCTGGAACTGTAGAAGCTACATTGACGCCTTTTGAACGTGTGCAGACTTTGCTGCAACATCAACATTATCATGCAAACTTTAAGAACATGATTCATGCCCTTAAGGTAGTGGGTGTCAGTTATGGATTCAAGGAGTATTACCGTGGACTTGTCCCTGTTCTGTTACGAAATGGACCCTCCAATGTGTTTTTCTTTTTCTTACGAGATGAAGCAAATTATCATCTTCCACATCATGAATCATGGTGGGGAGAGACGTCACTACAGTTTGTAAGCGGTGCTGTAATTGGAGGCTTCATAAGTACAGTATTTTATCCTTTAAATGTTGTCAAGGTGCATGTGCAAAGCACCCTTGGAGGGGAATTTCAGAAATTCACGTCTGCCCTGGCCGAACTGTACAAAACAAGAGGGTTGAGAAATATGTACAGAGGTGTCCACATGAATTATACAAGATCATTTATAAGCTGGGGTGTTATAAATGCAGCATACGAATTCCACAAGAAATACGTGTTTTAAATCACATTGCACTTCAGGATTGGCAATTCGTACTGCTATCTCGATTTAACCGTACAGTAGCACCATCTATGTGGTATTTTTGTGTACTGATTACTGTTAATCGAAGAGACCATGAACAGAGACGATCACATCGGTCGTGAATAAATGTGCACGTATGAGCCAATAACGAAAGGCAACGTGTTTTAAAATGGAGTGCAAGAGTGTGGTGATACTGTGGATGTGGTCGGTAGTATTTGTTTTTCAGGATATATTTATGCTTCTTGAATTAGCAGAAGGTAATTAATTATGAGTGTGTGTGTGTGTATATATATATATATTTGTGTGTGTACGTGTAACGAACGGGATTTCGTAAATGTGTAAAGGGAATGATTTGAAGGGATTCAAGGATCTCAGCGTTGCAAGTGCCACGATCCAGTCGGCTTGGGGGTGTGACGCCGCGTGGTAGGTGGGTATCAGGGTTTCGAAAGAACCTGCCATGCTCGTTTTAAAAGGAGAAGCAGTCCACCGAAACGTTGGTGCCGATCGACCAGCCTGTTCGGCGTTACGTACTTTGAGATCATAACCTCAGTGAAGTGGATGCTTCGTCACGGACGTCATCAAATTCGACAGAATGTGCGTGGTTTTCGCACATTAAGTGGCGGTATAAGATTTACCAATATAGCACTTGTTTTAGAAAAGCAATACATAAAATTGTATGTAGTCCTCGACAGTCATTGTCCACCATTTATGGTACTTGTGTCTGTGGTGTTAGCATATATAGGCGAGGTTTTCCACTTGTTATTAATTCATTGTAGGTTTGTTAAAAAAAATATTGTTTCTGCCCATAGGTCGATCCACCCAGTATGTAACATGTGGTTCAGTCCTTAAATTAATGAACATTGGTTATAAGATTCGGCTGCATTCACATGATGTGAAGTATGGGACAGGCAGTGGCCAGCAGTCTGTTACAGGGACTGATGTGCAAGAAGATGTTAATTCCCATTGGGTAATTAAGGCACAGACGGGAAAACATTGTGTCCGAGGGTAAGGTAATATGCATGAATGTTGGAGATGTTTTTAAAATAATAGCTTTATTGTTCATGCTGCATTACATGTGTAATGAGGTCTGAAATGCATATCTCACCCTTTTTTTTTTGTCATGTATGCAATGGTACTTGGTGAATTTACTTTCTGGAGACTTCTTGTATGGAAGCCTCCTTCAGCACAGATTGTTAACTTGAGGTTCCTTTTATTGAGCCATAAATTAGATGAGATCTTTTATTTTAACAGGGAACCTGTTAAATGTGGTAGTATTATTAGACTGCAGCATTTGGCAACATCAAAGAATCTTCATTCCCATCATTTTGCTTCACCATTATCTGGCAACCAAGAAGTTTCAGCATATGGAGATGATCAAGGTATGTTTTGGAAAATAAGGTACAATGGTGGGTTTTTAACTATATTATCCGTGCCTGTTTTATCTCTTTGATGTCAACAGTGTTGGTGCAGTTGTCAGCTAACAAAAGTTCTGGATTAATGTAAGTTAGTAAAATTCTCTTGTGCATTCATTTTTAGTGAAGCTGAAAATATTGTTGTATAAAGTAACAAAATTGGGATTAACACATGGCTACATTGACTGAAACTAAAGGTAATTCAGTTACTTTCTGTGAAAATTAAAGGCAGTGTAACTTGTGCATGATGATGATTATTATGAATTATGTGAAAACCTGCATATCTGTGTTGGTTGAGCTGTGCTAAATAGAATGTGGTAGGATCACCATTTTGAATTAGTAATATGAATCATATAATTATTATTATAGTTAAGGCAACCGCATGAACACTGAAAAACCTTGATTAGAATACAGACCTATTGCACTATGTACACTCTGTTCAACAAAAATCAAGTGGCCTGTTATTTCATACGTCCTGCTCAGGCAGTGACGTGACGTACAGTTGCCATCATAATTCGAGTCATTTTACTTTCCCCATACTTGTGCATTCGTGGTGTTTGTCTTCCATTCATTACAATCAATCACGACGTGTATGTATTAACCAAAGACACCAATACATTCGTTTAATTTGAAGTTAGAACATGAATTGAAGGTCATTAATTTTCCAAGGCATGTGGCTTGCTAGCTCTGCTTCCATCCATGGAAGGATGTTGCAAAAGGGTGGTTGTTTGCCACACCCAGAGGTAGCCAAGCCAAGCAATACTCTTCAGAAACAAACTACAATGGTTCAATTCCCAGTGTTAGCATATAATTATTTCTTTTTGAATATGTTTTATACTCACAAACACTCAATTAAATTATGCAGTAACACATCCATTATTTAATTGTATGTTTCAGAAGTTATCTTTACTCCATTGGCAGTGTTAGAAATGCGAGTGACGCAGATATTTCTGTTGTTTTTCTGTAGTTCTTTTTTCTTTGTTTACCGACATTCTGATTTAAGGGTTCATGGTTCATGTTCGAATGGGACTAAAACTAGGCATGTGAATTTTGTTGTTGTTGTGGGCAGTAGTGGGTCACGAGATCTGACATTGGGCTGTACAATTTGAAACATTTACAGAAAGGAATTGTTGAGCATGTGATTCATGTGCTGGGGAGGTCTGGACTGAGGGTGGTTTCACTCTCACCTTGTTTCAGGGATGGGGCGTGGGGAGTGAAGTACTATTGGAACACCTGCAGCTCAATTTTAGTTTTTGAAACAAGGTCATAATTCTTCTTCCATGTGGCCTTCTAGTAGACAATAACATATTTTTAAAAATGTGCGTTTTTAAGAGTTACACTGATTATGGGGGTTATGAAAACCAAAATGCACATTTTTTAATAATAATAAAATCAAAGGTACGAAGAGCTTATGTTGGTTATTTTAACCTGTACTTGGCTGCACGATCAAAATGATGGACTGTACCTTGCCCCTATTTAATGGTTTGTTTTAAGAATGTTATTTAAAGAAGCCTAATTTGTTTGATAAAAATTTTTATATGATTTTAGAACACTTTTACTAAAGGATTTCTCATTAAGTTGGTCAAGTTTCTTTCCTTTTTCTGCCACCCCAAATCAAATGTCTTTCACAACTGCATTATGGTAATTCACAATTTTTGAGCCATGGACCAAAAAGAATATTATACCTGCTGCTGATTGTGGATGAAAATGGATGGCAGGGGATTATCCATGGATGAAAACTGGCCAGTGGTGACAGTATGGTCATTAACCTTTAGATGAGTAGGCCAAATCCTTCTTTACAACATAACCACCATAATCAGTGTAGCCAGTAAGACTTTTAAAAACGTACATTTTTGAAAATGTGTAATTGTCTACTAGAAGGTAACGAAAAATTTATGAACTTGTTTCGAAAGCTAAAATTGAGCTGCACCTGTTCCAACAGTACTTCACTGCCCACACCCCACCCCTGAAATAAGGTGAGAGTGAAACCACCCTCAGTCCAGACCTCCCCAGCACATGCATCACATGCTCAACAATTCCTTTCCATAAATGTTTCAGATCGTGCAGCCCAGTGTCCGATCTGGTGACCTGCTACTGCCCGCAAGCACCAACGAGATTCACATGCCTAGTTTTAGTCCCATTTGAACATGAAACCTTAAATCAGAATGTCAATAAACAAAGAAAAAAGAATTACGGAAAATAACAGAAATATTTGCGTCACTCACATTTCTACCCCTGCTAATGGAGCAAAGATAACGTTTGGAACATATAATTAAATAATTGATGTGTTACTGCATAGTTTAATTGAGTGTTTGTGAGTATAAAAAATATTCAAAAACAAAAAAAAATGTATGCTGATGTTAGGACTTGAACCAATGTAGTTTGTTTCCGAAGAGTATTGCCATCACTTGTTAACGCACTTGGCTACCTCCGGGTGCCGCAAACAACCACCCTTTTGCAACATCCATCCATGGAAGCAGAGCTAGCAAGCCACACGCCTTGGAAAATTAATGACCTTTAATTCATGTTTTAACCTCAAATTAAATTAATGTATTGGTGTCCTTGGTTAATATATATGGGGCATGATTGATTGTAATGAATGGAAGACAGAGAAACTCCACGAATGCACAAATATGGGGAAAATAAAACAATTCGAATTAGGATGGCAACTGTATGTCACCTGACTTCCAGTTCAGGACTTAGAAAATTTCAGGCTGCTTGATTTTTGTTGAACAGAGGGTACAAAGTCTGAAGTAGTATGCACTGGTGTTTAGTAGCATGAATGAATAAAGATTTCTCATTATTACATCATTTGGTCAGGTGGCAGTGTGAAAGCATGAGATTAAATTTGTAAGTCAAGCACAGAAATACTAAGAAACTTATGTTATTTAAAACAATAACCCAGCTTGCATCCCATTCCTGTGTACTACGTGAATACCATATGCAGTTCCCACATGCTTTCAAGAATGTCACGGCTCCATTAACAGTTAATTGCCTGACTTGTCATTTACCAAATGACTCTTGTACCCCCTGCCTGCGTAGTTAATGTTAGTGGATGTTACATGTACCACCATTTTGTAGGAACCTGCTGCCTTCATCCTCAGGGTAGGAGATTGATAGGTGGAAGTGGTAGGGAAAGGAGGATGGTGAGTGGGGCTGTGAGCAAACCAGTGAGAGGCATTGGCTTTTCTGTAATGGGGCAAAAGAAGAAATGTAACAGGAAAGAATGTGTAGAAATGTTGTAACCTGTGTATCACACTGGATGGTGTCACATCTGTAGAAGACTACCACCATGGGAACCTGAAGTCACTTGTTTAGTGAACTGTTGAGTATCTGAACTTCTAGATTTTAAGTTTTTAGATTTGCAGTGTGTTGCAGGAGGAAGTGCAACATAGTCACAGTGTTCACATTATTTGGTAACTTGGCATAGACACATTTTATTCTTTCACACCACACTGCTTGGGTGGAGCTAACATTTATCCTTATGGTTGACAAAATTAATAGAAAGTTTTGTGCTGCAGGTGGTAATTGTGTTTTGTGTCAAGGTGGTGATTATGTCTGTCAAAATGTGAGAAGTTTTGAATGGCTGTATTCTGTACTGGTGAACAGATTTATTTCAGGACAATTTCAGAAGCCAGGATAACTCAGTCACTGTAGTGAATATGCTGTGGGCTGAATGACCAGGAAATTGAATTCCCAGCAGGGGCAGATAGTTCTTGTAGTCAACAACATCCACACTGGCCCTGGGACCTACCCAGGCTCTTGTCCTTTGGGAATCAGGGCTGTTTCGTTGAAAGTAAAGAGATCAGGCCATTATGCTGTCACTCACTCCTGTCCAGTGACTAAGTTAAGAATGTGTGGAGGTATGCCTCCCCTTCCCTTTGCCATAGGAATTAGTTGAGCATAGAGATAACATGGATGAAAGGAATGTCATCAAATATACTCAGTATGATGAACGAGTGATGCAGGCTTTGTATTGTACATTTTTTATTTAGTCATCTTTTAATATTGCATTTTGTTTAGTAGCATAGTATTTTTATGTATTGTGTTGTACCTTGAAAAAATGGAAGTGATGATTGTACATTTTAAAGCATACTGGGACAAACTCTACTGGGGGTTGTATCATGAAATTTGTGGTGCTTTGTATTTGACCTAGTTACTTTGTTATTAGATGTTACCACTTTCACCTTTGTTATGCAGCTTAGGAGCCTCTTGATGTCTGTCTTTCCACAAGTGTGGCTTCTCAGTTTCTTCATTAGGATTAGCCATGTATTCTTTGTCTTTCATGTAGGAGAGGGGGACACTGGTGATCACTGGATGGTGATTTGTGATGTTGACTACTGGGAGAGAGATGAAGGCATTATGCTGAAACATGTTGATACTGAAGTGTAAGTTGGACATAATTTAAACTTATCTAGTATCATAAGATAGGAACAATGAAATTTCAGTACTTTGAAAGGTTAGATGCAGCTTAAAACTGAATAATTAAATTAGAAACAAGTACTTTGTGCAACAGTAATAAAAGATGTTTTCCTTTTTTCATAGTTTAAATTTGCATAGTAGGAGAATACATTAAAGAAATTCTGATGCACTTTGTAAGTGGGAGAATTATCCATTCAGAAACCATGTATTTTATTACCCCATGCATAGGAAGGGATTTAAAGCATATCATTACTCACTCTTGAACTGCAATCAGCTATTTAAAATCCACTGTCTGTGAGAGGCAGTTATATGGGAAAGTTTGCTGTACAGCCATTGTTGAGTGCAGAGAGAACATATGTTTGTATTTTGATAGATGTGTGCTGGCCTATGTCTTAACACACTTTTGTTTTTCTCTCTCTAAATACAACTTGTTTCATTTATCTTTATCATTGCACCGTGCATTTTGTAGATTCATTTAATTAACACACCAACTAATGCACACACATATTACTTAAAATTCTAAAACTTTTACATTAAAACATTCCTACATGTTTCGATCGTAAGATCATTCTCCGAGAGCATACACTGTTCCTTGCCCAAGTTAAAGTTTAAAAACACTTAATGATTAACGTCGTTATGTTAACTTGGTGCTGTGCTGAGTCTCACGCTAAACACATGACACACATCCATAGCCAGGCTCATTCTCAACAGCGTATGACCCACCCACAACGTACGACATGCTGCCACAGCACAAAGTTAACATAACAAAGTTAATCACGAAGTGTTTTTAAACTTTAACTTTAGCAAGGAACAGTATATGCTCCCTGAGGATGATCTTATGATCGAAACATGTAGGAGCGTTTTAATGTAAACGTTTTAGAATTTTAAGTAATATATGTGTGCATTAGTTGGTGTGTTAATTAAATGAATTGTTTTATTTAATTTTTTCAGTCTGTGTGTGTGTGTGTGTGTGCATCAAATGAAAAACAGTTCACGTTCCAAAATGTTGTATACATGGGGGGACCCAAAAAAAACAAGACTAGTCTCAATGCCGCCGAATGCGGAGGAGTGGGAGAAGGACAACGTCAGTGCTTGTTCCCTAGACCCTCAACTGTCAGTAGCGAGACGGACGTCTTCCTGTAACAACTCAATCGGCCGCACAGTCAGTTTTCATGAAGGTAGTTTTTGTGACCCTGTCGAAATCGTGATGTGTGATTTAAAGGAACAAAGAACTTGTTTGAAATTTTGCTTCCTCCTTGGGAAGACACCCACAGAATCATTAGAAATGCTTCAGGAGGCTTTCAAGGAACAAGCTCTGAGTCGTGTGTGAGTGTTTGAATGGTTTCGAGCTTTAAAAAGGGGGATTTGAGCATCGAGGATCAACCCCATTCTGGACGCCCTTCAAGCAGCCGGAATGACGAAAACATCGCAAAAATCCGCGAAAAACTCAACGAAGACCGTCGTTACACCATTGACGAGTTATTGGAAGTTACAGGAGTGAGTTGGAGCTCAGTTCAGTGCATTCTGACTCAAGACCTAGGCGTGAGACGTGTTGCAACAAAATTCGTCCCCCGCCTGCTCACAGAGGACCAACGGCAATCCCGACTCGCTGTGTGCCAGGACTTGAAAAGGGAGCTTCAAAATGACCCAAACTTCTTGTCCAGGGTCATAACAGGTGACGAAAGTTGGTGTTATG
>Ga0123354_10006580_pt1 | contig 17295 bp, 9 predicted proteins | sample TergutLab28metaG_2_FD_97872 | JGI IMG/M metagenome (GOLD analysis project Ga0123354, IMG submission 97872) | Labiotermes labralis P4 segment gut microbial communities from Petit-Saut dam, French Guiana - Lab288 P4 | ecosystem: Host-associated > Arthropoda: Insects > Digestive system > Gut ...
CCCCCCCCCCCCCCAAAAAAAAACCAAACCAAACCAAAACAAAACAACTAGTCACACGCCTCCACAGCCTGTTTCTCTGCTCTGACCTGCCCCCCCACCCTGTCACCTTCCTTCCGATTGGCTCAGGCTATTTTCGAGCCAAACCCTTTCCCGTATAAATACCCCAACATTCTCAACCCCAGTCATTCTTCATACCCACCTGCCTATGCACAGAGTGTTCCGAACGTTCAGACGTAGGGGAATTGCCCAGAAGAAAGCATACAACATTCAGAACATGGCGAAAGTTTGAAATCAAGAACTAGTCACACCTCAGACAAGTACAGTTCTCAGATCGATCATTTGTCATTTTTTTTTAAGTTCACTGGTAAAGGTAATGCAATCCCATTACAGGCTTGGACAGACCCTGAGGGTTCCAGGAGGTTGAGGCTCCCACATTTCAAGACAATCAGCACCTGAAGGTGGTAAGGTTGTCAGCACCGGCCAACTTTACCCCCTAGGAAATATTCCTGGTATTCATTTCTGTTAGAGGTTGAGTCAACCCCAGGTCCACTGTGCTGCTGGAAGGGTTATGTCAATGAAAAATTCCAACTGACACCGACGGGAATCGAACTCGTGACCATCCGGCTTGTAGCACAGTGCCTCAATCAACTGCGCCACCGCATGCCCAAAGTTCACTGGTGGTAAATACAAATCTGTTGCTCAGACAGCCAGTCAACAGCAGAAACTGCTTGTGTAACCAAATGCATCAAGCAAAGTCCATCTTCAGAAGGTCCCTCTGTTAGTCAAAAAATTTCCTGCACCTTTCACAACCAGAAGGTTCATTTCTGTGTTCATAACAACTTGCCACTTATCCCTCTACTCAGCCCGATGAATACAGTCAACATCCTTGCAGCCTACTTCTGTAACATCAATTTTAATATTGTCATCTGACTTATGCCTTGTTTTTTCCAAGTGGTCTCTTTCCTTCAGGTCTGCCATTCAACCCAGTACGTATTTCTCTTCTCCCCTGTATGTACATCACTGAACTGGTTCGAATGGATGGTGATATGCTGTGGCGGAAGAAAGTGTCGACTACGTAAGATGGTGTAAGGGAATTTGGCCAATGATAGGTACAGACACTGGGAATGGGTACGACCGTCCACAGCTAATATGAGATGATATGTCCAAGACGGGCCATTTTCAGGGCTGTAACAAGTGAAAAAAATGTGACCTCTGGGAGGTGGATGGTGGCCAGTGATTTACTTTATTCATGTGAGTGTCTGCACTGAAGTAACTTCTAAACAACCTGCATTCACATATGTGAACATATGTAAATAAATAAATACATAAAAACTTAGGAATTCACAGCAACAAGGAAATTTATTGCATTTTTAAGACATGTTGTAGAATCAGTCTTATTTACCATAAACCATGTGCTAAAATTTAAAAACCTGCTGGATGTTCAAAGATTAGGCGAGTTTTTGCTTCAGGAGGACAAGACTATTTGGTTCTTGGTGAATGCCTACTCCCTTCTTTCATTTAAAGGCACTGATTACAGGCTTTCACAATCTGCATAGGGAAAAATAGATCCTCTTTGTTCATGTTTCCTCTCTTCTCCAAAACATCCAGACTGGTTTTCGGACCCACCCAACCTTCTATAAAATGGGTAATGGAGGCAAATTGGTTGTGCCATGAAACTGACCACTCACCACCATCCAGTGCACAGGTCAAGAATGAGCTGCACCATAACTCTGCTCCAACCTACATGCCTTCATGTGGCACAACAACAACCCTACCTTTTTTATGGTTAATCATAAGATACCCTATTTTTATGGAACATATACAGCTAAAGGCATATATTTACTGGTCTCCTTATTGATTTCCTGTGAAGAGACTTTTGAGGTACTCTGTGACTATCAAATTAAAAAAAATAACTCTTTTCTTTCATGCATAAGAAAATACAATGAAAGGGAAAAATATAAGGGTGGATACTTATGTATTATTATACACAGTTTTAAGAACAATGGGAATATAAAATGGCATACCTTGATTTTGCTTTTCTGCCTGAGGCCCTCTTTGGTACTTGAGGTAGACATGGCTCTGCACAGCTCAACCTGGATGCTTCTAGCATAATATCTGCTACAGTATACAACCTTTCATTATCTTCCTTGTCTTCCATGACCATATCTGAGCTGCTAGCAGAAATAAGGCGTTGCCTTTCATGTTCAAATTCATCAGAACTGTGATCTGTTCCTGGGTATAGGTCCATCTTTCCGAAACTTGAAGAATCATCAACTGAAACAGTGCGTTTTTTCATATCTCCACACATTCCTTCTACTTCAGAAACAAGCTGCTCCTCTGGTTGTTGAACTTCCTCAAAATTCTGGTCGGTTCCAGTGCTTAATTCCATCTTTCCATCATTTGAAATATCTTCCTCAAACGAATGAGCCTGTGTCTGTTCAAGTGCTTCCCCAATCACTGCTAGAGAACAAGAGCAATTTGTTCCAGATTTTTTAGTGTGATCCAGATATTCGGAGCAACAACGCTTATGGCTGGATGCTAATTCTATTTCCACAGAATCAGAGTAATCATTAGTAACAACAGTGCTGGCAGCTAATGAAGTGTCATCAGTTGAATAAGAATTTTCGACAAAATTCAAATTAATATTATCTTTCACACTGCCAGAAGAAACATTACCTATATCAGGTCCCACTTCACTGAAACAACTTCGTTTGGCACTTAGAGACTCTTCTCCTAATTGAAATAAAGGTCGATGGGTATTTAACATTTCAGCAGTATTGGCTTCAACCTCTTCACTGCCTTCCTTCTGTTCCCAAGCCAGAAAAGCATTATAATGGGCACAGTATTGTTCATTGAAGTGCTGCTTCCAGAGTTCCTGCCAGTACTGGTCTGCTTCATCTGTCGTGAACGCAGCATCTCCAGAACCAGCTGACGAATATGACAAGGAGCTGCTATTAACTGAATCTTCAGAATCCCCACAGCTGAAGTCCAATGATGAAACTGTGATCTTGGTCACAGAGGTCATTGAGTCAGATGTCAATGCCGTGTGAGCAACACTGTTGGCGACATTGTTATCATCTACACTTCCATCTCCTGAAGAATCATCTGTACTTAGCGGTGATAATGGACTCCAGCCATCACCTGGGGGTGTGTTACTGTTGCATATTAACATATACTGTTTGGTTTCTGTTTCTACAGTTTCACCAGTTGGTGAGATGAGCAAGTTTTCATCTTGGCTTTCAGCATCAGTCTTGGTGATCGCTGGAAGCATGAGTTCAAAGGAACCTTGCAGTTCAGTCTTGTTAGTACCTGGACCTGAAAATCCATCATCATCATCATCCAGTAAGGTCTTGGAAGAAAGTTTGCCAGCTGTCTGCTGATTAGGAGAAGAAGGGACATTTTTTGACAAATCTTGCTTACCTTTGGGCAAACTATTCTCAAATGAACTATGGAATGTACTTGAGTGAGGGTGGCCAGTTGACTCTTGTTCATGGAATGGTACACATTGCTCATCAAAGAAACTGCATATGTTTGTGTTACTTTTTGAAGAATCATCAAGAGGAGGATCCTTAATCTGACTGACCATACCATCCTCTGGCAAATCTCTATTACTTTCAGACAGTGCATTACTATCATGGCTGTTAAGGTAACCTGGATTAATATATTCACCATACTTTGCTATCCAGCTTTGCCATATAATTCTTTCTCCATTAGCTGACCAATATCGTTCCCAATCCTCATGACGTGATGACGATGTGTACTGAAGGTCAGCGCCACATTCTGACAAATCAGCGCCACTGTCACTGAGCTGCAAGCCACCACGAGTAATTCCCACTCCACCTGCACCTTCTCTTACACTATCATGTTCATGGTCATGTTCATGTTCGTCTGTAGAATAGTTGTTGTCTGTGTGAGACGCACTACAGTAGCAACTCACGGTTTCTTCCTGAAACATAACACCAAGTTTAGGAGTAGAACAAGTTCCAGGAGTCTCTGCCATGACACAGAAATTTTACTTTTCTTCCACCTGAGTATACCATTTTTTTTTTTTACAGGGTTCACATCCTGCCCATTGATCATACTGCTCTTTTTCAGAGTATGTCAGTCATATAGCCCTTCACTGATACTGGTTTTTATATTCCCACTAATACCCAGAATGGAAGAGTTTTAGATTTGAAATGCACTTACGCAGTATTGTATTGACAGGTTGGCAGTAAGGGGTTAATCATGAATACGGCAAGAGCTGTAACATTTCCATGACTACTGCTGCTGTGTGTATGGGAAACCAACAACAGTGATCTGTGCCTGGCGCTGGTTCTAGATCAAAGTGTGTGTTTAAATGATCTGCTCAGACTGGTGGCAGAACCTGAAATGACTGATGTCACAACACAGGTGCTGGTACCAGAGTCTCATTCTGTAAGTTGCTTCTCTGTACTCAGATCAGGCACAGAACAAACACATGTGGTGGAGGTTCAGGTGGACCACCTGTGCTTCCGCTCCACTGATCCTAACAGCATATGCAGAATGCATACAGGAAGACCAAGAATACATGAGACAAGTGGTGGGACTGGGCACAATCATACAAAGAGGGGGCACCTGACAGGCAGGCAGGTGTGTAGGAAAGAAACTCTGTGCATTCTTTCCCTAACCATAACACTGGGCGATTAAAAATAAGGTACCACTTTCCCATATTTATATGGAAGTAACCAGCAAAGTCTACACTAACAATGATATGTGTCATGCTTGATTTACTTCTTGGATTCTTGACCCTTGAAGAGGGAACCGATAGGTTGTCCCAAAATGTCGGTAAGGAATTACCACTACTTGTTGCATAATAGCCCAGAAGAGTGCAGTTCTCTTGCAACATACATCAGTTCTTAAAGCACAAGGAATCTTCCTGTGTTAATTACAAACAAACTTCACAAGTCTCTCAAACAGTTGATGTCTTTCATATTATTGTAGACCCACTGGTTACTTTATTATAAATATGGAGCATTAACTTCTTTTTGAATTACTCTGTACAGTATATGTTTGAACAGTGATGGCTGTATAAGCAACTCACTTGTATTATATGGTATTATTAATTATGTGGACAGAATGACGAAAACCATCAGTCATGATATATAGTTTGTGGTTTAAAATACTTATCAGTAGTGTCAACATATGACATCACAAAGGATCCTTCAAAATATGACACTGTCATTAACAAGTGGCTATAACAATGTACTTACTGCATCATGCTTTCCAGCTGTCCTGATTGGATTGTCTTTTAAGGCAATGTTAGCATGAAATGGTAAGATATTGGCCTTGTCATATTCTTCATATTGAGTACTGTCATCCTCACTGCCATCTGCCTTCTCACACATTCCTTTTGATAGATTATCACCATCACTGCAATAGGTTCATAATTAAGTCTTTATAAACCACATTATTTAACAGTTAACTGCACTCACAAAGTACATCGATTTGCCTGAGTACTGAAACCACCCGTGACTGATGACCCCCAGATTCTCACAGTGGTAAATATTAATATTAATAAATACTATTACGGTTTGGTAGATAAAGACGGTCCTGAAGAACTTGCTGTTTCCATTTTCAGGGTGTAATAATGTACAATCTTCCTCCAAAACACTTTAAATAATCATAACATGTCACAAACCAGAAGACTGTAGTCACAGATATCTTAGTAACCTAATAATGCACTTAAACTGTCATCCAATTTTGGGTATAACTTAGCAATATAGTGACCTAATTTGGATTTATGTTTTGCCTAGTAATCATGTACCATCAAACATAAGGTTTGCCCTTGCCTGTTCCGACAACAAAAGGATTCTATCTTCTTCTACAATGTCTCCCAGATTCACCACTTAATATGTTAAAATTCTCAAAAGTAATCTAATTGCATCTGGTCATACAACTTTTGTTCTATAAATCTTTGCTCTAGGTTCAATATATATATTCTGCTTCATTCTGTTATTGTTTTACACAAGGACATAATGGCCATACTCAGAACGACACCTTAAAAATTACATTTTTGTTGCTGCAAGCTTTCCTGGTCTATTAGCTCTGTGCAAAGCCCAGTTTTCAAATCCATAATTTAATGACCAGCATACACAAATTGCAATTACTGAAACCTACGTGAGCCCTTGGATTCTCACTAATGATAAGTTTGATACATAACCACACATAAAACACATTAAAAACATCTTGGAGGGCCTTAGGAAAACTAGGATTAGAAATTATAAATAATATCTGAATTCATACATGGTTACAAGTGGTTACTGTACTGCAAAGTTGCTCCACATTAGCAACTTTACTTGTGTTAAGATCTATATGAATAGTCTCATGTACCTAATCTAACTCCTTTCTACTTACAAACTATACTGCAAAAGTACCTGCTCCTGTGTTATATTCTGGAATTCACCAGTCTAAATTAAGAAAATTCCATTCTAAAGACTGGACAAATATGAATTTAATAGTATCCATGCTGTTCAATGTGATTATAATTGTACACATACACAAACTAACACAAACAGTTTATTTAAAATCACACATAATCCATATACATGAACTCTACTACATGCTTCAGCGATAACTGCCAAACTCAAAGAGACAGTAATAAGAAGAAATATAAAATTAATACACCTGAATTACACATACAATGTTAAAAATAAATTATGGCAGTTATAACCATTTTACAGGACTGGATCCTTTGGATTGAAAACTTCAATATATATGTTTATATAAACACATACAATAGAAACAGTGGTACATCCATGAACTTTAATAAAGAATATGTCAGTGTCACAGTACCTACAGCATACACACCTTTACATTTACAGCTGCCATCATTTATTTTTAACACTGCATGTATAGAAACTGGATGTATTAATTTTAAATTACTTGGTATTAATGTCTCCCACCGATCCTACAGGCCGCGCGGGTCTGCAGCCGCTCGTCTGCTCAGATTGCTGGTTCGAATCCCACTGGGGGTATGGCTGTCTCTCTCTTGTGGGTGTTGTGTGTTGTCAAATATAGGAATCTGCATGGGGCTGATCACTCGTCCAGAGGAGCTCTACCGAGTGTAGTGCGTCTGAATGTGATGGTGAAGCCTCGATAATGCAAAGGTCCTGGCCCACTAGGGGCTGTTGCGCCATGAAAAAAAATGGTCTCCCTAAGGATTACAAATCGCTGAAACATGAAGGTGAGCTCACTATCTGGGTGACTTGTGATTTTATATAAACTGTGTGCATTATTTAGTGTATGTGGATGCTTACTGACGAATATGGTTTACTTTAACTACGCAAATCACTGTTTTAACGTAAGAATTCGTCGTTAACTGACAGCTCTCACTCCATCCTAATGAACCCTACATGCATAAACGGCGTAACTAAAAACAGCACTAGCAATGACAGTGGCCTGGAATACATAATGATATGAGGGAGACTTGAAACAAAAATCACAACATCATTCCAAGTTACGTTACCGAATAAATACTCTGCTGCAGAGACAATAAATGTTTTCTTCACTGGGACGGCCAGCTAGGCTGAGATGCACTTCTGCGACGGGTTCCCAGAAATATTCACACATGTTAAATCGTACGCTCGTATCAAATGCAGTTACACATAGTGGAGGGTGATGTATTATCTGTCAGAACGGACATATTTCCGCCTTTATATCGTTACAAAAACACCTAAACCTGAATACACGGCAGGTGCACTACACAGACATGTACCCATACTCCTACTCACTGTCGCCAAATGCGCAAAGCAAATATCCCTCTGCCCACAATCGTCCTAGTGACTTTATTATTTTTGTTTACAACTGAGACTTATCTATTGCACATGTTTACTAAGTGGAATTCCCCATGGACATAGCCAGACTACTGCGAGCGTCTGTATTATCAAATGATAAAAATAAAAAACTGGGAGAAACACCTATGCTTCGACGACTCCTTGTAAGGTCAACGCCCCGCGCGCGCACTTCAAACCGCTGAGCCACCAAAATTGAAACGCAGTCCAACATTCTGTACATTTAATACGATTGCACTAAGTAGTGCCGGTTTTCAATCGCAGATAATGGGAATCATTCTCACTGGCCCTCAGTATATGTAACATGTTAACAGGCTGCCCTTAAGTATTCAATAAAGCAATATTAGCAGGAACTCCAAATCAGTGAGGTGAAAATTAGAAGACAGCCAAAATTTTCTGTCAGCAATGGCAACCCGCAGCCACAACCTACAACCGCAAGCATGCATGTACATGCTCTCTCTGTCTGTCTGTCTCTCTCTCTCTCTCACACACACACACACACACACACACACACACACATTAGTATCAATAGTTAATAACAAATAAAATTTGATGAAAACAGGATTTGTTTTATCATAAAAATTACTATTGTGTAATTAGATTAGTTTATTTGAAAAAATGATCACATTTGTCTAGTTGAACGATGATTCTTATAGGCTTTGTTGACAGGCCCTTATGTCATTCTGTGTAATATTTTTGTGAATCATTTTTCTATTCTATCTTATGTTCTGATTGACTTTTACAAGTGTTACACATTTAGCAAACAGTTTATAAATAAATGATAAATGACATTCTATGCACCTGAAGTTTTTCCACAAAAACAAAAAGTGAACACCTGCATAGCTATATTTGATCTGCACCAATTTTACATCCCATAACATGAAAGACACACAAAATAATGTCCATTACACTACTTAATATATACACAAATATTATTTTCTGTTTGACACTTATGGGGAAATTAAAAAAGAGAGTGGGGGAGAATAAGAACAAGCATATTCAAAGATATGTAGGTATTTGCAATTATCAGCTTGGATTTTTCACTGGCAGGCACAAGCAGATGAGAGGTAGGATTTGTTTTTCTCTGGAAATATCTATATTTATTCTTGTTTTAATAGTATTTAAAATTGCAGAGAGAAAATACAAAGTCAAGAAGACAGACTATATTAAAATCTTACACAAAAAATTAAATATATGAACAATATCTAGAGACTTTTATTGAATAACATTCATATATTCTCATTAATGCAACAATTACATAACAGTAATCACAATACTTAACAGGTATGCTAATTCTTAATGAGACAACAAATGATCAGCAGGACAAAATCTAAATCTGTAGCAGAATTGCTACTCCAGCCATTGTCCATTTCGCTGCTTTCTCCTTGGTTTTGAGATTAAAAGTCCAGACAAATGTTGGTCCTCTGATACGTGTCTTGTACACTGGACACTCATACATGTTACGCAGATCCTGTTTGTCTTGTGTAACTGCCTTGATGAAAATCACTGGCATCACTGGGAACAGATCTTTAAGTCGAGATTCCATGATACAACCGGTCTGACTGTCCCAGCGTGCACCTTCCATGAACAAACCATGCACATATGCTCCTTCACGAGGTGCTGACCTGGAACATTTCAGTAGGGGAATGTAGTTTTTAGTAGACACCCTGCATAAGAACTAAGCTAACTTAACTTGTAGTAGAACTTAACAATTCAGGGCCACTAGTATTACACCACTGGATGTATTTCTAAGACTGATTCTTCCTCCTCTTATCTTCACATGCTTTCCTAAATTTCACTTTAATGTAATCAGCCTGTGACACTGATTTACCAAGCCTGCAAACAGTACACTCTGGAACATAGTACACGGATTTTACCAAGTGTTTTTTACTTTCAAAATGTCACAGTTTCACAGTACTTGCATAATATAATTTCATTTATGTTCACAACATAAGCATAGCCTGCCCTACACCAGTTTTCACTAAACTTCCAACTGCTCAACAGCATTATGTGCAGTTCTCTTATACCTAATTTCACCCAGATCAAACATACATGTGAATAGAAATTCACTGATCCACCTAAACAAGGTATAACATTCATGATGCCCATTTCCATATAACTCACAATTAATCAATACATTCTTGAGAACACCTTCTGCACCAAATTTTATATATGTTGGATGAGAAATGTAGCAAATATGGGCAAAGTTTTATTAAAGCTCCTAAGTACTATATGCTTTTAATTGTAAAAATTTTCATGAAACTCCTCCATGTTTGACAACTTCCTGTACAGAACTTTACTCCATACATACCACATGGCTGTTAGATGTACAGCATTATTCTGGTCCACAGCCTTACATGTCACACTATTTTGTATATACAGACGCATTTTGACACTACCAGGTGTCATCCTCAGTGTATACTCTATTTTCAGAGTAAAATACACATCCCAGAAGACCACAATTTTAATAGGTACTGCCATGACCACCCGAAAAGTTGTAGCAGAACTTTCCCTGATGAGAACAACTTGTGAAGCTTGTCATTATGCAACCTGTTCTACTGCACGATGTTGTCCAGCTTAGATACAAATATTTTCCCATTTTCTCCAGCACTGCACTCTACTCACGTAAATTCATCTTTGTGTTTCTTGGTCACTTCACAGTGAAGACACATCTTGTCCAGTGGCCACTCATTCTTTCGGGCTGTTGACTGCATAATAGCTGTTAAGAAGGACTGGGGATTGAAGAATCCTGCTAGCCACACAGTTGCTGGAAGCTGTAATCAATACTTACAGTACACAACAATAAAGGCAAAATTTCTTCCTGTTCCTAGCCACTGCAGCACACAGGAGTAGAGATACACGGGAAATGATCTATGCATTCTGAACATCAAGGCAATTTGTTAAGTTCCAGCTCTGGCTCCTATATGTCCAAGGAATGAGGTCTGGGACTGGCTAGAAAGCTGCAAGGTGATCTGAACTCAGTCTGAATGTAGAAGTGGAAGATTCTCAGTCCCTGCTGGGAACTGAATCCTGACAATCCTTATGGCAACCAGTTACTTAAGTGACTAATCCTGGTTCACCCACTGATACAACGTACAGGAATCTGATGATGGCACATCATACTAAATCTGACTGATAGTTTGGTTACTGTCCATCATCTAGCTTCAATAAAAGACAACATTTTGGAGAACTGTATCTGCCTCCATCTTCAGGTGGGAGGAGAAATGGGGATCCTACTCTGTTGGGCCCATAGGAAAGAGGTGACCTTTATCACTGGATACTGAAATAATGGCTCAGTGTCCAGTATCTTCCTATGCCTGGCAATGGACACAGATCCAGTATCCATAAATTTCATACTTTAGTAACCTAGACAATGGACAACATCCGAAACATTAGTCAAGTCTGCTGAAGTTTCAGTAAATCAAAATGCCTATACAACGTACATTAAAGTCTGATGACCAGGCTTCCAATTCTTTTAGTCGCAATGTCAGATCAGCAAACCATGGGCCCAGTGTCAGCATGGATGGATAGGCTCGTTTTGTCCAGTTTGGCGGCACCTGATCAAGGAAGAGGCATGTCTCTAAGGCTTCCATTTCTTCTGTGATGGTGAGTTCACCCTGTGATTGAATGTCAGTAAATTAGATCCACTGACATTCCCTTTCAAACAGTGCATACTGGCCGTTTTATCACATATTGATGTCCAACATACACAAAATGCCTCACACAGCCATGATTTATTTAGCTTCTTACAGCAAAATATTTAAAAAATGTGAATTTTTATTTTGTGTACACTGTACTAATAATCTGCCAGATATAACCTCAAAACTTCATAGTACTGCTGTGTTTGAATGACTTACATAAACAATATGGCACAAATAATTTGTGGGTATGTTTGTAATTTATCTTTATGCAAACATTCAAATTCCTGGTTCCAATGACTCATTACTAATTGCTAGAAAAGCGAAAAATATATGAAAAATTTTACATGCTTGTCATATTGTTCCTATTACATAAAAAAGGATCACATAAATAAAAACTACACACTTTTTGAAGACTATTACCATATATAATATCGAGAAGCTGTAGTATATGGCATTAGTAATTTTCTCACCTCAGAAAATTTACATCTACATTTTTACTGACTGTAGGAAATTTTTGAGTTATGGTGGTCTTCAGTGACAATGCTCATACAAAATTTCATCAACTGTTTGAGAGGAATAAATTGGACGCACGCGCACGCGCACGCGCACGCGCACGCACACGCGCACACACGCGCGCACGCACGCACACACGCGCACACACACACACACACACACGCACGCACGCACGCACGCACGCACGCACGCACGCACGCACGCACGCGCGCGCGCGCGAGGTATCCTCCTCAGTACCACATTTCCTACAAATGCAGGTCCAACAAACCATTGATCAGAACCACCTCCTGCGAGCTTGTCGGCAATTTCATTTCTTCGCACTACGGCATGCACAAGGACCCAATGCAGCCCCACAGTGTGCTGCGTAGAGATAACGTTCAACATCTTCTGGCACTGTCATACCAAAGGAGACGTTATTTTGGCAGCCTGAAGCATTTTCAGAGCTGCCTTGACACTACAGTATCTCTCTACCAAAATAAATGGCATCACACCCCACAAGACAGTAACATTAATGTTACAACCAATTTATAATGCTTGTGTAAACATTTGGCTAAAAGTCTTCAAGAAATTTTTCTCACAAGAGGACAAACGTAAGTGTTATATTTACCCTCAACCCAAGCTCTAGTTCCTTCAAGGACCGCTTCAGCTCAGCCATTAGGAAGTTCATACGCTCACATTCTTGGAATGCAACTATGATATATGGAGTCCTTTCTTCAACTTTTGCCATAATCTCAGCAATGTTAAATGATTCTGGAATCTTGTCATTTATCTCGTCCATCACTTGTTTTACCTGAGACATTATTTCACATAAAGTAGGGATAGGAAAGAGATGGCTGACATACATGATCCAGCCTGGCAACACTTCCAGACTGGACGGTAGAAAAATACAAAGATTGTAACACAACATGTTGAGACCATGTGTTTCTTATACACAGTTAAATTATGTACACAATAAGCATTAACATAAAATATTGGCAAGGAAATCAAAATTTTATACTACAAGCATTATGTTAGGCACCCTGTTGTGTTATGTGACAATGTAAGGACTTCATACCTTTGACAAAACCAACCAAAAACTTCACTAAATAGCTATGTTAACAGTATTAAGTCCTTAGAGATTCATACTACACTCACACCGTACAGCGAATGAAAATTAGAAACCATATGATTATGTTAATATTCAAAGCAGAACTCATGACATGAATATATCAGTACATTCATTCATGTCCGAAAGTTAATGTGCTCATAAAACTTTAACAAAATCAATCATCTCCAGCTGCATATATGTACTTTATACAGAAAATTTTATGTTTGTTTGTCAGTACTTTCGAGGAAAATGCCTGAAATGTTTCCCAGGTTCTTTAGTTACAAAATTATGCCACGCAAAAATTAATTTCTGACTGATCATCATAAGGATGTAGAAGGTCCCACACACCTTTTCGTCTCGTGTGACATTAGTAGTTCCAGCTGCTCCACAGTCCCTCGGTTGCATCTCGAACACTGTGCGGAACAAAGTTTCCGAAGCTGTTGTAAGGAAACCAATCTCTGCATTTGTATGCAGCCCATACAGGTACGGTGATTCATCTGGCAAAGTATCATCAGTGTATTTGTGGTACCCTATGTAGTCCATGTTTGGAGGTGTGGGAAATCCTGGTGCCAGTAATAACTCACTATCAAACAGATGATCCTGTGGATCAATATACCATGATTACTGACATAACAAGTTCTGGGATAAATATGTAATGCTTGCTTACATTTACATTCTTCAGAATGTAAGGCAAAGCTTAAAGGAATTATAAAATGATTACACAATTTAGTAACGTATACATGTGCATTGTTTTGACACAAATGGATTCTACATCAAATGTGCCACATATAACCTAAATATCCGATTCCATAACTACATAATTATTAAAACCCAACTCTTGTTCATAGAGAACATGCACGTATATTCATGACCCGTGAAAGACGAAGGAGATGAAAAAGGAAAAGAAGAGAATCCAGGCCAGCCACAGTGATCTTTGGATTTCATCCATTAACCCCATGGGCTCATATCCAAATACAGGCTCAAACTTTGTGTGGGTACATAACTTGGGAAAGCTGGATTTTATTTCATATTACAATCCTGATGAGGAAAATGGAGTCAGCATCTGAAACACTGGTGACATGAACCAAATGATGCAGCTCTCAAGCCCAAGATGACTATTGCATTCAGTCATCGTGTACACTTCAAAACATGCTTCATTATGCAGTTCAACTAAAAAACTAGATCGATGGAACAGTATTCATACAATATTAATATTATTTCATTCAATACATACACAGCTGTGAAGAAGAGGTCAGATATGTCTTCTGACCCACACGAAGGATTAGTATTCATTGCTGCTGATCTGAAGTTGATGGTTTCAGTGTTAAATTTCTCCAAGTTAATGTTTTCTACATTATAGCATTCAAATACACTGCCTCCTAAAGAAAAGCACTATGCAGGGGTCACTGTAACCTTCTAATTTTGTTAAAGTCTCCAAAGTGATCTCTTCCACATTCTACTTTATCTTAATGCATGTCACTGAATTTTGAGTCTGTAAATCACAGCATGTATCTCTGTTCTAGTTTCTGTTCCTATAACTACAACTTTCGGTCCCATCTGAAAGAATTAAATAAATTAGGGATCTGAAGTTACCTGCAGCCATTCCTGCAGGAATGTGCGACACAGTCGCCTATCCCAGTCATCTGTAATGTGCCCACCATACATGATCTCACCAAAAAGATAGCGCAGGTCTTCCCAGGGAATTTTAGAACTGTTCTCTAAGTAGTTGTACAGGACGCTGATGCTAATGATAAGATCACCTAAAGGCAAGAAAATGTTTGTAACAACATCTGAAAGAGATCTGAAATTTGCTGAGGGTAGCAATTTTCAGGTTATGATCTGTACTTTTGTAGATGCTTTCAGAAAAGAAATGTTTTCATCTTCATGAAGGAAGGAAAGCTGGAAGCAGTATGTTCTTAAAAAATGTCAGTAAATATTAATAAAACAAGTTGGTGCCAGAACGCCAAATTTAAAAATAAATTATGTCGTTATTATTGACTTCATTGTCATCATTTTTACACATTATGCTCATAATCCAAGAACCCTTACAACTCAGCAAAAAATTAGTTATGTTTAAATCTGCCTTTCCAGATGTTCACAAGATTCTTACCAGCACTGAATGGATAAATACTGTTCCAGCCTTGAGCACCAAATTTTCTGCGTTCATTGACTACTGCATGGAAGTAGCACAGCACAAACAATATTGTCTTGAATTCAGCCTCCTTGCTACACATTTCCAGTGTCTCTTGGTTGAAGTTGTCAAGGGCCTTGTGTAGATTCGCCATCATACCAGATGGTGGTTCATTTGTGATTTTGATGGATGATTCCAGCAAACCCTGTGGGATTTAATACACATACCACAGTACTTTCTGTGCACCTCTTCTTTTAGGTTAATACTTTACAGAATGTTTTAAATTAGAAACTAAAACATTAATTAATTTATCTATTTTATAAGGCACTATAGGACTTATTACGCACAATCACTAAAGAAGGACACAAAAACTAACAGCAAATATGTACCTGGGGAATGATGTGGAATTCAGGGGAAGGAGCAGGTTCTGCACTCATAAACAGCCGATATTTTGGGTGTGCTCCTTCCTCACATTGTTCCATCTTCTTCTCAAGTGTTGGTAGCCATGCCTGAACCAAGTGAATGTTCTGCAGTATGACCCAATGGCCAAGACAAGAGGCCACTTCCATAGCATGTTCTGCTACTGTTTCTTGCCCCTGTCCCAGGGACACATTGTGAAAGTTTCGCTTATCGATTGTGAAGCCCACCTTTTTACCGAGCTTTTCAACGTCCTTGAGTGGATCTACGCCCGGTGACAAGACAAAGAACATAGGTGTTGTGGGGCTTGTTTCCTCAAATGACTTGGAAAACTCCACAGATCGAGATTCTATGAACTTGGTCCCTAGTTTCTCTTCTACAAATGCCTTGATGGCATATATCATGCGGTCTGGACGCAGTGCACGCATCATGCATAATTTCTGAATTGCTGATTTGTTCTTCCATTCTTGAGGAAACTTTTCCTTCTCTGGATACTCAGAATCTACGAATTTTCTCCATCTTTTGGCTGAGGCTTCAATATCACGGTCAAGGTTCCTGAATTCCATCATTAGTGACAAGCTCTTAATACTACCCCAATTAGTATTGGTGAGGAAATCCAAAGGACTAGTCACATTTGGAGTGACTGGGAATCGTAACAGAAAATCCAACTCTACTGGATCAATCTCTCTACTTGTCAACAGAATCTGAAATGTCATCTGTGCCATGAAGATAAGCTTGTCACATTCAAACAACCCCCGTGAAGTATACATGAAAACCATGTACGAAATTGAATCCAGAAGATTTGCAACACGTTGTTTCAGATCTTCAGATTTAACTGCTCTTGCTATGGCATTCTGGAATACCACACTGAAAGCTTTTAGTGAAAACTGGTATATGGGATTGATTTTGTGCAGGTCATTAAGGATGAAGTATAACAAAGAAGCCCGTGTTGCAGCAGCACGATAATGCTCACGGGCTTCATCAATCTTTCTGGATGTCACTTTGGCTTCTTCTACTTTGATCTCAATTTCATCTGCTGTTTTCTTGGTGGTCTCCAGATTGATCACCAATGCAGTATCACTCAGAATGTCTTCACCAGCAGCAGCTAATCGTGTCAGTAAGTCATCTTCCAAGACCTACATAATATAATGACTCATTAATGATTACACCTATCAGTCAGCATTAACTACTGCAAACCTATTTTCTGTACACTAACTCATCAGTTTTATGGTACATTTATTCCTAAAAGTTGCCCAATAAGTAACTCTTTGTAACATACTGGTATCTAAAGTTGACGAGATGTTAGCTGCACGTGCCTAAAACTCCCAGCTGAAGTACCACCTATTATCGGTATCCTGAGACTCCTTATTAAGCACACAAATGTATACTACCTTCTTCAACCACATACTTAAAAATGTGCCATGCTGTGGTGAGAGTGGGGCACAATTAACCCTGCTCTGGTACCATGGGGTCTATGTGAACCCAGTCCTATTTGACTCACGTTTTTTTTAAACTGTCACGAATACTGACATCGCCTTTTACTTATTTTTTCGTAAGGCTTTCCTAATTATGTCACACACATTCGGTAGGTTTTGTGTCTTTCCGTTTATTTTTTATTTATGTTTATTTCCGCTTGGGGTCAAATGGACCCCATAGTACCTTCCATGTAATAAAGATAATTGTCTGCAAAATGCA